>Ga0209253_10001684_pt1 | contig 19471 bp, 23 predicted proteins | sample FrelakmetBRP12BR_FD_187145 | JGI IMG/M metagenome (GOLD analysis project Ga0209253, IMG submission 187145) | Freshwater lake sediment microbial communities from the University of Notre Dame, USA, for methane emissions studies - BRP12 BR (SPAdes)... | ecosystem: Environmental > Aquatic >... | reverse complement strand
TGCTGGCCCCGTGCCCGGAACGCGTCTCGACCCTGATCAGGACAGGCTTCTTGCAGCCCTGTTTTTCCTGGAGGGTCGCGGCAAACTTGAAGGAGTGGGCAGGCACAACTCTATCGTCATGATCGGCCGTAGTCACGAACGTCGCGGGATAGCAGACGCCATCTTTAATGTTGTGCAGCGGGGAATAGGAATAGAGGTTTTTGAAATTCGTCTCATCATCGCTCGAGCCGTATTCCACTGCCCACGACTCTCCGATAGTGAATTTGTGGTAACGCAGCATATCCATGACGCCTACAGCCGGCAAGGCCACTTTGAATAAATCCGGCCGCTGGGTCATGGCTGCGCCAACAAGCAAGCCGCCATTAGAGCCACCGGCAATAGCCAAGTAGTCCGGCGAAGTGTATTTTTCCTCAATCAGGTATTCGGCTGCGGCGATAAAGTCGTCAAAAACTTTTTGTTTATTAAGAAGCATCCCGGCTTCGTGCCAACTTTCGCCGTACTCCCCGCCGCCCCGCAGATTAGCGATGGCCAGGATCATTCCGCTTTCCAGCAGAACGATCCTGGAGGGGTTGAACGACGGGACTTGGCTGCTGTTGAAACCTCCATAACCATAGAGGTAGACCGGGTTCTTGCCGTCCTGCGGCAGTCCCTTCCTGGAAACGAGGAACATTGGAACCCGGGTCCCGTCTTTGCTCTGATAGAACACCTGTTTGACTTCATAATCATCCGGGTTGAACTTGACTTCGGCTTGGCGGTAAACCTCCGACCGCCCTGCATCGAAATCATATTTATATATGGTGGGAGGATGGGTAAAAGAGGCGAAACTGTAGAATAAGACTTTTTCATCCCTTTTGCCGCCAAAACCGCTCGCCGTCCCCAGTGCCGGGAGCTCAATTTCCTTCGCCAGTCTGCCCTTGAGGTCATACTGAAAGACCTTGGTATTGGCGTCCTTGAGGTAGGTGCAGAAGAGCTGCCCGCCGGCCGCGGTAGCGCTTCTGAGAACCTCCGGCTTTTCAGGAATAACCACCTGCCAGTTTTCTTTGGCCGGCGTTTTGGGGTCGACAAGGACAACCTTATAGTTGGGGGCGTCGACGTTCGTGTGGAGCAGGAACTTCGCGCCGACGGCGTCAATAATAAATGTGTCATTTTCGAAGCCCTGGATCAAAGGCTGGAAATCCATCTTACTGGCCGCAAGGTCCTTGTAGTAGAGCTCATTGCCATGGGTTCCCTGGGAAATGCTCAAGAAGAGGTATTTCTCATCCTCGGTGATGTCCACCCCGAAAGAACGGAGGGGATGTTCTTTGTCCTCGTAAACAAAGATATCTTTCTCTTGCGCGTTGCCCAGCTTGTGATAAAAGACTCTCTGGAACTCATTCTTTGCTGTCAGCTCCCGGCCGGCCGCGGGCTTGTCATAGGCGCTGTAGTAGAAACCGTCACCCTGCCAGGAGGCCCCGGAAAATTTCACCCACTGGATGCGGTCGCTCAATTCTTTCATTGTCGCGACTTCCATAACTCTGATTTCAGACCAATCTGAACCAGCCTCTGCTCGAGATAAGGCGACATAGCGGTTGTCCGTGGAAAACGAGATCAATCGGATCCGCAGGGTGCCGTCCGGGGAAAGGGTGTTGGGGTCGATGAAGACTTCCGGCTGGCCGTCCAATCCCTTCTGTCTATAGATAACGGACTGATTCTGCAGGCCGTCATTTTTGTCGAAGAAAAAATAATCCCCGGCCCGCAAAGGCAAAGAATACCTCGGGTAGTTATAGATCTCTTTCATGCGGGCCCGGATTTTTTCCCTGAAGGGGATTCTGTCCAGGAAGCCAAACGTAACGGTGTTTTCTTCCTTGATCCACTGCTTAACATCCTCCGCGTTGCCATCCTCCAGCCAGCGATACGGGTCGGCGACTTTTGTTCCGAAGTAATCGTCGACTTGCTCGACCTTCTTCGTAACGGGATATTGAAGCTGGGCCTCTTTGCCGCTCTGAATCTGGCAAGCCGAAAGAGCCAGAACAACGGCGGCAAAAACGAACAGGGTGAAAAGTTTTTTCCTCATTTTAGTCTCCTCGGATGAAAATAAATTCGTTATTAGCACAATCACAATAAAGCGTCAATAACTTGAACCAGCCCCAGAATTGCCGATAGGACTCGCCAATGGGTCCTGTCACGGCTCACCCCCCGACATCCTCGCGGCCCATTGTGTTGATTCCGTAAACAGAAATTCCGGAGGCATCAAACGCTCCGGGGTCGGGCCCCCCCCCGCCGCGCCACCCATTAGGTGATACTTTGATTGTGCTAGCCTTTTGAAAACAGCTCATCTACGGGGGACAACAATTTTCTATCGGCAATTTTGGGACCAACTTGAAAATGCCGATCGGGCCGAGGAAAAAAGAAAAGGAATTCTAGGCGTTCTCGCCCATGAGAATATGCGCGAGATACATGGCCAGTTCGTCCACTGCTTTTTCGGCAGGCGCAGACAGATTTTCGCCCAAGCTCAGACCAAGAGGCTGGATCCCGAGAACAATGACCTTGCAGCCAATCGTCTTCTCCAGATAAGAGACCAGAAGCGCCAGTGAAATCCTATGCGTCGAGGCACCTTCGTCTTGAATCCGATCCTTTTCCACAATAAAAATGCTCCCCGGCTCGCAGTGTCCATTGGCGGCGTCCAAAACCAGGACAAGGCCGGGGCCAAATATCCGGATTTTTCCGGTCAGGTTTTCAGGGGTTTCATAGCCGAGGAGGATTTTTTGGCGTGAACGGGCCTGACCTCGGATCAGTGTCTTTAATTTTTTCGCGCAAACAAGGCCAGCGGCATCATCGCTTTTGGCGGGATTCCCGACACCGAGGATCAAGACCCGGCCGGCCGCCCGGATTTCCTTCCTGATGCGGCTTTTCCAGGCCGGGCAAGTGAACGGGGAATTCTTTCTCATACTAAATGAAAAAACGGTGTTCTCAGGACTGCGCGGGTTCGCTTTGTGGTGAGGACTCGGGTTTTGGGGGCGCCGGCTTGGGCTCTTTCTTGAGGACCGCTCGCACGAATTCCCATTTCATCTTAAGGTCATGGCGGTCAAACCCGGCGATCTCGAATTGGTGGTCCATTTCCATGGCCTTGACCGGCGTGACCGGGCAGGAGTCCACGCACTGGGCGCAGTGAATGCAGCGGTCATTATGGATGACCATTTCAAATTTCTTCTCGGCTTCGCTCACCGACCTGATCTCGATTGCTTCAGCCGGACAATCCCTCTCACAGGCCCGGCAAGCGATGCAGAGGCCGGGATGAAGAAAAGGTGAGCCGCGAAAATCCTTGGGGACCTCAAGTTTTTTAAACGGATAATCCACCGTGGCCGGCTTTTTGAAGAGATGCCGAAGGAGCTCAGGAAGAAAAACCGCAACTTTCATAGCAGCAATCCCTTGATTAAGATGACGATCAAAAGCTGGAGGACGGCCAGGGGGGCCAGATATTTCCAGGCGAAGGAAACAACCTGGTCCACTCTGATCCTCGAGGTCATGGCCCGGAGGAGCGACAGCAAAAAAATAACAAAGAGCGTTTTGACAACGAAATTCAGCAGGCCGAGCCAGAGGCCGCCGGGAAATCCTCCCAGGAAGACAGCGGCAACGAGTCCGCTGGAGACGACCAGTTCGATATCGGTCATGAGGCGGAAAAAGGCCAGTTTCTTCCCCGAATATTCGGTGAACGTCCCGCCGACAATCTCGGTCTCGGCGTGGGGAATATCAAACGGCGTCCGCTCGAGCTTGGCCTGGACGCAAATGAGGGCGATGACGAACCCAAGGAGGTTGGGCAAAATGAACCAGGGCTTCTTCTGATAGAAGGCGGCGATTTCAGCGAGCCGCCAGGAATTGGCCAGGATCGCCGGGCTGAGGACGGCCATAAAAAGGGGGACCTCATACCCGAAAAACATGGTCAGCACCCGGGTGCCGCCGATCGTCGAAAAATAGTTGGTGGACGACCAGCCGGCCAGGAAGAAGATCAATGTCGGCAGGCTGAGGAGGTAAAGGATGACGATGATATCGCCGGAGAACGAGTTGAACCCGGATTGCGCAAGATTGAAGTGCCAGACAGGCAGGAGCAGGCCGGACGTGCCGACGATGGCCAGGCCGACGATGGGAAGCAGATTGAACAGTCTTTTGTCCGCTTGATCGGGAACGACATCCTCCTTGGACATGAGCTTGAAGAAATCGGCGACCGGCTGGAGTATTCCCCAGCGTCCCGTGTGGGTCGGGCCCATCCGGTTCTGGAGGCGGGCATAGACTTTCCGGTCGAACCATTCACAGAAGGTCGAATAGACGAAGAGGAAGATGATCCCCGGATAGACGAGCAGATAGAGGAGGGTTTTCACAACGGCCATACCGCATTCCTTTTCGGAGGGAGTTTTTTAAACCGGTCTTCGGCCAGCTTTCTCAACTCGCTGAAGCGCACAATTTTTTCCGCGCCGGTCCGCCCGTTTATGAGCTCGACGGTCCGCTCGGCGCAGCAGATGCAGGGGTCGATGGCGGCAAAGATCAGCGGAATATCGGCGATGAACCCATTCTTGAGCATTTCGACCGTGGCCGCATAGTTGGCCAGGGTGGGAGCCCGGACCTTGAGCCTCTCGGGTTTGTCCGACCCGTTGGATTTGATGTAGTGCGTGTTCTCTCCGCGGGGTGCTTCGTAACGGCTGAGGAATTCATTCGGCTTGGCTTTCCTCGGCGCTTTCACGGCAATATCCCCAGCCGGGAGGTTCCTGAGCAGGAAATCGCAGATCTTGTACGACTCCATGAGTTCCTTGACCCGGACGACAACCCTTCCCAAGACATCGCATGTGTCGGCCGTGCAGACATCGAAGGGGACCTCGTCATAGACGGCATGCGGGTCGTCCCTACGGACGTCCCTGGGGATATCGGATGCGCGCGCGGTCGGGCCGACCGCGCACAGGTCGATAGCCTGTTGCTTGGACAAATAACCGACGCCGGCAAGCCGGGCCACAAAGGTCGGCTCGTTGACGCCGATCTTAAAGTAGTATTCGCTCCGTTTCTTCAGGATCTCCATGCCCTCGAGACTCTTCTTGACTTGCATCTCGTCGAGGTTGCGGCGAACTCCGCCGAGGGTGTTGATGGCGTAGTGGACGCGGTTCCCTGAGATCATCTCCAGGATGTCCATGACGACCTCCCGGTCGCGCCAGGTGTACATAAAGAAAGAATCGAACCCGGCCTCATGGCCGGCGACACCCAGCCAGAGCAGATGGCTGTGGATCCGTTCGAGCTCGGAGACGAGGTAGCGGATATAGTTGCCGCGCTTGGGCGGAGTGATTTCCATGAGCTTTTCCACTCCCTGGACATAGCACGTGGAGTGGGAATGAGAGCAGATTCCGCAGATCCGCTCGGTCAGATAAATATTCTGAATCCAGGTTTTTTCCTCGGCTAGCTTTTCCAGCCCGCGGTGGTTGTAGCCCAGGCGGATGTCGGCGTCCCGGATGAACTCGCCATCGACGGTCATCCTCAGGCTGATCGGCTCTTTGAGAGCGGGGTGCTGGGGGCCGATGGGTATGGTGAACTTCATTTCTTTCCTCCGGGAATGATTTCGGGCGGCCGTTCGTATTTCCAGTCCTTCCGCAGAGGAAAATTATTGGCCGGCCAGTCATCGGGAACAACAAGCGGCCTGGCGTCGGGAATATGATCGACGATCAGGCCGAACATGTCCTGGAGCTCCCGCTCATAAAAGACGGCTCCCGGAATGACGGAGCAGATGCTCTCGACATGCGGATTGGCCCGCGGAATCTGGGTGCGGACGGTGAGGCTGCCGTGGTCATGGCCGAAATGATACAGGATCTCGAAAGACTCTCCCAAATCCAAGCCGCTGATGGTCGCCACATAGGTGATGTTCAGGTCTTTTCTCAGGCCGGCTATGAGAGGCACCAGGTTCTGGGGCTCGACTTTTATGAATATGCGCCTCTCGGTGGGATTTGTCATCTCGACGATCTTGTCGCCGAAGAGGCTTTTTGTCTTTTCCATAATTTCAACGTCAGTCATAGAGTCCTCAAATTCTATAATGTCCCCAGGAGCTTGACGACGCCGTCCAGGATGGCATCCGGCCGGGCCGGGCACCCGGGAACGTAAACATTTACCGGGATGACCTGGTCCAGGCCTCCCATGATGTTGTAAGCACCGCGGTAGACGCAGCCCGACATTGCACAGGCGCCCACTGCGATCACGAATTTCGGGTCGGGCGTTTGCTCATAGATACGGATGATACGGTCTTTCATCTGCCGGGTCACGGGGCCGGTGCCAATGATGACATCGGCGTGCCGGGGCGTGGCCTTGAGGAGCACCCCAAGCCGTTCCACGTCGAACCGGGGTGTCAGCGCCGCCACGACCTCGATGTCGCACGCGTTGCAAGCTCCCGAATTGAGATGCAGGATCCACGGAGATTTGATCCGGGACCAGCGCACAAGTCGATCGAGCATTTCAACTCCTTGTCACAAGCGCCATAATCGACAGGAAGATCACGGCCAGATACAGTATGGCCAAGACGACGATCTTTCCGGAAGGGACGGTCGCGATCATCAGGGCGGCAACATGCATGATGGTGAAGAACAGAGCGATAAAATAGAAAAACCTGTAGCCGTATTGGACCTTGGCGCCCGGTATATCTTCGCCGCAGGCATAGGTCGTGAGCTTGCCGCCGACCTTCTTCAGCTTGGGAGCCATGCGCTTTCCCAAAAGGTAGAGAAGGAAAACGAAGAGGAGATAGAGGACGAAGGCCACGGGGGGCGATATGAGAAAGTCTATTCCTTTCATGGTTTACCCTTTTAGTTTCGTGAGCTTGCGAATGTCCAGGCTCTTGGTATGCCTGTAGATATTGATGATGATGGCCAGGGCGGTCGCGACAAGGCTGACCTCGACCACGATAAAGGTGATCACCAGGCTCTGAGCCAGGAGGATGTTGTTCCTGACAAACCCGCTGGTCAGCAAGGCCAGGCTCACGGCTTTGCTGATGATCTCGATGCCGATAAACAGCTTGATCAGGTTTCTCATGGTCAGCAAGCAGTAGATGCCCACGAACAGGAGAACGACAGAAAAGCCCAAGTAAACGAACCAGGTGCTATTCATCCTTGTCCCTCTTCCGGAATAAGGCCAGGACGGAAAACACGCCCGCGAGAATAATGGCGAGCTGGCCGATCAGGTCGAAAGTCCTCTGTTTCCAGAGGACATCTCCGAAGGTGCCTTGGTCCGCCGACCCCGGCAGCGCCGGAATCTTCTGGACCAGGCTTTTCATGACAAGCACATCGATGATGATGAAGACGACAAAGAACAGGGGAAAGACGATCCTGACGAGGTTGGACTCCCGGACATCGCTTTCGCCTTTGGTCAGGGCGATGGTCAGGATGAAAAGAACCGTGATCAACCCGGCCACGACCGAGATCTCAAAGACGCCGGCGTAAGGAGCATTCATCCGGAAAAAGATGATCCCAAGGAGGAGGCTGGCGACGGCGAGGCTGATGGCCGATCTGAGTAAATTCCTAGACAGGATGGCCAAGATAGAGAAGAGAATCAACCCGGTCAAGAGCAGTATCTGCAGGGTCATCTTTTAAAATCCCCAAGAGCCAAAGGCGAGATGAATTCCCTGGACCAGCACATCCGAAGCAGGCTGGATCCAGGATCTTATGACAAAGGTGAAAAAAATGCCGATGCCGATCGAGAGAAGAGCAAGAATAACCGTCGCCGCCGTCATCCAGAAAGGCGCCTCCTTGACGGCCGTCCAGCGCTCGTTGAGCTTGCCGAAGAAGGCCTTGCGCTGAACAAGCAGGTAGTACCAGAGCGTCAGCACGCTGGCCAGGACGGCGATGACAGCAAGAACCCATTCGCCCGACTGAACAAGAGCGATGATGATGATCAACTTGCTCCAGAACCCGCTGAGCGGAGGCACGCCCGAGATCGAGAGCGAGCCGACAATGCTTGTGGCCGCGGTCAGGGGCATCCGCTTGGCCAGCCCGCCCATCTCATCCAAGTTCCGAGTGCCCGTGGCCATCTGGACCGACCCGGAATTTAAGAACAGGAGCCCCTTGGCCAGGGCGTGATTGAAGAGGTGGAAAAGCCCGCCGGCAATTCCGAGCGGAGTGCCTATCCCCAACCCCAGGACGACATATCCGACCTGGCTGATCGAGGAATAGGCCAGCAGGCGCTTCAGGTCTTTCTGGCCGAGAGCCAGGAACGCCGCGACGACGATGGAAACGGCGCCAAGCCACATTAAGACCTGGGAAAAGGTGGCCGTCAAGCCGAAGACATTAAAGAATATCCTGGTCAGGGCATAAACGCCGGAAACCTTAATGAGCAGGCCTGAAAGCATGGCCGAGATCGGCGCAGGCGCCGAAGGGTGGGCATCCGGCAGCCAGGCGTGGAACGGAATCAGGGCGGCTTTCAGCCCGAAACCCATGATGAAGAGGGCAGCGCAAAACCCGACCACGAGCCTGGCATCCAGAGCCCGGAGTCCCTCACCCACGGCGGCAAAACCAAGGCTTCCCGTCATGCTGTAAATCACGGCGATGCTGAAGAGGATGGCCGCAGAGGCAATGACCGAGAGCATCAGGTATTTGAATGAGGCCTCGAGCTCGTCATGTTCCAGACCGTAGGCGACCAGAGCATAAGAAGCGATCGCGGCGACCTCCAGGAAAAGGTAAACGCCGAAGAAATCGGTCACGAGCACGAGCCCGTTCATCCCCGTCATCATCATCAAGAGCAGGGCATAGTAGTTCGCTTTGGAGCCGTAGTGGTCCATATAGTTGATGGAGAACAGTCCGACGCACAGAGTCACGAGGGCGATGGCCATCAGCATGAACAGGCTGAAACCGTCCACCGCGACCTGGATATTGATCGGCTCGCCTAGCCAGTTGAGCTGCCTGAGGACGGGCCCCTGGCTGATCATCTGCCGGCCGCTGGTGATAGCAAGGACGAACAAGAAGAGGAAGACGGCGTTCGCCAACAGGTCGGGCAGGGTTTTTTTTGAGACCTTCCCGATCAAGGGAAGCACCGCGGCGACCAGAAGCGGCAAACCGATGAACAGGAAAATCAAATGTCCTCCTCTATATCCTCAAACACTCCATTTTATCACTTTATCAGCAGGTTGATCAGGGCGGCAATCAGGACCAAACCGCCGATACACCAGGCCAGGTAATTCGCATAGTGTCCGGTATGGGCCTTTCTCAGGACGCTGGTGAAGGCCCGGCCTGCCGCCGTGACAATTTTCTCATAAAAGAAATCGATCGGCCGGTCGATGCCCTTGAACAGGACGAGCGAAAAGTTCCTCAGGAAGATGATGCCTTGCTCGTAAATATCAAAGATCCGCGCTTCGGCCAGGTCGTAGATGGTCTTCATCACCGGGAACTTGTGCACAGGCTCGGAGGCGAGATAGGCTTTCTTGTCGCCGCGTTTCCAGCCGTAGAAGTGGAGCGCAAGGGCCAGGAGCAGGCAGAGCATGGAAATCCCGGCCACGGGGTTAACGAGGCTCAGGGCATGCGCCGTGAAGTCGAGGCTCTCCCCGGCCTCGACGTGGCCCTCAAGAATCGGCTGGATGAAATGAGTCAGCGGGAGCTTGTTGTAAACACCGAAGGTGATACACAGAAGGGCCAGGATCAGGATCGGGATGAATACAGCCGCTTCGCTCTCTTTCACTTTGGCGACTTCCCGGGTTCTCGGGCCGAAAAAGACAGAGTGGCCGGCCTTGAGGAACGAAGCGAAGGTAAAGATGGCCCCGACCCAAGCGGCAATAGCGAAGACCGTGTAGCCTGTTTCCAGGGCGCCATGAAAGACCATCTCCTTGGAAACGAAACCGTTTAGGGGCCAGACGCCCGAGATCGCCAGGGCGCAGACGCTGAAACCGAAAGCGGTCAGCGGCATCTCCCTGGCCAGCCCGCCCAGTTTCTTGAGCTCTGTCGTGCCGGCGCGGTGCTCGACCGAGCCGGAGCTCAGGAACAGCCCGCATTTATACATGGCGTGGTTAATCATATGGAAGATCCCGCCGGCGATGCCGATGGGAACGCCGGTCCCGATGCCCAGGACCATGTATCCCACCTGGCTGACGGCATGGTAGGACAGCAGCCGCTTGAAATCCTTCTGCACAAGCGCCATGAAGACGGCGAAGACGATGGTGGCCGCTCCGATGATCATGAGAAGAATCGCCAGGGAGCTGTTCTTTTCCAGTTGGAAAAAATCAAGCGTGATCCGCGCCAGAAGATAGATACCCAGCAGTTTCTCAAAGGCCGCCGGCATGAAGGCCATAAAGGTCACCGGAGCGTCGATGGCGGCATCCGGGATCCAGGTGTGGAAGGGCATGGCGCCCGCTTTGCCGATAGCACCGATCATCATCATGATGAACCCGACGGCGGCCAGGCCCTCGGGCTTGACTGAAACCTGTGACATCGTCAGCGTGCCGGTCGTCACCCAGAGGATACCGATGCCAAGGAGCATCGCGAAATCGCAGAAGCCGCTGATTATAAACGCTTTAACCGCAGTGCGGTTCGATTTTTGGCCGCCGACGGAAATCAGGCCATAGAGGGTCAGGAGCAGTCCCTCCCAGAAGAAGACCAGAGGAACGAAATTATCGGCGAGCACAGCTCCGTTCGCCAGGGCCGCAGAGAGAAACACGTAGGCGTAGTACTCGCGCACGCGCGGATGGTTCTTCATCTTGACGGTCGAGTACAGCGTGATAAGGAAGAGGAAGCCGGCAAGGCCAAGGAGAATAAAACTCGAGAAATGGTACAGCCGCAATTCAAATTTGATACCCTGCCCCATCCAGGGCAGGCGGAATTCGAGGTTCTTAACCTGGAAAAGGGCGTAGGCGAGATAGCAGACACCGACAGAAGCGATCAGGGCGATGGCCTCTCTTAGGAGCTTGACGCGCGAGGGAATGAGCAGGCAAACCACAGCGACAGCAGCCGGCAGAAAAATCATCCACAAAAGCATGTTCGGCGTCATTTGAGCCACCAATTGATCTGGCTCGTCGCGATCTCAGCCAGCTTGGCGGGATAAGACACAAAGATGCCCGCGACAAGCGAAAGGACGGCGAGCAGGGCGACGACAAAAACCATAGATCTTGTCTTTTCAGGGGCGAGGGCTTTGGGTTCACCCAGGAAAACCTGGCTGAACACCTTGAGGAGGTAAAACATGGTCAGGACGGCGGTAAAGAGCGCGACAGCGGCGACCCAGACCATGCCCGCCTTGACCGTTCCCATGATGACCAGGAATTTAGAGAAGAACCCGCCGAAGGGCGGGATGCCGATGACGGAAAAGGCAGAGAGGAGAAACGCAACGGCAGTGATGGGCATGGTTTTGATGAGCCCGCCCATTTCCCTGATGTCCCGCTTGTGCGTGGCGTGGATAACGATGCCCGCGCAGAGGAAGAGTCCAGCCTTGGACAGCCCGTGCATCAGGATGAAGAGGAGCGACCCCGAGACCCCGGCCATGTTGGCCACGCTGAACCCGAGGAAAATATAGCCGATCTGGCTTACCGTGGAATAGGCCAGAATGCGCTTGAAGTCGGTTTCCACGGTGGCTGCGGCCGCCGCAACGAGGCTTGAAATAACGGCCAGGATGGGTATGGCCAGAGGCCAGTCACCGGGGAGCTTAAACGTATAGAGGAAAAGACGCGCGTACGCATACACGCCAATCTTGACGAGCACGGCCGCGTGGAGCAGCGCCGTGACCGTGGTCGGCGCCACGCCGGCGTCCGGAAGCCAGGTGTGGAGCGGCACTGTCGCCGACTTGCTGAACATTCCGAAGAGGATAAGCAGCACTGCGGTCCCGGGAATCATCGTCCCCCGCATTGCCGTCATGTCGAAAGTATTCGTGTTCCCGTAGATTTGAATGAATCCCAGAAGCATGACCACGGCGCCGAAGAAGGTGACGAGAAAGGCCTTGTCGGCCTTGATGATGTGGTCTTTCAGCCTGTAAAACCCGATCAGACGCCAGCAGCAGATGGCTATGATCTCCCAGAAGAGGTACATAAAAATCAGGTTTCCCGAGTAGACCAGGCCCATCATGGACCCGATGAAAAGGACCACCATGAGGTAGTATTCATCCTGGTTCTCGTCGTCATGGACGTAGCCGAGCGAATAGATAATGATCAGGAACCCGACGAAAGAGGAGACGATGGACATGAAGATGGAGAGCGGGTCGATGATGAGGATGAAGTCCAGCCCCAGGATGAATTCCTTTCGGATGATGGTCTCGACGCCGCTGAAAGCCGTGGGGAGGAGAAGCAAAGGAAGGACGGAAGTGACGGCGCCGATAAGGACAGCCCAGGCCGAGCGCACGGACTTGGAAACAAGGCTGGCAAGTGGAATCGTAAGCGAGCCGATGATGGGGACAAAAATCGTGAGCAGGACTATGGTCTCGCCGGTCATTTTGAAGGGGGAAGTATATTTTTCGAAAATCAAAATGTCAAGCGTTTGGCGGCCCCACTAAGCAGCTCCATAAACATTTATTCTTGGCCCGATATTTGTTATCATAAACGCCATTATTATGAACACGATCATCACGGCCAAGGACCTGACGAAAAAGTACGGCAAATTTACGGCCGTCGATGCGATATCGTTTGACATAAGCGAAGGCGAATGCTTCGGTTTCCTGGGGCCGAACGGCGCGGGCAAGACCTCCACCATAAAAATGATCCACTGCGTGTCCCCCGTGACATCGGGCACGCTGATCGTCAACGGCACCCCCGCTCACATCGATAACAGGGCCGTCAAGATGATGACAGGTGTGATTCCCCAGGAAATAACCCTGGATATCGACCTGACTGTTTATGAGAACCTGATGGTCTTCGCGAACTTCTTTGACATCAAGAGGAGGGAAGCCACAAAACGGATCGCCGACCTTCTGAAATTTGTCGAGCTCGAACAGAAGCGGAAAACCAAAATAAACGAACTTTCGACAGGTATGAAGAGGCGGCTGCTCGTGGCCAGGTCGCTGCTCAATCACCCGAAATTGATCGTCGCGGACGAGCCCACGACGGGTCTCGATCCTCAAGCCAGACATCTAATTTGGCAGAGGCTGCGGCAGCTCAAGACGCAGGGAGTCACCTTGATCCTGACAACACAATACATGGAAGAGGCCCAGCAGCTTTGCGACCGCATCGTCGTCATGCACGGCGGAAAAATCCTCAAGGAAGGCGTGCCGGCCAAGCTCGTGGCGGACGAGATCGGAAAAGAAGTCATTGAGGTAAGAATAGCCACGGAGGAGGATGAAAAACTCATCGCCGAGCTCTCCTCGTTCTCCTGCGGCCACGAACGGGTCGGAGACACGCTCTATTTCTACTGCCGCGACGGGCACGACCTCATGAAAAAGCTGGTTGAGCTTGACCTGGCCAACTTTTTGAACAGGCCGGCCTCGCTTGAAGACGTTTTTCTGAAGCTCACGGGCAGGAGCCTCATCGAATGAACCTCTCTTACCGGGTCTATTACGTCTTTTTCAGGAACCTCATTTCCTACAAGCGGTTTATCGTGCCGACTTTTCTGGTCAGCCTCATCGAACCCCTGTTCTATCTCATCACTTTCGGCATCGGCATGGGCGCCTACATGGGTTATTTCGGCGGAAAGCCCTATCTTTATTTTCTCGTCCCCGGCGTCCTTGTCTCGTCGGTCATGCTCTCTTCGACCTTTGAGTGCCTGTACGGCACTTTTGTCAAAATCGTCCATGAAAAGCTCTATGATTCGTTGATCGCCACCCCCGTTTCTGCTGAGGACGCCATCGCGGGGGACATCGCCTGGGCGTCGTTCAGGGGCCTGGTCAGCGGAACACTGATGATCATTGTCGCGGTCTTTATGGGAATTCTTCCCGTTTCTTTCCTCAGCCTGCTGCTTCTCCTTATGCTCATGATCTTTGTCGGGATCCTTTTTGCCTCGCTGGCGATGATCGTCACATCCTTTGCGCCCAGCTTCGATTTCTTCAATTATTACACCGAGCTGATCATTACGCCCATGCTCTTCTTTTCGGGCGTCTTCTTTCCTTTAGACAGGTTCCCGGACTGGATGAAAACTCTGTCATGGTTCATGCCGCTGACCCATGCGGTCAAGATTTCGCGGGCGGTCTTCTCCGGCACCTATGATCCCGGGTTGATCTTCAGCTTTCTGATTATCTTCGTCCTTGAAGTCATCGCCTTTTTCATCGGCCTGAAGTCGATGAAAAGGCGCCTGATCAAGTGATCGAACGTTCCTTATTCAGACAGACTTCAAGTCCTTGGAAAATCAGGGAAACTAAAACCCTACTGAAAGATTCTTTTTAAGCTAGATACGCGAATTAATACCGGCGTCCACCACCGAAGCCGCCTCCGCCTCGATTCTCCGTGCGAGGGCGGGCTTCGTTGACTGTAATCGTCCGGCCCTTCAGGCTTTTGCCGTTCAGACCGGCGATAACAGATTTGGCCTCTGCGAGATTGGGCATCTCGACGAATCCAAACCCGCGGGACTCTCCCGAGTACTTGTCCTTGATGATGGATGCCGAAGCGACTTCGCCGAAAGCCTGGAAAGCTTCGCGCAAATCGGATTCAGTCAGATCCTTTGATAGGTTGCCTACGTAGATATTCATACTACTCTCCTTAAAAATTTGAACAAAATAAAGGAGAGGAGTATGACCGATGAGGGCCCGTGCCCCTTCCTTTACTTAATTCTTCGTAAAGATTATAACATAACGCCGGGAAAAATACACAAAATTAAATAAATCCGGACAAAGGTGAGGTAAAGGAGGCAAAAATGCGCGGACTCCAGGGAAAAAGGGTTCTTATCACGGGCGGCGCCAGGGGCATCGGGGCTGCGACGGCGGCGCGATTCCTTGAAGAAGGTGCGAGGGTGGCCATCCTGGACAGGAACTCCCAGGGGCTTCAAGAGATCCGGAAGGCTCTGCCGGCCATCGAAGAAACGCTCCTGGCCGATGTCGCGCTTTCTCGAGAGGCCGAGGCTGCTCTTTCCGAACTCGACCGCCATTGGAACGGGATCGATGTGCTGGTCAACAATGCCGGAATCAGCGTCCGCCATCGCTTCCTGGACATCGAGGACAAGGATTGGCTTGAGGTGATGGCGGTCAACCTCAACGGTGTCTTTTTCGTTGCCCGCGCCGGGGCGCGGCGAATGGTAAGACAAAAGGAGGGCGGCGTCATACTCAACATGGGGTCGACCAACGGGCTCACGGGCTATCCTTTCTATGCGTCGTATAACTCGTCCAAGGCCGGAGTCATAGAGCTCACCCGCTCCATGGCCCTGGAGCTCGCTCCCAGCGTTCGGGTCAACGCCGTTTGCCCCGGATTCATCCTGACTCCGATGCAGGAAGCGGAATATACGCCGGAGATGCTCCGCGAGTTCGAACGAAAGGTTCCTCTGGGACGGCTGGGCAAGCCGGAGGAAGTTGCCGCGCTTTTCGCGTTCCTTGCCTCCGATGACGCCCGGTTCATGACCGGACAGTGCTTCGTTCTGGATGGAGGGGAAATCGCCGGCGGATTGGCGAGTTGGCCCTGGAGTTGAGAACGCTCAACGAATCATGACGTTGAGATCAAAAGCCAAGCCAAAAGTCAGAATAATTAATATAAGAATGATGATAATCAAGAGGGCCTTTTTCATAGTTGAATCTCCCTCAAAATTCTCTTCTCTCGTAAAAACGAACAGAAAGCCTGACCGAGATCACCAGCATTCCCGCCATAAGCAGAAAACCGGCACCGACAAATAGCGGCAGGCCGAGCGAATCCCTGACGGTGCCGATCGTCCGGATAATCCCGAGTCCCGGGTCTTTGAGAAATTCAGGTACAAAGAGTGTCTCCGTGAGATGGAGGACGTTCGTCGTCAGGCGCTCGGCTCCCGCCAAGACAATGACCAAGCCGAGAAGGACGGCCGCAAAAATGAAACTGCCCCGGGCAAGCCCGTGCCTGAAATAAAAGGGAAAGTAGAGTGCGGCAAGAAAGGTGATGAATACTACATACCCCGTTAGGCCATCGAGACTCAAAAGTGATCCGAGGTCGATCGCAATCCACCGGAGTTTCACCACAGAGATCAAGAGATATCCGTAGAAGAAAACAAACACCAGGCAAACCAAGGACAGGAACGCTGTCAAAACATAACGGGCCAGGACAATGGAGGACCGTCTGATCGGAAGGCTGGCATAGAAGACCTCAGTCTTGAATCGGTCTTCGAGAAAGAGGGTCACAAAGACACAGGCTGTTATGAGTGCGACGGCTCCCACCATGAGGCCGAGACTTTGCATGAGGGGGAAAGTGAAGTACAGAACATAGCTCGCCATGAACAAAAGCCACCACCACCGGCCGGCCATGAAATCCTTCCCGCACAGCTTAAGCATGGTTCGCCCCCCTTGTCAGGTAGAACATGATATCTTCGAGCGATGCCTTCTCGATGACTGCACTTTTAGGGAACCGTCGCCTGGCCTCCACAGCGTCTGAGGTCAGGGCCTCAAATCCGAATTCGCGCTTGCGGATCCCCTTGAAGAAACTCCGGCTGTCTTCATTTAAAAGGTCGTTCCCTCCTTTGACGACCGCCCATTTTTCGAGGATCTCGTCTTTGGCGGCGGAGAAAACGATCTCCCCCCGGTTGATAAAAGTGATGTAGTCGGCGATTCTCTCCAGGTCCGAGGTGAGATGCGTTGAAAACAGGACCGACTTTTTCTCGTCCTGGATGAGGGCAGAGAGCTTGGCCAGGAGCTCCCGCCGGAAGACCGGGTCAAGCCCCGATGTCGGCTCGTCCAGGATGATGAAATCGGCATGATGGGAAAGGGCAACTGCCAGGGCGAATTTCATCTTCATCCCGCGCGATAGCGTCCGGAACAGTTTCTTCGCCGGCAGGTTGAATTCCCGGAGAAGGCGGTAAAAAAGCCCGTCGTCCCAGTCTCTGTAAAAAGGGGCGACCGTAGCCTTGACGTTTTTTAGGCTGAGCTGCTCATAGAAATAGGGCGTGTCGTGGACGAACCCGATCCTGCTCTTGATGGCGACTTCATCCATAATGTTATCCCGTCCGAAGACCCGGACTTCTCCCCCATCTTTGTTGATGAGCTTCAATAGGAGCTTGATGATCGTCGTCTTCCCCGCCCCGTTGGGCCCGACGAGTCCCATGATGTAACCCTGGGGGAGGGCGAAAGAGACATCCTTCAGCGCGAAGTCTCCGTAGTTCTTGCACAAGTTTTTGATCTCAAGGACATTTGCCATTGGACTACCTCGCTCTAGAAATCCTTTCTTTTGAAAATGGACACAGAGCAGGCGAAAGAGGCCAGGTTCAACGCGATCATGACGACGATGAGAAGAGCATAATAAGCCGGCGCACCGAGATTAGAGTTCAGGGAAATGAACGCATTTTTGATTGCTGCGATCGAACTCCTGATGTTAAGTTTGAGCGCCGATTGAGAAGCCAGGGCGAGGGTGACAAACCCGAGGACCTGCATGCTGATCAGGAAGACGAAAAACCCGACCATGCCGAAACGGACGAGAAGCGGCATGAGAATGGCAAAATAAAGGGCCATGAGCACCAGAGCAAAAATAAGCGTCCGGGCATTGAGCAAATTCTCCGGTCCGAGCTTGCTTCCCGGCACGGCGAGGATGGCAACCGTGGCCAGGACAAAGAAGCCGAGCATCAGCAGCCAGCCCAAGACATACCGGGCCATTATGATCTGTTTCCGCGTGGCCGGCAGGCTGCAAACCAGGACCGTCCCCTTGAATTTTTCTTCGCGGGTAAAGATCATGACCGGCATGACGAAGCACAGGAAAGTGACGAAGAAGGTGGTGACTCTCGAGTTATCGATCCTAGAACCGAACACGGCGACATATATAAAATAAAGGAGGCCCATCCACAGCAGAAATTTCTTGTTCAGGATGAGGTCTTTGAGGATCAGGCTACGCATAGTGTTCTCCTTTGTCCATAAGGACCATGATCTCTTCAATTGATGGTCTCTCGATAACAACGTCAGAATCGAACGTCCGGCGCGCTTCCTGGATGTCGGAGGTCAGCGCTTCAACTCCCACCGATGTTTCCCGGATGCCTCTGAACAGCCTCCGGTATTGAGCCTCAAGGAGGGCTCTGCTGCCTTTGACGATACCCCACTTTTCCTTGATGTCATCTTTCGGCAGGGAAAAAACGATCTCACCGTCATGGATGAAAGTGATATAGTCGGCCGTTCTCTCAAGGTCGGAGGTGATGTGCGTCGAAAACAGGATGGATTTTCGCTCGTCCTGCATCAGCCCCGAGAGTCTCTCCAGGAGCTCGCGCCGGAACACCGGGTCGAGCCCCGAGGTGGGCTCGTCAAGGATCAGCAGGTCGGCGTCATGAGAGAGGGCCAGGGCGATGGAGAACTTCATTTTCATCCCATGGGACAATTTCTTGAATTTTTTGTCGAGAGGGAGGCCGAATTCCCCGGCGAGCGCTAGGAACAGCTTGTCGTCCCACCTTTTATAAAAATGCGCCACGGCCGCCTTGATGTCCTTGAGCGGGGCATCGTCGTAGAAACTGGGGGCCTCATGGACGAAACCGATCCGGGATTTGACCTCTGCCTCGTCCCCTATATTGTCCTTGCCAAGGACCGTGATCTCACCCGCCTTCCTCCGCACAAGGTTCATTATGAGCTTGATGATGGTCGTCTTTCCCGCGCCGTTGGGCCCGACCAGCCCCATGATATAGCCCTGAGGCAGTGAGAAGGATACGTCCTTTAGCGTGAAGCCCTTATATTCTTTCCTGAGTCCTTTGATCTGGATTGCGTTTTCCATTATTCGTCCTCCTTGTAAAGCAGCAGCAACATCTCCTTGAGCTGTTCAACCCCGATACCGAGGATCCTGGCTTCAGAAACAGCTTCGGCGAGCTTTTCCTCGACAATCTTCATTTTTTTCTCTTTGAGCAGCTCCTGGTTCTGAACAGCCACATAGGTGCCCTTGCCGCTGACCGTATTAATAAATCCCTCACGCTCGAGCTCGTCATACGCTCTTTTTGTGGTGATGACGCTGATCTGGAGCTCCTGCGCCAGCTTCCGAATTGACGGGAGGGCTTCTCCTTCGGCGAGATCCGAGGAGATAATTTGAGCTTTGATTTGGCGGCTGATCTGTTCGTAGATCGGGTCTGGCGATGAATTGGAAATGAGCACTTTCATCTTCCAGTCTCCTTCATGAATAACTGTATTTTCCGTTCATTCTGTACATAGCTTATATATACAATATACACTCATTTTTTCATTTGTCAAGTAAAATTTAAAAAAATTTTGCCGATTTCGACTAGAATCCAGGGTTTGTGTATTAAAATCTTGGTTTTTTGGGCTGCTTCAGCGCCGGCCGGACTGTATGGTTGAGGCGATTTCCTGCCCTTTGCGGGCATATTCTGCAGACATACTATTCTGGCCGATCCGGTTATAAAGGTCAGCCAGGAGGAAGTAACCCAGGGGGAGTTCGGCCCGGCTCGGCTTCAGTTCGATTCCTTTCTTGACCAGGTCGATGGCTTCCTGGTATTTTTCC
>Ga0209253_10001683_pt1 | contig 19480 bp, 15 predicted proteins | sample FrelakmetBRP12BR_FD_187145 | JGI IMG/M metagenome (GOLD analysis project Ga0209253, IMG submission 187145) | Freshwater lake sediment microbial communities from the University of Notre Dame, USA, for methane emissions studies - BRP12 BR (SPAdes)... | ecosystem: Environmental > Aquatic >... | reverse complement strand
GCGGAGCGGCAGGGTGTTGCGACGCTCATCGTCGCCGATCCGCTCGCCCGCGGCCGGCGGTCTCGGACCTGCACCCGTACGTATGTCCGTGCACTGCTTTTCGATGCGTCGAGCCCGCGCGAGCGCGCGCCGGAGCATGTTGAGCTCGTCGATCGCTGGCTGGATCTCTTTGCACCGAAGGTCACACTGCTCGACGCCCCCCCGCGCGGCACACAGCGGGCGCCACTCGCCGTCGATCTCGACAGCGACACCGGTGCCACGCGCCGGCCCGGGCCCGGTGGCACGCTGCGATTCCTCGAAACCGCGGAGGTCGCAAAGAGCCTGCTGAAGCGCATTCACGGTGTGCGCCGCGGGCGCTCGCTGGGCGAGCTCGGACTCGACGGCGACCTCGCGCCCGCTGTGGCGGAGCGCGTGCTGGTCGCTCTCTACCGCCATTGGTGCGACGCCGAACCGCGTCGCGCACACGAGCGCCACGACGTGAGCGGCGCGGCGCTCGTCTGCGCCGGTCTGTCCGGCGCGCACTACGGACTCGGCGGGCACGGTTCGTCGTCGGACGATGCGACCGTCCCTGGAGGCCGGGTATTCGACACCCTCGTCCTCTCCGGCATCGCACCCGAGACATGGGCGCTCCGCGACGAGAGCCTGTCGGGACTCGGCCTCGTGCGAAGGCGCGACGACAGTCGTGCCGCGCGCATCGCGCACGGGCAGCTCATGCTCGTGCACCCCGAGGGCGGTCGCAGCGGCATGGTCGCGGCGGTGCAATGGCTGCAGGAGGCCGCTGACGGCGACATGCATGTGGGTGCGCGCATCCTCCCGGGCGTGCCCGAGCCGGTCACGGTGCGGGCGAGCGAGGGCGGGAGTGCCGCAGGTGTCGCGTTGTCGGCGCTGCCCGCGCTTGATGCACCGCCGACCCTGGTCCTGCCTCCGGGATGGTTCCGGCCCGAACGGCCGCTCGAGGTAAGGAGCCAGGCCGCACGCCGGGTGCGCTTGAAGGAGCTCGTCGAGCGCGGTGTGGATTTCGAGCGGGTTCGATTCGAGCCGGCCGAATGACGCGCCCTTCACCGGCTCGAGGCCAGGCCGACGCGCGGCGCGCCGCGCTGGTGCTTGCCGCAGCGTCAGAACACAGAGGCGGAGCCGCGCGCGACGCGACCACCCGCCGGGACTGACGGCGCCGCGAGGTCTGTCGCGCCGACTTCGCGCCCGGTCCGCAACGAAAAGGAGGCATCGAATGTCAACGTCTTCGCCCGGGATCGTCCCGGCTCAAGCGCCCGTCATCGCGGACCTGAAAGGCTGCGACGCCTGGCTCGCGCAGGCTTCGCTCGCCGATCCCCGTCAGGCCTGCCACGAGCTCACCACCCTGCTCGAGGAGCTCGAGGACGCGCCGCCGCCGGATCACCACTTTCTCGACATCCTGGAACGGCTGCGTGAGCCGATTTCGGTGGCACAAGTGGAACACTCGAAGAAGTTCTCGGGGCGACCGCTACCGCTGCGGGACTTCGAGGCCGGCGCGTTCGACCAGGTGTTCGATCTTTGGACGACGTACGGTCGCGCCTATCGGCGGCTGCTACGTGCCGCGGTCGAGGAACGGGCGCCGGGGCTCGTCGCAGACACGGCGCTGCTGTGCGAGCGCGCGATCAAGTGCACGGCGGAACTCATCACGGCGCACTACCGAAGCCGCCGCGAGGTGGACAGCGAGGTCTGGCAGTCGCTGCACGGGCTCTACCAGCTTGCGGAGGCCGAGGGGGTCGCGAAGAGGCAGGTCGCTGCGCACCGCCGGTCGGAGCGGACAGCGAGCCCGGCGCAGGTGTACTTGCGCATCCTTCTCATGGAGCTCGCGCATCCCTACTCGCTTTCAGCACGCGACCTTCAATGGACGCGGCGCTGGGCAGGCTTGTGGGCGCATAAGGTGTCCCTGGGGCTCTCGCTCAGCCAGCCCCAGGGTTACGCCGTCGACCTCGAGGGCGGCGCACCGCCGACGTGGACGCAGCTCGCTTCGGCGACGGCCACGACGCGCTTTCTCGACACGACCGAGCTTCGGCGCAGCGTGAAGGCGCGCATCCGCAAGCTCGAGAGTGGTGGCGATCCGGAGAGCCTCGGCCTTGGAAAGGATGTGATCCAGCCCGACGCTGCACGCCTGCTCACCCAGCTCTATCGGGCCTGGGTCGACGCCCCCGTCGCGCGGCAGTTCACGCGACGCCTCGTGCCGGGACGCACCGAGCTGGTCGCGGGGCTCGACTCCATCCACGTCGCTGTTGGGGGTCGGGCGTTCAAGAGCGCCGCGCGCCACTGGGACTACTCGAGGCGCGACGCCGAGCAGATCGCGATTTATGGTTCGGTGTCAGAGAGCGGGCAGGACGGGCCGGCCGGCTTCAGCGCCGAGAAATGGGAGACGCTCGACGAGAGCGCAAACGGGTTCCGACTCCGGCGCAAGGGGCCCGGGGAGCGGCTGTCGCATCATCAACTCGTCGCACTGAAGCCGCACGGGGCGCGCAGCTTCATCCTCTCGGAGGTACGCTGGCTCTCCGTCGCCCTCGACGGCTCCCTCACGATCGGCGCCCTCGCACTTCCCGGGCTTGCGGACCCCGTTGCTGCGCGGCCCGCGTGGTCGGCATCGGACACACCCCCATCCTACGTGCAGGCATTCCTTCTCTCGGCGATGCCGGGCGGAAGCCCGAGCCTGGTGCTCCCGCCCGGCTATTTCCAGCCTGGCCGCGAACTCGAAATGCGTGCCAACGAGACGCTGAAGCGCGTCCGGCTCGGCGCGCTCCTGCAGCGTGGGTCGGACTTCGATCGCGGAGCGTTCGAGTTGCTCACGTGATTTGTCCCCCAGACCCCGAGAGACGCCATCTGCCCAAAACGCGTGAAGGTGCACAACGGGGTGCCGGCGCGCCGGAGCCGGCCGTGGGGCCTTCCCGGCGCCTGCGCGCAGTGCGCCAATCAGGCCGCCGCGACGGGCTGCCGGAACCGCGCGCGACGCGCGGGAAAGATCACCGAGAAGCGGCTGCCGCGGCCGACCTCGCTCTCGATCTCGAGCGTCGCTTGGTGGCGCGTGAGCACATGCTTGACAATCGCGAGGCCGAGGCCGGTCCCGCCGGTCTCGCGTGAGCGGCTGCGATCGACGCGATAGAAGCGCTCGGTGACCCGGGGAAGATGCTCGCGCTCGATGCCGATCCCGGTGTCCTGGACGCTGAACACCCCCTCCGTACCCCGCCGCTCCCATGCGAGCGTGATCCGGCCGCCCGCCGGCGTGTAGCGCACGGCGTTGGACACCAGGTTACCGAATGCCGAACGAAGCTCCTGCTCGTTGCCGGTCACGCTGGCGTCCTCGTCGACGCTTACCGCGATCTGATGCCGTCCGGCCGACAGCGCACGAGCCTCCTCGGTGAGGGCTGCGAGCAGTGGCGCGATCTCGATCGCGGCCTCGCTCGCCGGGGCATCAGTGGACTCGAGCGCCGAGAGCGTGAGGAGATCGTCGACCAGGCGGAGCATCCGCTCCGTCTGCGCCTGCATCAACGCGAGCGACTGCCGACCGCGCGCGGAATCCACGGGAACCGTCCCGTCGGCGAGCATCTCCTGGAACCCCGCAAGCACGGTGAGCGGCGTCTTCAGCTCGTGCGAGACGTTGGCGACGAAGTCGCGCCGCATGGTTTCGATCTTCTCCCAGCGCGTCACGTCGCGCGCGAGCATCAGGCGCTCGTCCTGACCATAGGGCACGATGCGGATCGACAGCGCGATTTCTTCCGGCCCCGGGAGCCGCAGCGGAATCGGGTCTCCCCATTGTTCGCGCTCGAGAAAGTCGAGGAAGTCCGGGTGGCGCACGAGGTTGGCGATCGGCTGGCCCTGGTCCTGGTCCGTGTCGATCGAGAAGAAGCGCTCGGCGGTGGAATTTGCCCATTCGATGCGGTTTTCGGCATCGAGGACGAGCACGCCGTCGGGCATCGCCTGTCCGGCACTGCGGAAACGCGCGAGCAGCGTGGCCAATTTGAATTGCTGCTGCCCGGCAAGCCGGGTCTGTTTGTACAGCGCCGAGAACACGCGCTCCCACACACCCGAACCGTCCGGAATGGTGCCCGGCGAGGGGTCGCTCAGCCAGTCGAGCAGCGCGGCGACATTGCGCAGATGGTGCAGTAGCAGCAGGCTGAGCCCGATCGCTGCGAACAGGACCGCCCAGGCCGGGCCCGCGACCGGCCACACGACCGAACCGATAACGAGGACCGCGCCCAGAGCAAGCGCCGAGCGCGTCCACACGACGGCCGATGCGGTGCGCTTGGCCACGAGCCGTGAGGGTAGATTGGAGCGATGCGATTATCGCATGCGGATCGTGGGCCGGCGCCCGCCCAATGTCGAAGCAACGCGGGATCGCGTTGTCACCACGAATCGGCGGCACACCAAACGGGGCACGACGGGACTCAGGCCGCGGTGGCGGCAGCGGCCGCAGAAAGCCGGTAGCCGCTGCCCCGCACGGTCTCGATCAGCCGATCGTGGCCACTCGGCTCGAGCGCTTTGCGCAGCCGCCGGATATGGACGTCCACCGTGCGCTCCTCGACGAACACGTGATCCCCCCACACGTGATCGAGGAGCTGCGACCGGCTGTGGACACGCTCCGGATGCGTCATCAGGAAGTGCAGCAGTCGGAACTCTGTCGGACCGAGCTCGAGGTTCTGGCCCGAGCCGTGCACCCGATGCGTTGCGGGATCGAGCTTGAGACCCGCAATCTCGATCAGCTCGTCAGTGAGCTGCGGCGCGCGGCGCCGAAGCACTGCCTTGATGCGCGCCAGGAGCTCGCGCGGGCTGAACGGCTTGGTCACGTAGTCGTCCGCGCCGCATTCGAGGCCGGCGATCTTGTCCTGTTCCTGCCCCCGCGCGGTGAGCATGATGATCGGCACCGACTTCGTCCGGTCGTCCTGGCGCAGGCTGCGGGCGAAGCTGATGCCGGACTGCCCGGGAAGCATCCAGTCGAGCAGGATCAGGTCGGGCAGCGCGTGCCGGACCAGCGAGCTGGCCTGCTCGGCGTCCCGGGCACGGAGGACGTGATGCCCCGCGTGCTCGAGGTTGATGGCAAGCAGCTCCTGGATCGCGGGCTCGTCTTCGACAACGAGGATGTTGGCCGGCATGACGACACCATGAAGCTTTGATGACGCCCGCATTCTAGGCGCGGGCCGTGACACTTTTGTTACCGCCGGGAGAATCCGGTCCGGCTCCCTCATCGGGCCCTTGCCGATGGGAACCCCGACCCATGGCCGACGGTCGGTTATGATAGCCGACGCCGGTTTCTTGACCGAATCCTAGCCCTCAGCCATGGCAAGCCTCGACCGTCACACCCCCTCGCCGACCGAGATCACGCTCCATCAGAAGTCGCGGCTGATGGAGATCTCGTTCTCGGACGGCAGCCGCTGCGAGCTCCCCTACGAATTCCTACGCGTCTATTCCCCGAGCGCCGAGGTTCGCGGCCACGGCCCAGGCCAGGAAGTGCTCCAGACCGGGAAGCGCAACGTCGAAATCCTTGCCCTCGAGCCCGTCGGCACCTATGCCGTCCAGCCACGATTCTCCGACGGTCACGACACCGGCATCTACTCCTGGGACTATCTCCACGATCTCGCCACGAACCACGAGCCGCTCTGGAGCGAGTACCTGCGGCGGCTCGAGGCCGAGGGCGGGAGTCGCGACGTTGACGGCACCGCAACGCCGGCTGCCAAGACCAGTGGCTGCAAGTCGCACTGATCCGCCGACGCCGCCCCGCATGCCGGATCACACCCACTTCGGATTCCAGCAGGTCCGCGAGGACGAAAAGGCGGGCAAGGTCGCCGACGTGTTCTCGTCGGTCGCACCGCGCTACGACGTGATGAACGACCTCATGTCAGGCGGGTTGCACCGGGCCTGGAAGGCGTTCACGATCGCACGGAGCGGCGCGCGGTCGGGCCACCGAGTCCTGGACGTCGCCGGTGGCAGCGGCGACCTCGCGCGGGCGTTCGCCCGTCGGGTGGGCGCGGCTGGTGAGGTCGTGCTCACCGACATCAACGCCGCCATGCTGCGCGTCGGCCGCGACCGCCTGATGGACGACGGCGTCGTGGTGCCGGTCGTCCAGTGCGATGCCGAGAGGCTCCCTTTCCGCAGCGATCGCTTCGACATCGTCACGATCGCCTTCGGGCTGCGCAACATGACCCACAAGGACGCGGCGCTTGCCGAGATCCGCCGTGTGCTCCGCCCCGGAGGACGCCTGCTCGTGCTCGAGTTCTCGAAGGTCTGGAAACCGCTCGGGAAAGCGTACGACTGGTACTCCTTCAACGTCCTGCCCTGGCTCGGGCGCCATGTGGCAGGCGACGAAGCGAGCTATCGCTACCTTGCAGAGTCGATCCGGATGCATCCAGACCAGGAGTCATTACGATCCTTGATGGAACATGCCGGACTCGTGAACGTCCAATTCCACAACCTGACCGCGGGAATAGCGGCGCTGCACATCGGCTTCAAGGAGTAGCGCTCGCGGGTTATGCTTGAACTCGGCGCGGCGCGCCTCATCTAACGGCGGGGCGGAATGCCCCGGCGACCGCAGCCGGGACACGAAGCACAATGGAGGAATAGGGTGAAAAGACTGCTTTCGTTGGTGGGAGTACTCGTCGTGGGGTTAACGCTCGCAATCCAGGATGCGGAGGCCGCGCGACGCCTTGGCGGAGGCAGGAGCCTCGGCACGCAGCGCGACTCGGTGATGCAGCGTCAGGCGCAGCCGCCTGCGCGCGATCAGGTCCAGGCGCCCAGCCAGGCACAGGCCCCCGCGGCCGCACCACAGCCCACCCAGATGCCGGCACCGCGCCCCGGCATGAGCCGCTGGCTCGCGCCGCTCGCCGGTCTCGCTGCGGGTCTCGGTCTTGCTGCGCTCTTCGGTGCGGAACTCGGCGGCATCCTCACCGCCCTCGTGCTCGGCATCGGGCTTGCGCTCGTTCTCGGCCTTGTCCTGCGGGCGATGCGTCGACGGTCGGAACCTGCGCTTCAGGGCGCCGGCGCCAACGCGTCCTACTACAGCGGTGTCGGACACGAGACCGTCGCAGCCCCGCCGCCGTCCCAAGCGACGGGGGTGGCGGAGCGTCCCGTGAGCGACCGCGGGGGCGCGCCGGGGGTGAACCTCCCCGCAGATTTCGATGCCGAGGGCTTCGTGCGGCAGGCGAAAAAGAGCTTCATCGCGCTGCAGACCGCCCACGACCGTGGCGACCTCGCAGCGCTGCGCGAACTCACGACCGATGAGATGTTCGACCTGGTCAAGGCCGACGTGGGCGCGCGGAGCAATCGTCAACAGGTAGACATCGTCACGCTCGAAGCGACGCTGCTCGAAGTCACCACCGAACGGGACATGCACTGGGCGAGCATCCGCTTCTCCGGTATGCTCCGCGAAGAAGAGGGCGGCGCACCGGTGTCGTTCGAAGAGGTCTGGAACCTCCGCAAACCAGCCTCGGGCGAATCGGGCTGGCTCCTCGCGGGTATCCAGCAGCTCGCTTGATCGGGCACTGACTGCCCCCGAAAGGCCGCTCTTGGGCGGCCTTTTCTTTTCCGACTCATGATCACACGCGCAGCGATCGCAGCGATCAATCACCTGCTCGCGCGCGAGGCGTGGGCGCGCAACCGCCTGCTGCCATTCGCGGGTCGCAACGTCACGTTCCAGCTCCTTCCGCTGCCGGACCTGCACGTGCGCATCCTCGATAGCGGGATGCTTGTTGCATCGGAGCCCGCCGCCGTCTTCGACCTTACCCTGAAGATCCCGCCCGGCGCCCTGCCGCGACTGCTCGCGCGCGACGAGGCAGCCTCGCGTTCGGTCGCGATGGAAGGCGACGCCGAACTCGCCCGCACGGTCGAATTGCTGTTCCGCCACCTGCGCTGGGAAGTGGAGGAGGACCTCTCGCGAGTCGTCGGCGACGTCGCAGCGCGCCGGATCGGGGAGGGTGGACGCGCCTTTGCGGCCTGGCAGCGAGATGCCGCCGAACGCCTCGCCCGGAACTTCGCCGAGTACTGGACGGAGGAGAACCCGCTCTTGGCGCGACCCGGTGAAGTGCGCGCGTTCGGGGCCGAGGTGAACGCGCTTCGAGACGACGTCGAGCGCCTGGAAAAGCGGATCGAGCACCTCGCGCGGTCGGTTTCCGGCAGCGGCGATTGAGCCGGGTGCCGATTGCGTCCCAGCGCCGCGCGGCGCTCCTGCTTCTTTGTATCGGGCTCGCGGCGCTCGTCGTCTCGGGCATCGGTCCGCGCGAACGCGGCACATGGTTTCTCGAGGTCTTGCCGGTGCTCGTCGCGGTGCCGCTGCTGGTGCTCACCTTCCGCGCGTTCCCGCTCACGCCGCTTGCGTACCGCTTGATCCTCCTGCACGCGCTCATCCTCATGCTCGGTGCGCACTACACCTACGCGCACGTACCGGCCGGCTTCTGGCTCCAGGACGTGTTCGGCCTCGCACGCAATCCCTACGATCGGATCGGGCATTTCGCGCAGGGCTTCGTCCCGGCGATACTCGCGCGCGAAATCCTGCTCCGGCGCTCGCCGCTGCAGCCGGGGAAATGGCTCTTCTTCCTTGTGTGTTGCGTGTGCCTCGCGATCAGCGCCTGCTATGAGTTCATCGAGTGGTGGGCGGCCCTCGCGCTCGGTCAGGGCGCAACCGAATTCCTGGGCACACAGGGCGACCCCTGGGACACCCAATGGGACATGTTCCTCGCGCTCCTGGGCGCGATCGCCGCGCAGCTTTTCTTGGTCCGAACGCACGATCGTCAACTCGCGGCAGTGGCGCCCGCCAACGACTAAGGAGCGATCGATTGCCGGCATCCGGTTTGCGCAGTGCGGCAATCCGTGTAGATTCCGGCATCCCCACCCCACCTAACCACCGCGCACCACCGCCCCGGTGTTCCGGCTTTTCCGCCTCGCCCGCATCGTCTGGGTCGGCCTTTGGTTCGGGCTCGATGAGCTCGTGCTCGCGGCCGACACGAGCGGGCGACTTGCCCGCATCGCCGCGCCGCTGACATGGGTCCGTCGCTTTGACGAGCCGCGCGGCGTGCGCCTGCGGCGCGCGCTCGAGACGCTGGGGCCGATCTTCGTGAAGTTCGGCCAGATGCTATCGACACGGCGCGACCTCCTCCCGCCGGACATCGCGGAGGAGCTCGCGAAGCTGCAGGATCAGGTGCCGCCCTTTCCTTCGGAGCAGGCGATCGCCCAGATCGAACGCACGTTCGGCCGGCCGGTGACCGAAGTCTACGAGCGGTTTGAAGAGGTGCCCGTCGCGAGCGCCTCGGTTGCCCAGGTGCACTTCGCGCTGCTGCCCGGCGGGCGCGAGGTGGCGGTGAAGATCCTGCGGCCGAACATGCACCGCGTCATCGCCCACGACCTCGCGCTCATGGACGCCGGTGCGGGGCTCGTCGAACGACTGTGGCCCGACGGCCGGCGCCTGCGGCCGCGCGAGGTGGTGGCGGAGTTTGCCAAGCACCTCGGCGACGAGCTCGATCTCATGCGCGAAGCCGCGAGCTGCTCGCAGCTGCGGCGCAACTTCCTGCACTCGTCGCTCCTGGTCGTGCCCGAGGTGTTCTGGGACTGGTGCACCGGGAGCGTGATGACCATGGAGCGCATGCATGGCATCCCGATCAGTCATCTGGAGGCGCTCCGCAGCGGCGGACACGACATTCCCGAGCTGGCGCGCGCCGGGGTCGAGATCTTCTTCACCCAGGTCTTTCGGGACGCGTTCTTCCACGCGGACATGCATCCGGGCAACATCCTCGTCGCCCCCGATGGCCGATACGTCGCGCTCGACTTCGGCATCATGGGCACGCTCACGGACGCCGATCGGAGCTTTCTCGCGCAGATCTTTCTCGGCTTCTTTCAGCGCGACTACCGGCGTATCGCGCAGGCGCATGTCGAGGCCGGCTGGGTTCCGGCGCTCACGCGCGTCGACGAGTTCGAGGCAGCCATCCGGACCGTGTGCGAGCCGATGTTCGATCGGCCCTTCGCCGAGCTCTCGTTCGGGCAGGTGCTCCTGCGGCTCTTCGCGACCGCCCGCAGGTTCAACTACCAGGTGCAGCCGCAGCTCGTCATGCTGCAAAAGACGCTGCTCAACATCGAGGGCCTCGGACGGCAGCTCTATCCGCAGCTCGACCTCTGGAAGACCGCGAAACCCTTCCTCGAGCGATGGATGGAACGGCAGGTCGGCTGGCAGGGCTTCACCCAGGCGATCGAAGCCGAGGCGCCGCAATGGGCGCAGCTCGTCCCGCAGCTGCCGCGCTTGCTCTATCGGCGGCTAGCGGAGCCGCCCTCCGCCGAGCTCGGCGCTGAAGTCGAGCGCCTCGTCGTGGAGCAGGCACGCATGCGCCGCTGGCTCGCGATCGTGGGGTTACTCGCCGCCGCGCTGCTCGCGCTCGAGTTCTGGCGCTACATCAGCTGAGGCGCGGAGGCGCGGCGAAAGCCGCGGGACCCCGTGCCGAGTGGCCTTACAATCCGCGCGAACTTCGCCCCAGAGTCTCCGGCATGTCCTCCACGCTGCTGTGGTTTGTTGCGCTCTACATGCTCGCGTCGATCGCCGTCGGCCTGTGGGCCGGAACACGCGTGCACAGCGCCAAGGACTTCGCGGTCGCGGGTCGGAGCCTCCCGTTCTATGTGGTGGTCGCGACCGTCTTCGCGACCTGGTTCGGCTCCGAGACGGTGCTCGGCATCCCGGCGAAGTTCATCGAGGGCGGCCTCGGCGCCGTAGTCGAGGATCCGTTCGGATCGTCGATGTGCCTGATCCTCGTCGGACTCTTCTTCGCCGCTAAGCTCTACAAGCGGAACCTGCTCACAATCGGCGATTTCTACCGCCAGCGGTACAACCCGACGGTCGAGGTCGTCACGAGCCTCGTCATCGTTGCCTCCTACCTGGGCTGGGTGAGCGCGCAGATCGTCGCGCTCGGGCTCGTCTTCAACGTGCTGTCGAGCGGCGCAGTCTCGATGGCAACCGGCATCGTGCTCGGTGCGGGAATCGTGCTCGTCTACACGCTCTGGGGCGGCATGTTCGCGGTCGCCTGGACCGATTTCATGCAGATGAGCATGATCGTCGTTGGCATCCTCTACATCACGTGGGTAGTGGGAGACAAGGCGGGCGGCATGGGTGCAGTGCTGAACCACGCGCGCGAAGCGGGGAAGCTCGAGTTACTCCCCGCAGCGACCCCGCGCGACGTCCTGTGGTTCACGGGCGCGGCGGTGACCATGATGTTCGGTTCGATTCCGCAGCAGGATGTGTTCCAGCGGGTGACCTCGGCGCGTACCGTGACCATCGCTGTCTGGGGGGCAGTGCTCGGCGGAGTGCTCTATTTCTTCTTCGCCTTCCTGCCGATGTTCCTCGGCTACTCGGCCTCCCTCATCGACCCGACGCTCGTCGCGGATCACCTCGCCAAGGATCCGCAGCACATCCTGCCGCACCTGATCCTCGACCACACGCCGGTGTTCGCGCAGATCATGTTCTTCGGGGCACTCCTCTCGGCCATCATGTCCACGGCCAGCGGCACGCTGCTCGCGCCTTCGGTGACGTTCACCGAAAACGTCCTGAAGCGCTTCCTGCGCAAGCCGCTCACCGACCGCGAGCTGCTGTGGACCATGCGCCTCACCGTCGCGGGCTTCGCCACCTTCGTCACGCTGTTTGCGCTCAACGCCCAGTCGAGCATCTACGAGATGGTCGGCAATGCGTACAAGGTGACGCTCGTCGGTGCGTTCGTGCCGCTCGTGGCCGGTCTTTACTGGAAACGCGCGTCGACGCAGGGTGCGCTGCTCTCGATCGTCTTCGGGCTCGGCACCTGGCTCTTCTTCGAGGCCACCAATCCCGAAGGATTGGTGCCGCCGCAACTCGCCGGACTCGCCGCCGCCGCCGTGTGGATGGTCGTCGGCTCGCTTGCGCCCCAGGCGCGGCGCGGCCGACGGGCGACGCACGCCGCCCGCTGAGCTGCTCGATCAAGCGACGTTCGCCCCTGGCGCACGGCCGGGGACGCCCGTACGCGCCGATCAACCGCGGCGGGGCATGAGCACCGTGTAGTCGAAGTCGAGCACGACCGCGGGATCGACCTTCCCGTCGGCTCCCTGAAGCGGGAAGTCCGTGCACGGCTGATCGCGGGTGGCCACGGTGCGAACACGCAGCGCGCCGAAGTCGCTACGTCCCGGCAGCGGCATCTTCGCGAGGATCTCGGACCAGGCGTAGACGGTGTCGCCCGCGAAGGTGGGGTTGGCGTGCCGCCCGCCGTTGATCGCCGCAATGCTCATGGCATTGGCGAGGCCGTTGAACGACAGCGACCGCGCGAGGCTGATGATGTGCCCGCCGTAGATCAGGCGGCGACCGAACCGGCTGCCTTTCTGCTGAAACGCATCGAAGTGCACCTTGGCCGTGTTCTGATAGAGCCGCGTCGCCATCATGTGCTCGGCTTCTTCGATGGTCATGCCGTCCACATGGTCGATCTTTTCGCCGACCGCGTAGTCCTCCCAGAGATCGGCGCTGCCTGCGCGCACGGTGTCGTAGGGCTTTCCCTCCAGTCGGTAGGGCACCGCGAGTTCCTCGACCGCCACCGCCTCCGCGAGCTGCGGGACGACGGTTTCCGGCGCCGCGGCGTCGGGGTTCTTCTTGCGGACCATGACCCAGCGCACATAATCGACCACGACCTCCGAGCGCTGGTTGGTCCCGACTGAACGGACGTACACGACGCCGGTCTTGCCGTCCTTGTTTTGCCTGAGTCCGATCACCGTCGAGGTGGTCGCGAGCGTGTCGCCCGGATAGACCGGCACGCCGAAGCGGCCGTTGGCATAACCCAGGTTGGCGACCGCGTTCAGGGAAATGTCGGGAACGGTCTTGCCGAACACGATGTGAAACGCGAGGAGCGCGTCGATCGGCGCGCGGGGGAGCCCGAGCCCGGCGGCGAACTCGGCCGACGAGGTCACCGCGAAACGCGGACCGAAGAGCGCCGTATACAGCGCGACGTCCCCCTCGGTTACGGTGCGCGGCGTTGCGTGGACGATCTCCTGCCCGACGCGAAAATCCTCGAAGAAGTTGCCCGGACGGGTTTTCGTGCTCATCGGCCGTGCCTCCCCCCGATCGCGTCAAAGGCCGTAAGCCTGAGCGAGCTCGGGATCCTTCCTCGCCACGAGCCGCGCGAGGTCGACGATCACCTTGGCCTGTTTCCACGTCGCGTCGTCCTGCATCTTGCCGTCGATCAGGGCGACGCCGGTGCCGTCGGGCATGGCCTCGAGAATCCGCTTGGCGAAGAGCACCTCCTTGACGTCCGGGCTGAACACCCGCTTCGCGATGGCGATCTGATTCGGCGCCAGGGACCAGGCGCCGGCGCAGCCCATCAGGAACGCGTTGCGGAACTGCGCCTCGCATCCGGCCTCGTCGCGGATGTCGCCGAACGGGCCGTAGAAGGCGCGGATGCCGTGCGCGACCGAGGCGTCCACCATCCGCGCGACGGTGTAGTGCCAGAGATCCTGCTGGAAGAACGCCCGCTCGCTCTTTCCCTCCTCGGGATCGGCGAGCACGCCATAGGAGGGATGGCCGCCGCCGACGCGGGTGGTCTTCATGCCGCGCGAGGCGGCAAGATCGGCGGGCCCGAGGCTCAACCCGTGCATGCGCGGGCTGGCAGCGCAGATGTCCTCGACATTCGTCACGCCCTGCGCCGTCTCGAGCAGCGCATGCAGCAGGATCGGCTTTCGGACCCGGTGCCTGGCCTCGAGGAGCGCGAGATACTGGTCGGCGAAATGGATGTCCCACGGCCCCTCGACCTTGGGAATCATGATCACGTCGAGCTTGTTGCCGACCGCCGCGACGATCTCGTTCATGTCGTCGAGGAACCACGGGCTGTTGAGCGCGTTCACCCGCGTCCAGAGCGCCGTGTCGCCGAAGTCCGTGCTCTTCGCGACCTCGATGAAGCCGGCACGCGCGGCCTCCTTCGCATCGGCCGGAATCGCGTCTTCCAAGTTGCCGCACAAGACGTCGACCTGCTTGGCGGTGTCGGGAATGCGCGCCCGGATCTTCTCCAGATGCGGCGGGAAGAAGTGAATCATGCGCTCGGGCCGGACAGGAAGCTCGCGCAGCGGCGCCGGCGCCCCGATGGCGAGCGGCTTGTAGAAGTGGACGGGGAGTTTCATCGCGTGCAAGTCTCCGTGTTGCGTCGATTCAGGGCGTGATGTTCGAGCGTGCGCATGGGACGCTGCCCGCTCACGAAGCGCTCTTCTCCGGGCCGGCGACGATGCTTTCGTCGTGGAGCTTCCCGACCTCGGGCTCGGTCAAGCCGAGCACGTCGAGCAGAATCTCGTCGGTGTGTTCGCCGAGGCGCGGCGCGCGCCTGGCCGGGAGCCGGGCAAACGCGCTGAAGCCGAGCGGGGATCCCGGCGCGAGATACGCGCCGATGCCCGGCTGGTCCAGTACGCTGAACATCGGGTTGTCCGGCGAGCAGTCGGGGTCGCCGGCAATTGCTTCGCGGACCGTCCGATAGGGCCCCCAGGTGACCCGGTGCTCGGTAAAGACGCGGCGCACCTCGGCGAGCGTGCGGGTGTGGAACCACCCCTCGAGGAGGGCCGCGATCTCCTGCCGCGCTCGAAACCGGTCGCCCTCGGCGGCGATATCGATCCCGAGCCGCTGGCCGAGCGCCTCGAACTCGGGACGCAGCCCGGTTGCGTTGCAGAGGCACGTCCACTGCGCGTCGGTCAGGCCGACCACCATCGCCCGCTTGCCGTCCAGGGTCTCGAAATCGCGGCCGAACGCGCCGAAGAGGTAGTTGCCGTACTTCGGCCGGTCGGTGTCGTTGACCGTCACCTCGGCGATCATGCCGAGGTTGCCGATCATCGCGAGCGCGACGTCCTTCAGCGCGAGCGTCACCAGTTGTCCCTTCCCGGTGAGCCGGCGGTGACGCTCGGCGGCGAGCATCCCGACTGCGACCATCTGTCCGGTGATGCAATCCCACGCCGGCAGGACATGATTCACCGGGGCGGGCGAATCGGTCGGGCCGGTAAGATGCGGAAACCCGACCTGCGGGTTCACCGTGTAGTCCACCTCCGAGCCGCCGTCGCGGCGGCCCACCAGGTTGACCATGATGAGATCGTCACGGTGTGCCTTGAGGGTTTCGTACTTCAGCCAGCCCCGTGCGGGAAAGTTGGTGCTGAAGAGGCCGGCGTTCTCTCCCGGGGCGCAGATCAGGCGCGTGAGGATCTCCTGCCCGCGAGGTTTGCGGAAATCGACGGCGATCGAGCGCTTGCCCTTGTTCAGACCCGCCCAGAAGAGACTCTTCCCGGCGGCGGTGACCGGCCAACGCTGGAAGTCGAGCCCGCCGCCGATGGGATCGAACCGGATGACGTCGGCGCCGAGTTGGGCGAGCGTCATGCCCCCGAGCGGCATCGCGACAAACGCGGAGCCCTCGACGACGCGCAAGCCGCTGAGAATGCCGGTCATGGCGGCTCAGATCACGCGCTTCGCGCGCAGATCGGCAATGGCGGCACCGTCGAGGCCGAGGAGGTCCGCGAGCACCTCCTCCGTGTGTTGCCCGAGCTTCGGGCCGAGGCTGCGGATCTCGCCCGGCGTCTCGGACAGCCGGGGGAGCACCGACGGGACGATAATGGTCTCGCCGAGATCGTCGTCATCGATCGCGACCAGGTTGCGGCGCGCGTGGAACTGGCGATCGCCGAAGATGTCGGCGATGTTGTTCAGCGGGCCCGCCGGCGCGCCCGCCGCAAAGCAGCGCGCGAGCACATCGTCGCGCGGTTGCGAGCCGCACCAGTCGCGGACGATTTCGTTGACGTCCTGGCGGTTCTCGAGCCGCACCTTCTGCTCGCCGTAGAGGCTCGACGAGGCGAGCTCGGGGCGGCCCATGGCGGCCGCGAGACGCTCGAACAGCTTGTCGGTCGCGCACGAGATCGCGATCCACTTCTGGTCGCGGGTGGGGAAATGACCGTACGGACAGGCGAACTCGTTGTACATAGAGCCGGTCCGCTCCCGGACGCGACCATGCATCGCATAGGCCGGCGCGAGCTCGTCGGTGCACCGGAAGACCGACTCGTACAGCGCCGCATCCACGTACTGGCCCTCGCCCGTGCGGTCACGGTGGCGGAGCGCCATGAGTACCCCCATGCAAGCGTAAAGCCCGGTGAGGTAGTCACCGAGGGTGGTCGAGCCGGGCGTGACCGGGGTTCCCTTCGGCATCCCCGAGAGATAGGCGAATCCCCCGACCGCGTGGGCGACGCGCGCGAACCCGGGCCGATCCTTATAGGGTCCCGTCTGCCCATAGCCGGTCACGCGCAGCATGACCAAGCGCGGATTCAGCGCGTGCAGCGTCTCCCATCCGAGCCCCCATTTCTCGAGCGTCCCGGGCCGGAAGTTCTCGCAGACCACGTCGGACTGCTCGGCGAGCTTCTTGAAAAGCTCTCGCCCCTCGGGACGATGCAGGTCGATGGTGACGGATTTCTTGTTCCGCGCTTCGCTGAGCCAGGTCAGCGTGTCGCCGCGGCTGGTCGGCGTCCCGAAACGCCGCAATGCATCGCCGCCGACCGGATGCTCGACCTTGAGCACCTCCGCGCCGAACTCCCCGAGGATTCCCGCGCAATAGGGCGCGGCGATCACTGTCGACACATCGATCACGCGCACGCCGGCGAGCGGTTGCTCGGACGTCGTCTTCTCCGTCATGGGCGTTCTCCGAAAACTCCGCGATTCTCTGAAGAGACCACCGCCGCCGCACGGCGACGATTTCTCAGGGACCGGGGAGCACGAGCCTCGCGTGGCGTGCAGACCGACGAGGGGGAACGACGCGTCCCGCTACCCCCGCGAATCAGAAACCTGAGACCAGAACGCGGCATTGGTTGAACTCCTCAGATGATCTTGTGCTGACGCAGCTGCTTGATCTCTTCGGCCGAGATCTCCAGGAGCTCGCGCATCACTTCGTACGTGGCGTTGCCGAGCGCTGGCCCGAGATTGGTGATGCGGCCGGGGGTGGCCGATAGCGTCGGGACGACGTTCGGCACGACGACTTCGCCCAATCCGTCCTCCTTGACGCTCGCCAGCATCCCGCGGGCCGTGAAATGCTCGTCCTCGAAGATGTCGGCGATGCTGTTCACCTTGCCGATCGGCACCTCGGCGTCGAGGCATCGCTTCATCACCTCGTCGCGGGACAGCGAGCCGACCCATTCGATGACGAGCTTGTTGACCTCGTCGCGCGCCGCGAGGCGCTTGCGTTGGTCGCCGTACAGGCCCGAGGACGCAAGCTCCGGGCGCTCCATCGCTTCGGCGAGGCGCTCGAACATCTTATCGGTGGTGCAGGCGATCGCCACCCACTTGTCGTCGCCGGTGCGGAAGTGGCCATGCGGCACGGCGACGAAGCTGCCGGCGCCTTCTCTTTCTCGCACCTTGCCGAACAGGCCGTACCCAGCGGCAATCTCGTCCAGCTGCCGGAAGACCGCCTCATAGATCCCGATGTCGATCACCTGGCCGCGTCCGGTCTTCTCCTTGTGACGGAGCGCGATCATGATGCCGATCGCCCCGTACAGGCTCGACAGGTAGTCGCCGAGCGGCACGGTGCCCGGCACGACCGGCGTCTCGCCCGGAAAGCCGGCGAGGTAGGAGAGGCCCCCGACCGCATGCGCGATGTGTGCGAACCCGGAGCGGCGCCGGTAAGGGCCGGTCTGCCCGTATCCCGACACCCGCAGGTAGACCAGGCCCGGATTGGCCTCCCGCAGCTGGGGCCAGCCGAAGCCCCACTGCTCCATGGTTCCGGGGCGGAAGTTCTCGATCAGCACGTCGCACTTCCCGATCAGCTTCAGAAAGAGCTTCACGCCCGCCGGCTGGCGCAGATCGATGGTGACCGACTTCCGGTTGCGCGCCTCGGACAGCCACGCGAGCGTCGCGTCGAGCCGCTTCGTCGCGGTTCCGAACCGCCGCATCGGATCACCGGCGATCGGGTGCTCCACCTTGAACACCTCGGCGCCGAATTCGCCCAGGATCGAAGCCGCGTGTGGCCCGGCAAGAAAGGTTCCGAGATCGATGACGCGGATGCCGGTCATCGGCAGCGTGTCGGCTGGCTTGCCTGCTTCAGCGTGCGCGTCTGTTGCCGATTCCACTCGAGCCCCCCGCCTTGATGGTTCAATCCGGTCGCGTCTTCGTCCCACGCGCCGCGGTAAACCGCAGCGCTCAGGCGCCTCGCCGGCCCGATTCCTGTGTTCGCACCGGCTCGCGGCCGTCATAATCGCACAGGTTAAGGGCATCGCGCCCGGCACGGGCTGGCGCGCACCGGCAAGCGGCGGCCAACCGAACCGCGAGCGCCCTTCGCGGCCAGGCTTCCGGGCCGCTATGAGAACGTCCTCGCCGACATGCTGGACCCCAACTACGCGCTGCTCGCCGGCGCCTTTATCCTGCTCGCTGCCATCCTGCTCGGCGCCGCGTCGTCGCGCGTCGGGCTGCCGGTCCTGCTGGTGTTCCTCGTCGTCGGCATGCTCGCCGGCGAGGACGGCCCCGGCGGAATCGTGTTCAACGACGTTCCGTTCGCCTTCCTCGTCGGCAATCTCGCGCTGGCGATCATCCTGCTCGACGGGGGACTGCGCACCCGCTACGAAACATTCCGCGTGGGCCTCGCCCCTGCAGTCGTGCTCGCGACCGCCGGCGTGGCCCTCACCGCGGCAGCAGTGGGCGCATTCGCAGCCTGGCTGCTCGCCATCGACCTGCGACTCGGACTCATGCTCGGCGCCGTGGTCGGATCGACCGACGCGGCCGCGGTCTTCGCCATTCTGAAGGGGAGCGGCACCCGGCTCAACGACCGACTCGCCGCCACGCTGGAGATCGAGTCCGGCGTAAACGATCCGATGGCGGTCTTCCTCACCGTTATGCTCATCGGGGTTTTGCTCGGTCCTGGGACGCCGACCTTCGGCGACTTCGCGCGGAGCTTCGCGTTGCAGGTCGGGGGCGGGCTCGTCGGCGGGCTGGTGTTCGGTGCGCTGCTCGCCTGGCTGGTGGCACGCGCCTCGCTTCCGGAGGGGCTCTACGCGCTCCTCTTTGCGTCGGGCGGCGTGCTCGCGTTCGCGCTCACCAACACCGCTGGGGGCAGCGGGTTTCTCGCCGTCTATCTCGTCGGTGTCCTCGTCGGCAACCGGCGCGTGCATGCCGATGAGAACGTGCTGCGCGCCATGGACGGCCTCGCCTGGCTCGCCCAGGCGAGCATGTTCCTGCTGCTCGGGCTGCTGGTCACGCCCCTGGAGCTGCTCCCCATCGTCGGGCCCGGGCTCCTCATTGCGGCGTTCCTCATGCTGGTCGCCCGGCCCGTCGCGGTTGCGATCTGCCTCGCGCCGTTCCGCGTGGCGGCCCGAGAGACGGTGTTCGTGTCCTGGGTGGGTCTGCGTGGTGCGGTCCCCGTGGTGCTCGCTTTGTTCCCGCTCATGGCCGATGTGGAAGGCGCGCGGATGGTGTTCAACATAGCGTTCTGCGTCGTGCTCGTGTCGCTCCTCGTGCAGGGCTCGACCGTCGCGATGGCGGCGCGGCATC
>Ga0209253_10001682_pt1 | contig 19481 bp, 16 predicted proteins | sample FrelakmetBRP12BR_FD_187145 | JGI IMG/M metagenome (GOLD analysis project Ga0209253, IMG submission 187145) | Freshwater lake sediment microbial communities from the University of Notre Dame, USA, for methane emissions studies - BRP12 BR (SPAdes)... | ecosystem: Environmental > Aquatic >... | reverse complement strand
GGGGGGAGGGGGAAGGGGTGTGGGCGGCTGGACCTCGCTGGCCCTGGATGGAGATGGCTATCCGCACGTCGGCTACCACTACTGCTTCACCGCCGTTGCCTGCAATGCTGAGCTAAGATACGCCTACCAGGACGCCACCGGCTGGGTCACCCAGACCGTGGTCAGCGCTGGGTCTTCCGGCGGTCACATCTCCCTGGCCCTCGACGGCAATGGCCAGCCGCACATCAGCTACTACAGCGGCGGCCCCGACTATAACCTGCGCTACACCTATCAGGACGCCAACGGCTGGCGGTTTCAGGTCGTCGATGCCGAAGAGGGAATGGGCTATGACACCTCTCTGGCCCTCGATCCAGCCGGCCATGCCCAGATCAGCTATGGCAGCAAGTCTGGCGTGCGGCACGCCTACCAGGCCGAAGCTACCGGCTGGGTCACCCAGAGCATAGACGCTGCGGGCGGCCGCTTGACCTCTCTCGCCCTGGATCAGAACGGAACCGCCCACATCAGCTACCTGGGCGACGGTCTGAAGCACGCCTGGCGGGCCCAGGGTGGCGATTGGAAGGCCGAGACCGTGGACGCAGCCGGGAGTGTCGGCATGTTCACCTCCCTTAAGTTGGACGCCGCCGGCTATCCCCACATCAGCTACTGGGATTACTACGACTATGCCCTGAAATACGCCCGGTACTCCGAAGAGACCGGCTGGCACGCCGAGACGGTGGACACCGGCGGAGCAGACGGGAATGTTGGCAGCAACTCCTCCCTGGCCCTTGACGCCGCCGGTTATCCCCACATCAGCTACCTGGACGGTGGTAATGCCGACCTGAAGTATGCCTGGCAGGACGATTCCTTGGAATCGTCAGGCTGGTACAGTGAGACGGTGGACAGCGGGGGCGATGTCGGCTATTATACCTCCCTGGCCCTGGACGGGGACGGCTATGCCCACATCAGCTACCAGGACGGCACCAAGCGCGGCCTGAGATATGCCCATCAGGACGCCGTCGGCTGGCATTTTCAAACCGTAGACGGCTCCGGCAATACCGGCTGGTACACCTCGCTGGCCCTGGATGGAGATGGCTATCCGCACATCAGTTACTGGGCGGTTGACCCCGGCAGCTTGTGTTATGCCTGGCAGGACGCCATCGGTTGGTACACAGAGACGGTTGACATTAGTGGAGACAACACCGGCGGCTACACCTCCCTGGCCCTTGACGCCGCCGGCTACCCCCACATCAGCTACCGGTTCGACCGCGATACCCTGAAGTACGCCTACCAGGCCGAAGGCTCCGGCTGGCACACCGAGCCGGTGGACAGCGCGTGGGGGCGGGGCGGCATGTACACCTCGCTGGCCCTGGATCAGGACGGTTACCCTCACATCAGCTATCACGATCCACACGATGACGATTTGAGGTACGCCTACCGCACCGCAGGCGGCTGGCGCCTACAAGTCGTGGACGGCGAAGGGTGGGTTGGGCAGTATACCTCCTTGGCCCTGGATGGCAGCGGCTGGCCGCACATCAGCTACTGGGACCAAACCACCGCCGATCTGCACTACGCCACGGGCTGCTTCCCACCTGACCTTTCCTCGTCCGCCAAGCAGGCCAGCTCCCCCCATGCTGCGCCCGGCGACCGGCTCACCTACACCCTGGACGTCGCTAACTCTGGTCACAAGCCCACGGCCTTCACCCTGGCCGACCCGTTCCCGGAGTTCACCACCTATGTGCCCGGTAGCGCCTGTGTCAGCTCGGGCACGCTGACCGTCACCGCAGGCATCGGCATCACCTGGACCGGTGCCATCGCCGCCGACACCCACCTGACTGCGACCTTCGCCGTCACCGTCGAGGCGGCGATCACCCGACCGCTGGCCATCGCCAACATCGCCACCGTCAGCGGCGATCCGTCCGGGCCGCACACCCTGTACTCGACCGTCATTGTCAACGGGCTGCGGTTCTACCTGCCACTCATTGTGAAGAACTGGGGACAGGGAGAACCCCCTCCCATCACTGCCACCCCCACTCCCCACCTCACCCCCACTCCCCACCCCAGGCCCACTCGCACCGCCACTCCAACTCCCACTTTCCCATGAAATGAATCTCTAGAAACAGACCTGACAGGCTTTCCTAGACCTGTCAGGTCTATCTCAAACCTGACACCAATCCCACATTGTGTTAGTATGCTGTAAAACATTATGCGTTACAGCATACTAATGTCAGGAGGAAGAAATGGCACGTTTGGTGGATCGAGCTGAAGAGCTGGCCGCACTCGACCGGCTGGCAGTCGAGGATCGGCCCCTGTGCTGGCCGAATACTCTCATCCGCCAGCATTCTAGCCACGCAGGACGCAGAATCGCTCCTCACGGGACAGACATGAAACAGAGAATCCGCGAGAACTGCGTCCAGAGCAAGCCGTCACCATTCTTGGACAGGCAACCGGGCACCAATCACAACCACCCATTGGACACTTGGAATTGCGCACATACCCCACGGCGAGCTTTCCTAGAGGAAGTCCCGAACGGATGGGCATTCTCGGCCCGGACAGCTGACAACGACGATACCTTCTGGCTGGCTGCGGAGCCATCATGCGTAGTCTTGAGGTTCTGGGAGGGGACGACTCAGCGGCTACGCACCAGAGGACAGTAGAGATTCGCATGCTCGGCCTGGACAGGGCGAAGCTCGTTGATGGTGGGCAAGTTCGCCAGCGATGGAGACCGGCTCTAGGATTTCAGCATATCCTGCACACGGCGTAGAGTTGGCTGAGCGGCGGTTCCGCCATAGTCGGTGGCGCAGAGGGCGCCGCAGGCATTAGCAAAACGCAGCGCCTCGGCCAGAGGCTGGCGCTCAATGATATAGGCAAAGATAAAGCCGGCGTCGAACGAATCGCCCGCCCCCGTGGCATCGACGGCATTGATCCGGAACCCGGGGCTGTGGACGATCTGACCGTCGTGTATGGCCATCGCCCCTTCGGACCCCTGTTTGACGGCCACCAGCCTGGCCCGTTTCCCCAATTCGCGCATTGCCTGCTTGACATCGTTCACGCGGGCGATAGCGCAGGCCTCGGTCTCGTTGGGGAGAAAGAGGTCGACATTCTCCAGTAGCGCGAGCAGGCTGCCATCGCCCCACTGCTGGTTGGGATCCCAGCCGGTGTCCAGCGAAACGGTCAAGCCGGCGCGACGGGCAAAGCGAAACAGGTCCGTCAAGCCGGATTGCAGCCCCTTCTGCAGGAAATAGGAGCCCACGTGCAGGTGGCCATATTCAGTGAGGATGGTGGTGTCGATATCTTCCAGTCGCAAGAGGGCAATGCAACCCAGGTAGGTAACCAGGGCGCGATCCTCAGGGTAGGTCAGCGAGATAGTAACGCCAGTGGGAACGACGTCGTCGCGGATGATGTGCTTGGTGCCGACGCCCAGCCGCTGTAGCTCGTCAGTGACAAGCTGGCCATAGTAATCGGCACCCACTTTCCCCATCAAGTCGACCGTAGCTCCCAGGCGAGCCAGACCGGCAGCGCAGATGGCAGACGAGCTGCCCAGCACGGTGCGAAGTGTCTCGGCCACGATCTCTTGGCCCAATACAGGGAGGGTATCCAGACCACTGACGATCAAATCTACGTTCAGCTCGCCGATCACCAGGATCCTGCGGTTCACATCCTCCTCGCAGTTTGCATCATTCTCACCCGAACAAACAGGCCGGCGCGACGAATCCGCCATGACAGGTCAAGTCACCATCAATCGTACCAGGACCGGGCCAGGGTTTGGCAGAGGGCGGCAACGCGCTGCATCCGCTGCCGGGCGGCCGTGGTCAGAAACTCGATACGGTCTGCCGGAGGCTTCTCCGTCACCTCCTGCCAGATGGCCCGGCCTACGGCCACGCCACTGGCGCCAGCGCGGGTGGCGGCCGCAACCTGCCGGAGGTAGGTCTCAAAGTCCGTTCCGGCACTGAGGAGCACCCAGGGCACCCGGGAAGCTTCGGTCAATTCCTGGCAGGCAGCCAGCCACTCAGCCTCGCCGGGCACAGCGGCGATGTCAAGTGGGAATTCGGCCTTGAGCAGGTCAACGCCAGGGATGGCGGTCAGTCGCCGGGCCGTCTCCAAAACAGCGCGGCGGCGCTCCTCAGGAGTGAGCTCGCGCTGGGTTGGGTTGGGCGAGTAAGAAAGCGGCTCTAGAAACAGGGGTACCTCAGCCTCGGCGCACATAGCCGCTGTGTGGCGTACCAGGGCCTCTGTCACGGATGCAGTCGGCGCCTCGGGATGGTAGTAGACCAGCAGCTTGACACCGCTAGCCCCGATCCGCACTGCGCGGTAGGGATCCCAACCGGGCAGGAGCTCGCTGACCCGACCAGCGGGATCGCCACTGTACCCGCTGCGCTCCAGGGCGACTATCAAGCCGCAAACACCAGGCAACGCGCCGCTGGCGATACTCTGCTCGGCGCCATATTGCGGATCGAGGAGGACAGCCGAGGCGGCGGGGGCCAGCGCGCCGACCACGTCTTGCTTGAAGGCGACCAGCGCCTCGTCCGAAACGGCGGCCGGATCGCGAGGGTTGAGCGCTCGGCGCAGGTTGCTGCGGTGATCCACCGCCAGGATGACCAGCTTGCCGTCAGGCGTGGCGCACTGCTGCAGGCGGCGCATCTTGCCAATCGCCATCGACGTCACGTCCTCACCCCCTTTCCACGATCGCCGTTGCGGTGCCAGGGTCATCTGATCCAGTACGATAGCCACAGGCACAGGCGTAATCGGTCAACACCGATCTGATCTTATCACAAATCAGGTCCCCGGGCACATTCGCCACAGCGCCGGTTCGCACGCGCTCAATTTGGACCGGCAGGAACTGGCCTAACACGGTCAGAGGAGCCGGGTGCCTTTCCAGGTTATGAAGCAGGCGGGCCATGGCCTTCTGCACATCGGGCGCCGTCCAATAGTAGCGACTGCGGTCGCTATAGCTGTACTTGCGGGCAAATTGGAGGTGGTGTTCGGGGCCGGCATAGTAGTCGCGCCAGTAGACCGGATTGGCCAACATGGCGGCATCGAGAATCTGGCGGATGCTGGATAGCTCGACCCCTTCTCGTCCCGACAGCCATTCGGTTTCGATTAGGGCCAGGGCAAAGACCGCCTCGCGAAAGGCAAAGGTCAGAGCCGGGCCCACCTTCAAGATGGCAAAGTGATCCTCCACCAAAGCACGCAGAGCGTCGCGGGTCTGGTAGTCGGTGGAGTGGGCCTCATAGACGAGGCGTGGATACGCCTCGATAAAGTGAGAGAGCCGGACTGCGGCTTGGCGGTTGTAGGGAAGCAGCAGGTGATCGCCAAACTCCATGCCAGGCTGAACGACCACGGCGATCACTCGTTGCCAGGCGGCATCCAGGCCACGCCGTCTGAAGGCCATCTGGGTACGATCGATCGTGTCCCGGACATCGTCGACTGCGGTCACGGCTAGCGCCTCTTCGTGCTCCCGGGCGCCACCCGGTGGTGGGACCTCAGTGCCGATGACATAGTGTGGGGCTGCCTGACCTGAGCGGGACGCTGAATAGGCCTCCTCTGCAGCCAGGCACAATTCGGCGGCCCGTTCGGCCATGACGGATTTGTCCAAAGGCAAGTGCGGCGGATCGTCGACGCACCTCATGCTCGCATCGAGGTGGATCTTGACATATCCAGCCAGCACGCAGTTGCGTATCAGAGTGCACGCCTTGGCCATAGCGCTTCTGGCCGGCTGGCTCTGCCAAGGGCTGGGTCCGAGATGATCACCGCCCAGGATGACGCGTTCACAGGGCAAGCCGAACCTGTCGGCCAGGCCGTACACCAGGTCACGAAAACCGGCAGGGATGATACCGGTGTAGCCACCCTCCTGGTTGACCTGATTGGAGGTGGACTCGACGAGCAGTGGCGAGCCGTCGTCGAGGGCCTGCCGGACGGCAGCCTCTAGGACGAAGGAATGTGTCGAGCAGACACTGTAGACGCCAACCCGATTGTTGCACTTGTGGGCAGCGACGACTTTGGCCAACATGGCGTTTCTCGCTCATTCCAGGTCAGGCTGGTCGCGGAACTCGACGGCACCGCGCACGAACCTGCACAACTGGAATACGATCAACTACCTTACACCTTCAGATGCCTGAATTGCGGCAGGTAGCCACGATTCTGCTGGAGCATCTCATTGACCATCTCTTTGATCTCGGCCAGCGATAGCACGGCAGCGGTCAACGGGTCGTGGGCGATGGCCTGGAACACCAGACGAGGGTTGCCGGTCAACGCCGCCTCGACGGCCATCTCCTCGACCATGACACTCACGTGGGTCAGGGTCGCGCACTGCGGCGGCAGCGCCCCGACGTGCACCGGATGGAACCCAGCCTTGTCGGCAAAGACAGGCACCTCGACACAGGTGCCCGGCGGCAGGTTGGTGATCAGCCTGGTGTTGGGCACGTTGCCGTTGAAAGCAAAGATGTCGCCGCCTCGCCAGGCATTGATGATGTGGGCCGCGTACTCGTGCCCTCGTTCCAGGCTGATGGGCGTCTCTTGGGCAAACCACTGCCTGGCCTCGTCCTTCCAGGTATTCTCGGCCTGCTGATACTCTTTCAGAATGTAGGCATGCTCGCCCGGGTTCCAGCCGGTGCCGTGGTTGCAGTACTTTTCGATCAGGTCGGGCCGCTTGCGGAACCACCAGTTGTACTCGGAGTTGTGCCCGCTGGACTCGGTGACATAGTAGTCCAGGTGTAGGAACATCTCGTTGCGGACGATCTCTTCGTTATAGATCTCCGGTCTGTCGGTAACAGCCTGGCGAATCAGCGGGTAGGCGTCCTTGCCGTTCCACTCGAACTTTAGGTACCACGCCTGGTGGTTGATGCCGGCGCAGGTGTAGGTCACCTGTTCATAAGGCGCGTCGATCCAATCGGCCAGCATCATGGCCGTTCCCTGCACGCTGTGACACAGACCCGTCACCCGGACGGGCGATTCACGCTGCATGGCCCGACACAGCATGGCCATCGGGTTGGTGTAGTTCAGCAGGATCGCGTCTGGGCAGTGGCGCTCCATGTCGTGAACAATGCTGAGCATCACCGGGATGGTGCGCAGAGCGCGGAAAATGCCCGACGGCCCGCGCGTATCGCCGATGTTGGTGTCCACACCGTACTTCTTTGGGATCTCGATGTCATGTCGCCACACCTCGGTGCCGCCGGCCAGGATGGTGCACAGCACGGCGCCAGCGCCGGTCAGCGCCTCGACGCGATCCAGGGTCGCCTCGACCCGGGCTGGGTAGCGGCCCATGTCGACGATGCGCTGGACCGATTTACGGGCGAACTCGAGCCGCTCGGCGTTGATGTCCATCAGCGTCAGCGTGGCGTCCTGCAACAGGGGGAAGGTCAGGATATCGCGCACCAGGCCGCGGGTGAACCCCAGGCTGCCGGCACCGATAAAGGTGATCTTGGTCATGAAGCGCCTCCTTAGTCGGGCTCGTGCCCTTTGTTGACGATGAGCTGGCCCAGGGAGCGGACCGTCACGTACGGGACGTAGCCGCGGGCCTGGGCGCGGGCATAGGCGTCGTCGATCTGCTCCGCGATGCGGGTATAGTCGATGGTCAGCACCAGCTTGCCGGCCTCGACCCATCGGTCCAGGACCACCTCGCGTTGGGCGGTCCACTCCGGCGGCGAGGGCTCGTGATCGCGGGGATAGCCGTAGTACAGGTCCTCGACGCCGATGCCGGTGACCGTCGCCAGGTAGTCGGAGAAGCGCATGCCCAGCTCTTCGGCGTTCTGGGGAAAGATGCCAAAGCCCGGATGCCGCTCGCGGGCGTAGCCGGCCATGGCGATGACGAAATCGGCCATCTCGCGGGCGGCCGTGTCGCGCCCCTTCTCCTCGTAGTACTGGTAGGCATCTACCCGGTCGAGGTATACACCGTCGAACCCCAGGGCGATGATCTGGTCGAGATAGCTTTCGGCTGTGCCAAAGATGATGCGCTGCCATTCCGGGTCCCAGTAGCGAACCCAGTAATCGCCGGCCCATACGGGGTCTGGCTCGTCCAGCCAGGAGGGAGGGTTCTTGGGCCAGTCGGGGTTCCAGTAGAAACGATAGTTCTCGGTCTGGCCGATGCTCATGTAGCAGAGGATGATCTTGTCGCCTCCGGGGCTGCTCTTGAGTGCAGGAATGACGTTGGGCGAATTGCCGGCGGCGGCAATGCTGACCACGACCAGGTCAAAGGCCATTTCGCCGATGCGGGCGGGCCGGGCGCGCTGCAACTGGTAGAGGAAATCGTCGACGACCAGCCAATCGGGGCCCGGTACGGCCGTGGGCGCAGGAGTGCCTCCACAGCCGGCAACCACACAAACAGCCACGAGCAGGAGAAAGGCAGAGCGCTGGTACATCATCCTTTAAGTCCGCTCATGGTAAAGCCGCGCACGACCCAGCGCTGGAAGAAGAGATAGACGATCAGAATGGGGATGACAATCATCACCGTGGCGGCCATGGTCAGGTTGGGCTGGGTGCTGTGCTGCGAGTTGTACCAGGTCAGGATGATGGGCAGCGTCCGGCGCTCGATCTTGGTGATGACCACCATCGGCCACAGGTAGGCGTTCCAGTTCTGCATGAAGGCAAGGATGCCAAGGGTGGCCAGCGGCGGCCCGAGCTGCGGCAGCACGATACGCCAGTAGAGCTGCCATTCCGAGGCGCCGTCGATGCGGGCGGCGTCCAGCAGCTCGTTGGGCAGCGACTCGATGAATTGTCGCATCAAGAAGATGCCGAAAGCGTCGAGAGCACTGAACACGACGAGCCCCCACAGGCTGTTGAGCAGGCCGACCTTGGCCAGGATCAGGTAGCCGGGGATCATGGTCATCTGGGCAGGGATCATCATCGTCAGGAGGAACCAGCCAAACAGGATCCGTTTGCCCCGGAACTGGTACTTGGCGAAGAGGAAACCGAGGAGTGAGCTGGTGAACAGGGTCGTCATCACGTTGGCGACGGCGACGAACAGGCTGTTGCCATAGAAACGCAGCAGCGGCAGCTTGGGGTCGGTCAGGATGGTCAGATAGTTGCTCAAGGTCGGGTTTTCTGGCCAAAAGGTCGGTGGGACACGGAGGATCTCAGCGGTCGTTTTGAGAGAGGAAAGGAGCATCCACAGGAAGGGCATCAGCGTCATCGACAGGCCCACGATCAGCACAAAGTAGACCAAAACGTGACCAAGGCCGTACCTGAGCCTGTCGAATGCCGGCCTGGACCGGGCGCGCGCAGCGGCAATCGTCGCCATCCTAATACTCCCACTCGGTGCGCAGCACGCGCATCTGGACGACGGTGACGATCATCACGATCAGGACCAGCACAAAGGACACAGCCGCCGCCCAGCCCATGCGCTGATAGCGGAAGGCGTTATCGTAGATGTCGAGCACCAGAACGCGCGTCTGATTGTTGGGGCCGCCGTTGGTCATGACCTGGATGATGTCAAAGACCTGGAAAGAGCTGAGCATGGTCATCACGCACACGAACAGCAGAGTGGGGCGCAGCAGCGGTATCGTGATCTTGAGAAACACCTGCCAAGCATTGGCGCCGTCGATCAGTGCGGCCTCTTTGAATTCCTTGGGAATCCCTTGCAGGGCGGCGATAAAGATCACCAGGTTGTAGCCAAAGTCTTGCCACAAGTAGGCACCGATGACCGCCCACATGGCCACCGACACACCCAGGACCTGGGCGCGCGGGTCGGAGAGCCAGGCGACGGGGGTACCACCCAACTGGCGGATGACGGCGTTGAACAGCCCTCGCTGGGGATCGTAGAGGTAACCCCACATCAGGGCCACACCCACCGACGAGGTAATGACCGGCAGGAAGTAGATGGCCCGGAAGCCGACTTTGAGTCGGCTGCCTACCGACTCGATGAGGGCGGCCAGAGGTAGCGTGATCGCCAGGTTCAAAGGCAGCACGGCGAAGGCAAAGATCAACGTATTTCGCAGGCTGATGCGGAACTGAGCGGCCTCCCGGGACACACCGTCGATCATGTTGCGAAAGTTGTCGAGGCCGACGAAAGCGTTGCTGCCACCCAGGCCCAGAACAGAGCTGCCGGCGCGGCCCGGACTGTAGTCGAAAAACATCAGCAATATGGCCCACGCGACAGTCAGCAGGCCGATGCTGCCATAGAGGATCATCGGGATGGTGACGCTCAGAACGAAACGGCGCTGGCTAACCCACAGCCCACCTCGCCTCTTTGCCCGGCCTGCTGCCAGTGCGCTCATAGCTGCCTCTCTGTGTCCCGGGGTGCCGGAACGCGGATGCCGCGCCCCGGCGCCGTTCCACTCTCACTCGAACGTGGCGTTGGCCTCATCGTCGATCGCCTTCAGGGCGTCGTCTACCGTTTCCACGCCCTGCAGCGCATTCAGCAGGTGTGGGTAGAGGATGTCATAGATTATCAGGTCGCGGTCGGGCATGGCGCCCAGGTAGCGGCCGTAGGGCAAGATCTGCAGCGCCTTGGCCACCCAGGGCATCGCCTCGGCGATCTTGGACGACTGGGCGACCTCGGGCATGGCCGGGATGGTACCACTGGTTAGGTTGAACTGGAGGGCATTGTCCGCATCGGCGACGGCGAACTTGACAAACTCCCACGCCACGTCCTGGTGCTTGCTGTTGGGTGAGACGGTCAGGCCCCAGCCCGAGTCGGCCACAAAGACCGGATCGCCCTGCATCGACGGCAGGAAGAAATAGTCCCACTCGTCGGGAAAGTCGGGGTAGGTGGCCTTGCCCTCGGCGATTTGCCATGTCCCGATGTAGCCGATGCCCACGCGGCCCTCGAAGAATGCCGAGCCTACCCAATTGGTGGTGTCGTTGAACAGAACCGGGTCCAGCACGTCCCACTTGGTCACGGCGTCGACCATCCATTGGAGCATCTGCTTGGACTGGGGCGTGTTGAAGGTAAAGCCGGTGTGGTCGGCATTCCAGTAATCGCCGCCAAACTGGAGGACGCCGGCCAGGAAGTGGAAGGAGGCGGGGTCGGATGCGTTAAAGTCGAACCCGGCCACAGTCATCACCCCCGCCGAGTCGCGCTGGGTCAGCGCCTTGCCGTCGGCCAGCACGTCGTCCATCGTCTTCCAGGCAGGCGGGTAGGTCAGGCCGGCTTTTTCGTACATTGTCTTGTTGACCAGGACGCCGCCGTACTCGCAGTTGAACTCCTGCGGCAGGCCGTACAGCGTGCCGTCGACGACGTAGCCGCCGATGGGAGCGGCGTAGTACAGTTGTTGGGCCTGTTCCAGGGTCATGACACTGTCCGGCATCGGCGCCAGCCGCTCGGCATACTCGGCGGTCCAGGTGCCAAAGAGCTGCACGATGTCGGCCTCCTCCCCAGCAGGCATGGCGGTCTGTAGCGTCTGGATGTAGGTGTCGTAGTCAAAGGTCTCCAGGGTGATGTCGACGCCTGGATGGGAGGCCTCGAAAGCCTGGATCAACGCCTCGTAGCCGGCATTGAAGGTGTTGTTCTGGTGCGTCCACAGCCGCAGGCTCACCGGCTCGGCCGGCTTGGCCGCCGTCGGCGTCTCGGCGGGCTGAGGCTTCTCAGCAGTGGGCGCTGGTGCCTCGGTCGCCCCACAGGCAGCCAGGCTGAGTACCAGCAAGACGGCCAACAGACCTAGAGATACATTCTTCTTCATTTCTTCCTCCTTTTTTGATTTTTTAACCTTTTCCTTGGCAACATGTCCAAGATCAGTGTGGCACTGCCTCGATCAGCAGTGAGCCGTCAAAGGTCACCTGGAGCGTGGCCACGGGCCCCCGGACGGTGCCCAGGCCTTGCCCATGCACATAGTCGGTCAGTTGGTAGGTACGCTCGTCCAGCCCGCGCAACTCAACCGAGCCGTCGAAATGGCCACCCACCTCGCGCGTATAGAAGGCGTAGTAGAGCCGGTCGGCCTTGCGGATAGCGTGGCCTTCTGGCGTGTCGTAGGCCAGATCGTACAGGTTCAGGTACTCCCCTTCCGACAGGCGGTACCGGTTATACAGAGCGAACCACCGCTGCCACACAGCCTCCTTTTCCCGGTCGAGGCCATGCCACTCCTGTACCCGTTCCCGCACCGCCTGGTCTTCCGGCCAGACGAACTTGGTGCCAGGCACACCCCCGGCGCCGATACCCGAGGCGAAATCGCTCCCACCGTCGGACAGCTCGACATGGTCGGAAAAGACTGCCGCCCGCGGCCCGAGCAGGGCCTTGTAGAACTTGATGCGCTGCCGCACCTGCGCGCTGCTGGTCGGATCGGCGGTCACCGCCTGGTCGTAGTCTGGCAACAGACTGAAGGTCGGCGGAGTGCCGCAGGGGCACACCTGGGTGACGCTGCCAGCTGTTAGTCGTCGTGTCGTGTCGTGGATGAGGCGGTACACCTCGGAAAACGCCGCCAGCGAAGCCTCGGGATCAGGGTGATAAGGGGAATCGTAGCAGGGCGGCACAAAGTAGATGTTGTCCAGCTTGTGGCCGTCGAATCCCCAATCCTCGACGAAGCGGCGGGTCACTTGCGCGACATACTCTTGGACGCCAGGCACGGCCGGGTCGAGGATGGCCAGCCCGCGGTTGTTGCGGGCCACGCTGCCGTCGGCGTTGCGGCACAGCCAGTCGGGGTGCTCCTGCACCAGATCGGCGACCGCATAGTCGTGCGACTCGTACCCTCCCACCCCGTCTTCGACGGCCAGCGGATACCACCAGATCTGAGCCTTGATGCCTGCTTCATGGAGGGCATTGACCATCGCCCGCATTTGAGCTGCGCCGCCGGGGAAGGTATCGGCACGGGGGTTCCAATCGCCGTACCTATCGAACCAGCGGTCGTCCAGGGTGGCCCAGGTAATGCCTAGCTCCTCGAGCTTGGGGATAACACCCACGACCTCTTCTGGCCTAACATCGAATTCGTACCCCCACGAGCACCAGGCTGGAGCATAGTCCTCGGCGTTCGGCTCCGCCGGCTTCAGTCCCTGGGCCGCCAGGAGATCGGCGTACAGAGCCAGGGGCTCGTAAAAGTCGCCCTGATGGACAGAAAGCAGGGTCCGCAGTCCGGTAACAGAACCTCCAGGCAGGATGACGATCGGCTCGCGGTCTTCCAACGCCAGCCGCACACCGTTGCGGCTGCCACCCCGGACAGGCATGTACCAGAGCCGGGGCACCGGTTCGACGTGAGCCAGAGCCACACCCATCTGCTGGTTCCACACATACAGGACCGGGATGCCGCCCCCTTCGGCCCCATCCAGGTGGCCCAGGTAGTTGTCGCGAGCTAGGAAGGGCGGCATCGGAGCAGCAAAATCCTGCCCCCACCCCACGGCTGCCCCCTGGAATGACCAAAACTCGTTGGGCGTGTGGGCTGGGTCGGTCCGTGAGCTGTCCAGTTGCAGGGTAGTATCGGCCAGGCGGTCGAGCGTAATGGGAGCAGCGGATAGGTTCTCGTAGCGTGCCTGGAGGATGAGGGCGCTGGGCCACTGCGGGTAGGTATCCACGGTGAGGATACGCCGCAGCCGGCCGCCGCCCGGCAGATCGGCCACGCCGCTGACGGTGAGACGCTCAGCCTGGCCTAGGTCGGTGGTCGCCTTCTCCCGCCGGACACTGTCGGCCTCCAGAGCAAAGCGATCCACTGTTTCCCCCTTGCTCTCCACCTCTGCCCAGCCGTCGGCTACGATGGTCTCGCTACCTGCCAGCCCATCCTCTGAAGGGGAGCTTTGTAGACGAAAATGCATCGCGTCGTCCAGCTCCATCATGACACGAGCGTTCTCGATTACAGCAGGCACTATGTGTCCTTCTCCTCCCGATCTTAATGTCGTCTGTCGGCAACCGGACAGCAGAATCACTGACAGACCGATCAACAGATGCGCCAACCCCCTGTGCTTCAAGGAGACTGCTTCCATCAGCCCGGTGAGAAACTCGACTCGTCCAGGAACACGACCGCCTCCAGGTTGTGCGGGTGATCGGGATCCAGTCCTTTGCCAACTGCCCGGTGATAGGCCAGCAATTGCAGCGGCGGCAGGTAGAGAACCGGCGTGGCCCACGCCGGGAGGTGACAGGCAAGGTGGATACGACGCGGACCGCCGTCTGTCTCGGGCCAAGGGGCCAGCGCCAGGTTGTCCCCACCCAAGGCGGCCATCTCGTCCAACACCTGCTGCTCATGGGCGTGGGCTTGCGGGGAAAGCAGGCCAACGACGAGCGTCCGGCCATTGACCATCGATTTGGGGCCGTGACGGAACTCGAGAAAATGGAACGCCTCGCTGTGGCTGAGGGACATCTCTTTCATTTTGAGCATGGCCTCGCTGGCGATGCCGTATTGCGGCCCGGACCCCAGGAAAAAGAAGCGGTCTGTGTCGTCGCTGATCCCCAGTTCCTGGGCGAGGGGCGCGGTCTGCTCCAGCAGCTTCCATCCCAGCTCGGGCAGGGTGTCCAAGGGCGACACGTCCTGCCCAGCGAGCGCAGCCGCCATGGCTTGGGCCAACACCAGCATGCTGGCAAACGAGCGGGTTTGGGCGATGCTATGTTCCTGGGCCGCCTCGGCCGGGAGCACTAGGTCAGCTGCTTTGGCAAGGGGGCTATCGGGATGACAGGTGATGCTCCAGATGGCCTGCCCACTGAGGCGCCTGAAGCGTTCCATGGCGATCAGGGTCTCGGTGGTTGTGCCCGAGCGGGAGACGGCGACCAACAGGGTGTGGTGTGGGTCGATCAGGACCTGGGGCCCGAACAGGACAAGCTCGGAACTGGGATAGGCGCGGGCAGGCACGCCAGTCAGGCCCTGGAAGAGTGAGGCGGCAGTCTGCGCCAGGTAATAGGTAGAGCCGCAGCCGGCGAAGAGCACCTGTCGAGGGTTGAGGGAGACCCAGGCCTGTCCCAGGTCGCTTTTTATGGCGGCAAAGGCGCGCAGGGCATCAGCCCAGGCCGTCGGTTGGGTGAGGATTTCGGTTCGCGTATGTTGCCCTTTGATCTCCATCGATTCCCATCACTTGTCAAGAACCGTCACAAGGTCCTTTGGGCCCCGGAACAGTTTCAGAGCGTTCAGGCGGTACACCTTTTCCAGCACGTCGTCGGGCAAGTGGAGCCCGTAGATGCGCCAACGCCCTTGGCCGGGGACGTCGTCGACGTCGTAGTTGAAGTATTCGTCGTCTGTTTCCAGAAAGCGGTAGTAGATGCGGTACCAGGCGGGGTCCACGCCCACGTCGGTGCCGAACAGAATCCGGTCGGCGTATTGCAGGAAGAAGCGACGGGCTGCGTAAGGCTGCCGGCCGAGCTCGGCGATGCGGGCAGCGATGTCCACGTACAGGTTGGGCGCCCGGTCCATCAGGTGGCCCACCCAAGCCAGGTTCTCAGCGAAGCAGCCCACGTGGGCCCCAATGAAGGTGGTGCGGGGGTGGCGCAGCACGAGACCGGCAAGCGCTTCGACGATCGTCTCAAAGGCGGGATAGGGCGGGGAAGGAAAGTGCCAGTCGGGATGGGCGTGGAGCTCTTCCCAGCGTTCGTTGTCGGGCTCCAATGGATCGAAAAAGGAGACGGGGTCGGCGACGTGGATGAGGACAGGGATTCTCAGCTCGGCGGCGGCGTGCCACAGTGGATCGAGGCGGGGGTCATCTACGGCGACGAGCCGGTCCCGGTGATCGCGCACTTGGAGACCAAGGCCTTTCCAGATCTTGAGGCCCTGGGCGCCGTGCCGGACCTGCTCGGTAAGGCGGGCGGCTGCCCACCCGGCAAAACCGTCCCCCTGCTCAGGCCACGGGCTCCAGTCGACCCCGCCGAAATGGTAGAAGCGGTCCGGTGCACCGGCCTTGAAGTGGTCGAGGTGCCGGTAGAGGATCTCTTCGCCCCAGCCGCCGTCCATGTCGGCCACCGCTTCCACACCGCTTTCGTCCATCGCGTCCAGCAGTTGGGCGAGCGGGCGACCGACCCAACCACCGCCCCACAGCGGTCCCAAGTGGTTGTGCGCATCGACGACTGGGAAACGTGGGTGGACCGGCGTGTGGTCTTGACTTACCAACGCAGGGCGTGGTCGAAAATCGTGCAACAGCAGGCCCTCTATGGGCATCGCTTCTCCCCTCCCCTGGGGAATCCGACTAGCCAACCACTGCCATTGTAGCACAAAAGTGAGCGCTTGTCAAGACTTATCGGTCATAATCGGTCACATTTTGACCACAAGCGCTCATATTTTAACATGAAGTGCTTGACATGCTGAGCGATTTGGTATATAATGAGGGTGTATCGGCCAGCAACGGCGATCTGTGCCAGGGAGACGAGGATTATGTCCAAGACAGAACGCATAGAAAAGATCCGGCAGCTTGTGCACGAGACAGGCGGGGTGTCCGTTACGGAGCTGTGCGCCCACTTCAGTGTCAGTGAGGCCACGATCCGTCGTGACCTGGAAGAACTGGGCGCGGGGGGTATCGTGCAGCGCGTGCACGGTGGGGCGATACGACTTAAATCGCCTGCGCCTGAGCCGCCCATCTTGCAGCGGACACATGACCAGGCCGAGTTCAAGGATCAGATCGGGCGGGCTGCGGCAGAACTAATCGGCGAAGGGGAGACTGTATTCCTGGGAAGTGGTTCTACGGTGCTGGCCGCAGCCAAATACCTCAAGGGGCGGCACAACCTGACCGTGATCTCCAATTCGCTGCCAGTGATCAACCTGCTGGCCGATGCCCAAGATATCACGGTCATTGCCCTGGGCGGACTGCTGCGCCAGTCGGAGCTGTCGCTGATCGGGCACATCGCCGAGCATTCGCTGGCCGAGTTGCGGGCTGACAAGGTCGTCATGGGCATCCGGGCCGTGCACCTGGAGCACGGCCTGACCAACGACTATCTGCCCGAGACGATGACCGATCGGGCAGTTGTGAAGCTGTCCAGCAAGGTCATCCTGGTGGCAGATCATACCAAGTTCGGCCGGACCGCGCCGGCTTTTGTGGCTCCACTGTTGGCGGTCGATACGTTGGTTACAGATTCAGGCGTCGCCCTCGAGGTTTTCCAAGGCCTGACTGATGCCGGTATCCGGGTCATCGTCGCCTGAATCGAGACGCCCGTCCGGTCAGTGTGGTACGTCAGATGTCTTACAACCCCTGTAAGCTCCAGTTGACTGCAATGTAGTCCAGAAGATGATCTGGCCATGTGCGGTCCCTTTGTGAGTGACGATGGATGATCCACCACCCCGTTACAGGAAAAGGTCGGGGCGTGGGTCGCAGCGCTGACAGATTGACGGCGCATCTTATGGCAACTGGTTGACGGTGGGCGCGTGGCTCTCGCCCGAGCCGTGAGAGCCGTTGGCTGAGGTGACGGCCACGATTACCACCTCAGCTTGTGGATCATCCATCCTCCTCAAGCTGGCCTGATTCGTGAAAGGGGATCTCCCCTCGGTCTCGGTCGGAGATCCCCCTGCCGGCGATCTGGAGCTCGACGGCGGGCAGCTCGCGCTCCCGGTCGAGGCCGTAGGCCCGGTCGAGTTGGCGGTAGACGATCTCCTTGAAAGCGTCGACCTGGGGGCGGTTGTTGTACAGCGGCGCCAGGTCGTCGTTCATGGCGTTCTCGGTGGCGGCGGGCAGGATCAGGTGGGCGTGCATCTGCTCGCCATAGTTGCGCTCGGGGCGGTGCACCACAAAGCTGTATTCGATGGGGCCGGCCAGGGGCTTGTCGTGCTCGTCGCGCCAGTCCTGCCGCTCAGCCATGGAGGCCTTGACCGCCTCCGCGAAGCGGGCCTGAGGGTCGCCGTCGACCTCGGCGATGGCTTCTGGATCGGGGGAGATGACCACGGCAAAGCCAGTAGGCGTGAGGATTGCCGACGCTCAGCGCGTTCAGGCGGGCCAGGATCATGCGGTAGCTGTCGCCCAGGCCGCCGTCCACCCAGCGGTCGGGACCGCCTCCCTCGGGGATGTGGTCGTGCCGATTGTCGCGATATTGCACATACTTTAGGAGCCCGCGCACATCGGGAAAGTGCGGGCCATCCTTCCTGGTGCGGGCGTAGCCAAAGTTGGAGATCGACTTCACGGCTTGGCCTCGGGCAGATGGTCCTCGATCTGGCCGGCGAGCTGGACGATCTGCTCCATGATCCGGTTTCCGGGCTCGCCGCGCTGTAGTTGTTGCAGGATGATGGCCGCCAGCAGCAGGGCGCTCATGTGGTTGAGCTGACGGACCAGCCGGTTCTGCACCACCTCTGGTTGGTCCATGACCGAGCGCCCCAGACGGCTGCGGCTGCCGATCAGCTCCTCCTGGGCGTCCAGGTATTCACGGAGAGCCTGACGCGCGACCTCGGCTACGTTGGTCTCCTGGCGTTTGGACACGACCTCCACAAAGTGGCGCATCTGCTTGGTCACCGGGACGTTGATCCTGGCGTCATATGTGGCTGGACTCATCTGCTTCTCCTGCCGGTGCTGCTGAGGCCGAAGGCCGCACAGCAGCCCTCGTTGGCCTGCGGCGCACATCGGGTGACAACCCGATTAGCCGCATGGCAATGCGCATAAGGGAGACGACGTGTCACCGAGACTGCCCGGTATGACATCGCGATTTGCTGCATGGCAATGGGGTACAGGCGCATCCCGTGTCACCCCTTTTAGCTTGCTACCCCCGCCGCGCTGCATGGCGGGGCCTGGCGCACCTGCGGAGCAGCAGGCAGGCCCCGCCCAAGCGCGGTGGGGGTGCGGCTTCGCCCCTCGGCTATTCGGTCCAGACGGTGATCTCTCCATCTGTCGATCCATGCAATTCCTCCTCTTCGGAAAATGGTTTTGGTGGCACAGTCATGCGCCGGGCTCGTTTGCGCAAATGGGTTGTCAGCAGATCCACGACCAGGACGATCCCGGCCGTTACCAAAACAGCGATCCACGATTGGCTCATTCTGCACTCACCTTCAACGTGACGACCATGCCGGGTAGTCGGACTATGCCCATCCCGGCTGGCAGTTCGGTCAACTCTGAGGTAGAGGCAGGCAGGCCCCACTCCCCGATGAGATTGGTGGCAAGGGCTTCGGACCAGCGGAAGATCACCTGGCTTTCCTGCTGTTCGTCCCGGACTTGACTGTAGGCATCAGGGTCTTGGACATCCAGCAACAGGGAGAGGCGGGAGTCTTGCCGGGCAGTGTCGATCCACTGCTGACCACGGTCGGTACGATAGAGGTTGGGATCGTGCAGGTGCAAGGCTAGAGGCAGATCCTCACCGGTTGCCAAGACGCGGCGGAGATTCAGGTTGAGCATGGCGCTCAGCAGGCGGTCGTGTTCGGGAAAGTCGGCGTTGGTCATCGGGACCAGGAGGAGGCTGCTTCCCCTCAGTGCTTCACTGGCGTTTAGAAACGGGTGTGTTTCAAATGAGTTGTAGGAAGAGGCATTCTCTGGTAGAGTGTGTCCACCAAACTCACTCGGAGAGAGAAGCCATGATAAGCAACTTGCGCGACCTCAGACAAGAGATCCAATCGGAAGTTGACAAGCTGCTCGATTTCGTGACTGGCGAAGAAGCCCAGTCTGCCACGGTTGATCATATGGAAAGAGGTCTCTTTCGATCTCTATTGAGACTTGGTGCGAAATTGCTGTTGCTGTTCTTTGCCACTCGGGCTCAGAATAGCTCT
>Ga0209253_10001681_pt1 | contig 19481 bp, 19 predicted proteins | sample FrelakmetBRP12BR_FD_187145 | JGI IMG/M metagenome (GOLD analysis project Ga0209253, IMG submission 187145) | Freshwater lake sediment microbial communities from the University of Notre Dame, USA, for methane emissions studies - BRP12 BR (SPAdes)... | ecosystem: Environmental > Aquatic >... | reverse complement strand
CGACCACCTTCTTTCTTGGTGGTTATCAGGGACCTATCCTGCCAGGCTTCATATGGTTTTTCGGAAAGACCTATCTTCTTGTTTTTGTGATTCTCTGGTTCCGGTGGACCTTTCCACGGGTCAGGTTCGATCAGCTCCTTAACTTTTCGTGGAAACTCCTCATCCCCGTCTCCTTGTTGAACCTCATCATAACGGGGGGGATATTAAAGCTATGAGCGCCATGACCAACCCTGTCGCAATAGTAAAAGGTGCCGTATCCCTCGTCATAGGACTCGGTGTAACGATCAAGGCCTTTTTTAGCCCTGTTATTACAACCCAATACCCGAGAGCAGAGATAAATATATCACCACGATTCAGAGGACACACAAAACTCGTTGGTGACAAAGAGAACCCTGACAGAACGTTGTGCATCGTGTGTGGCATGTGCGAAAAGAATTGTCCTTCAGGAGCAATTGTAAAGGTAGAAGGCGAAAAGAAAGAAGGGGAAAAGAAGAAGACCGCAACTTCCTATATTCTTGATTTCACTACCTGTAGTCAGTGTGGAATTTGTGTTGAAGTATGTCCTACCGACGCCCTTGCCTTCTCTGCAGAATATAACCGAGCAGTGTTCAACAGGGAAGACTGTCACTTCGACCTTGTAAAAGAGTACGAGAAGAGGAAGGCACTTTGATAAATCTTGGTGAATCCGTATTCATTCTCATGTTGTTTTTGACAATGGCAGGCGCCCTCTCTACGGTCCTTTCAGGCTCTCTCATCTATGCTATGCTTGGCCTTGTTGCGACCATGTTTGGTATTGCAGGTCTCTATGTTTATCTCAATGCGCCCTTTCTGGCAATGATGCAGATCTTAATATATGTGGGTGCCATAACAATCCTTATCGCATTTGCTATTATGCTCGCAGGCCCCTTTTACAAGAAGCCGAAGGAGTGGGGTACTGTGGGTAAACTCATTGCCTCCATCGTGGTATCCCTCTTCTCTTTTTTCATGTTCTCTAGTTTCATCATGAAGGTCTCATGGAGCGAGGGAAAAGGGGCATTCAGCCTTACGACAAAAGATATTGGACGGGCCCTCTTTGATCGCTATGCCTTTCCTTTTGAGCTCATTTCTCTTGTCATCGTAGTGAGCATTGTGGGTGCCATCATGCTGGCAATGTTCTCGAGGGGGGAGAAATGACGGAAGCCTTCCTCTATAACAACCTGAACATATATCTTTTTCTGGGCATCTTCCTTCTTTGCTGCGGAATCCTGGGCATCCTTTACAGGAGAACCCTCATTGCCATGCTTATATCAATGGAGCTGATTATGAACGGGGCAGGGCTCAATTTCGTTGCATTCAACAGATTTGTTTCGCCGGAGGGGCCGGACGGGATGGTCTTTACCCTTTTTATCATGGGGCTTGCAGCTGCAGAGGCGGCCATTGCCCTCAGTATTATTATTCTAATTTTTAGAAAATACAGGACTATTGAAAGCACAGAGATGGAGGAGATGAAAGACTGATCTATGCAGATTGAAAGCGCACTCCCCCTCATACCTATCGTAATTGTCATTGTGACCTCCATCCTTATTTCTTTGTCAGGGAAAAGGCCGAACCTGAGGGAGTTCTGGTCTATTGCAGGGTCTATCCTTACCTTCCTGTCCGTGGCTGCTATGGTTCCCGTGATCTTCAACGGTGATAGGATTGTTTACACCCTTTCGAGCATAGCCCCCGGTATCTCATTGAATTTCAGAGTGGATGCCCTCTCCCTTATCTTTGGTATCGTATCGTCATTTTTGTGGATCTTTGCCACTATTTATAATATCGGTTACATGCGTTCCCTCGATGAACACGCCCAGACACGTTATTATACGTGTTTTGCCATCGCTATCCTCGGCGCCCAGGGTGTTTCCTATTCAGGGAGCCTTTTCTCTTTGTATCTTTTCTATGAAATCATTACGATTTTTACCTATCCTCTCGTTGCCCATCATCAGGATGAAGAAGGGTATGGGGGAGCAAAGAAATATATTGTTTATCTCATGGGAACGTCAAAAGGACTTCTCCTGCCGGCGACGATACTTACCTATGTATTTACCGGAACCCTCGACTTTGCAGACGACATCACATCAGGCATCTTTTCGAAAGGTACAGATGCGGTCTGGATTAGCGTAACCTATGGACTCTTTATCTTCGGGTTTGCAAAAGCAGCGATTATGCCCCTTCACAACTGGTTGCCCTCAGCTATGGTTGCTCCTACACCGGTGAGTGCACTCCTCCACGCTGTGGCAGTTGTAAAGGCCGGCGTTTTCTGTATCTCAAGGGTAATGCTCTCCGTATTTGGCCTTGATCTTCTTCAATCACTCAACCTTGGCCTCTACACGGCTTACCTAGTCTCGTTTACTATTCTTGTTGCCTCCATCATAGCCCTCACGAAAGATGATCTCAAGGCAAGGCTTGCTTACTCTACGGTAAGCCAGCTATCATACATTGTCCTTGGCGTAGCCCTCCTCGATCCTGCCGGTGTTCTTGGAGGAATCATCCACATTGTGAATCATGGGTTCAGCAAGATTACTCTCTTTTTCTGTGCCGGGGCAATCTATGTGGCAACCCACAAGAAGAAGATAAGCGACATGGAGGGGATCGGTCGAGCTATGCCATTCACAATGGGCGCTTTTGCGATAGCATCTTTGAGCATGATAGGGGTTCCCCCTGTGGCCGGATTCGTGACAAAGTGGTACCTCCTGAACGGAGCATTGTCTATCCATAACATACCCATTTTGATTGTCCTCATGGTCAGTACGATCTTGAATGCCGGGTACTTTGCCCCTATCACCTTTAAGGCTTTCTTCCAGGGACGAAAGGGCGGGTGGAGCAGGGCTGAGATTAAGGAAGCCCCCCTTACGATGGTTGTCCCCATCGTTCTCGCTGCCTTGATTTCAGTGGTAATCGGGGTCTTTCCCCAGTTCTTCGTACAGCTTATCGGGAGGCTTATGCCGTGAGGGTAAACTTCGGTTTCAAGTTTCAAGTTTCAGGTTTCAGGTTAATTCGCATAAAATCAACGAACTGTTGTAGCAATGGAGTGGTGGTTAATCATGAAAATTGTTGAATATATTGATTTCCTGAAAAGAAACATGAAGGGCCTGGTGAGGGTTTTAATTGTATACCTTATAGTCCTTGTGGCCTTTGACGTGACGCTTTCAAGGCACGACGCCCACTATTTCGTCGACAAGATTTACGCCTTCTGGACCCTTTTCGGTATTGTGGGCTGTTTCCTCCTTATAAAGGTGGCAAAGGGCATTGCCCATCTCTTTCTTGCCCAGAACGAGGATTTTTATGGATAGTTGGATTCATCCTGCAATCTTCTTTTTTATAGGGGCCTTAATCCTCCCCTTTTTCAGCGGCAAAGCAAAGAAGATCTTTCTGCTTTTAGTCCCAGCACTTTCCATCATCGATGTGGCCCTCATGACGGAAGGCGTGTTCGGGGGTTACCATTTCCTCAACGCTGACATTATCTTCGGCAGGGTAGACAAACTGAGCCTTGTCTTTGCCTGGGTTTTCACGATTATGGCCTTTCTCGGCGCCATCTATGCCCTCCACGTTGATGAGGATGGTCATCATATAGCAGGCAGTTTCTATGTCGGCGGATCCCTTGGCGCTATCTTCGCAGGAGATTACCTTACCCTCTTCATTTTCTGGGAGATGATGGCCTTTTCCTCTGTTTTTCTGGTGTGGTACCGGAAGGAGAAGAAGTCCATCGATGCCGGTTACCGGTATCTCCTTGTTCATGTCTTTGGTGGCCTGCTCTTTTTTACAGGCATGATGCTCTATTACTACAAAACCGGAAACCTGCTTTTTGAGCATATCCTGCCGGTTGATGCGGGTGTAGCTGAATACCTGATCCTTGCCGGATTCGCATTGAACGCCGCAGTTATTCCCCTCCACGCATGGCTTCCCGACGCCTACCCTGAAGCAACGGTTGCGGGCGCTGTATTGATGTGCGCTTTCACAACAAAGACTGCCGTTTACGTCCTTGCAAGAGGATTCTCAGGATTTGAGATTCTGGCGATCATGGGTACTGCCATGACCGTGTATGGTGTCTTCTATGCGGTTATCGAGAATGATATGCGCCGTGTCCTTGCCTACCATATTATCAGCCAGGTTGGTTACATGGTCGCGGGTGTGGGGATTGGAACCGAGATGGCGTTAAATGGGGCGTGCGCCCACGCCTTTGCCCATATCCTTTACAAAGCCCTTTTGTTCATGGGTGCAGGTTCGGTACTCTACATGGTTGGAACAGCAAAGCTCTCGCGCCTTGGTGGCCTTTATAAATACATGCCCCTTACTATGATCTTTTACGTTGTAGGTGCTATATCGATATCAGGTTTTCCTCTTTTCAGCGGTTTTGTGAGTAAATCCATGATTGTGGCGAGTGCCCATGAACAGGGAAGAATCTGGCTTATGCTTCTCATGAATCTCGCAGGCATAGGTACATTTCTTTCAGTTGGTCTTAAGGTGACGTACTTTGCGTTTTTTGGTAAGGATTCCGGGCTCAAGCCAAAAGAGCCGCCGAAGAACATGCTCTGGGCTATGGGTCTTACATCGGCTCTCTGCTTCATCATTGGGGTATATCCCGGGGCGTTATATGTCCTTCTCCCCTTCCCGGTGGAGTATCATCCTTACAACTTACACCACCTTTCAGAGATGCTTCAGATACTTTCCTTTACAGGGCTTGTCTTTTTTCTCCTGGTGAAGAAACTAGCCCCAGAAGATAAGATGAACCTTGACATGGATATTTTTTATAGAGCAGGGGCATGGGTCTTTATGAAGATTGACGAAAAGGTCATAAGCGTGGTGGATGCCCACTGGGGTGAAGTTTACAGGACAGTGGGCCTGTCACTCCTCTTCAAAAATGCTCGGGTAGCAAACGGGTTCGATAAAAAAGTAATCGATGGCATAGTTGATGGGTCTGCGATGACAGTAAGAAGTGTGGGATCTCTCGTGCGCAAGCTCCAGACCGGTAGGATACAGGCATACATCGGGCTCGCACTCATAATGTTCTTCCTCATCGTGTGGATCTTCCTTAAAAAGGTGTAAGGGGTAAGCGGCTATGGGTAACTACCTGATCATGAATTCTCTCAATTTCCCAATCCTCTCCACGACCATTTTTCTTCCCCTTGTCGGGGCGCTTCTCCTCCTTATTATGAGGAACGATAAACTTGTGAAAGTTACAGCCTTCATGGTGGGGGTTGCTAACTTTATTGTTTCCCTACTTCTTTATATCCATTTTGATCCCACAACCCACTTATTCCAATTTGGTGAATTCGCCCGATGGATACCGACATACAACATTAATTATATACTTGGCATTGACGGTATAACCATCTTCCTTATCCTTCTTACCACTATCCTGGCACCCCTCTGTGTCCTCTGCTCCTGGACAGCTATCGAGCACAGGGTGAAGGAGTTCATGTTCTGTATCCTTGTCATGGAAAGCGCCATGGTGGGTGTCTTCTGCGCCCTTGATTTTATCCTCTTTTACATTTTTTGGGAGGCCATGCTCATTCCCATGTACCTGCTCATTGCAATCTGGGGAGGACCGCAGAAAGATTATGCGTCCATAAAGTTCTTTATTTACACCCTCTTCGGGAGTGTATTCCTCCTTGTTGCTATCATTGCCATTTATCTCGTCACAGGGAGCTTCAACATACCGAACGCCATGTTCAGGGACTATAGCTTTAATTTCCAGTTCTGGGTATTCCTTGCCTTTGCCATTGCCTTTGCAATCAAGGTGCCCATGTTCCCTTTTCATACATGGTTGCCCGCAGCTCACACTGAGGCCCCAACTGCAGGAAGCGTCTTCCTTGCAAGCGTGCTCCTCAAGATGGGCACCTACGGGTTTTTGCGGTTTTGCCTCCCTGTAACGCCACAGGCGAGCCTTTATTTTGCGCCTTACATGGTAGTTCTCTCAGTAATCGCAATTATTTATGGTGGGTTTATCTGCCTGAGTCAGACCGACATGAAGAAACTGATCGCTTACTCAAGCGTAGCTCACATGGGCTTTGCCACCCTGGGAATTTTCTCCCTCACCCTCTTCGGGTTTGAGGGCGCCCTCCTTCAGATGCTCAATCATGGGGTAACAACTGGCGCTCTGTTTTTCTGCGTGGGAATCATTTATGAGCGAACTCACAGCAGAGAGATTTATGACAATGCAGGCCTTGCGAAAATCATGCCTATTTACGTGGGTTTTTTCGGTCTTTTCTCTATTTCTTCCTTCGCATTTCCCGGCACGAACAACTTTGTGGGGGAGATTTACATCCTAATTGGTACCTTCGCTAACAATAAGGTGGCCGGATTTTTTGCAGTCATAGGAGCAGTTCTGGCTGCAGCGTATATGCTCAAGCTTTTGAAACAGATAACCTGGGGAAGGGAAGATAAAAGAGCGATCAAAGATATGAACATAAGGGAAGTCGCGTACCTTGTTCCCTTTGCAGTTTTTGTCGTGTGGATGGGAATCTTCCCCGCGCCTTTTGTTCACACCATCGAAAAGACACTAACCCATCTGATCACACAAATGCAGGTCTTTTCCCCATGAGAGGATTTATTATGACCATACTGCCAGAACTCTTCATGCTTTTTTTCTCCGTTGTGTTTCTTTTCCTGTCCATTGGCAGGCGGAGGGCAGATGTCTTCAAATGGGCCAAAGTTCTGTCCCTTCTTGGCCTTGTGGTTACCCTGGCGAGCATCAACGGGAGAGGCAACCTTTTTTACGGGGCCTATAAGGTCGATCTTTTTTCCCAGATTTTCAAGGCCTTGATTGTCTATGGTTTTGTATTCGTCATCTTTATGCTCGACAGGAAAAACGAGATCGAGGAAGACTACCATGCCGAGTATTTTATGTTTCTCGGTTTTTCGACCCTTGGCCTCATGATGCTCGTCAGTTCTGTGGAACTCATTTCCATTGCCATATCACTGGAGATCTCTTCATATAGCCTCTACGTAATTGTCCCTCTTCGGAAAGGACAGACAAGGATACAGTTAGAGGCGTCAATGAAATACCTCTTCTTTGGCGCCATATCAACAGGCATTATGATTTATGGCATGAGCTATCTTTACGGGATGACCCACTCGACATTCCTTGCGAACATCATGTTTGTCTTACCAAAGTTCCTCGACCAGCCCATAGGCATTCTCGCTATAGTGCTGACCCTCACAGGATTTTTCTTCAAGCTCTCCCTCTTCCCATTCCACTTCTGGGCACCGGATATCTATGAGGGTGCTTCAAATACGACCACCACGTTCATTGCTACTGTCCCCAAGATAGCTGCCGCCGCCCTCCTCATCCGGATTGGTACCCTGGCATCGGCGGCTGATCCTGCATTTGTAACCATCCTCATGGTGCTAGCCGGCCTTTCCATGACCTTTGGCAACCTCGTGGGTCTTGTCCAGAAAGACATCAAGAGGCTCCTTGCCTATTCAGGCATTGCCCACGCCGGTTATGTGATCATGGGTATACTGGCAATGAGCCGGGATGGAAATGCCGCGGCAATCTATTACATGGCGGTATATCTCTTTATGAATCTCGGTTGTTTTTATGTGGTTCTCCTTCTCTCAAAGAGTGGCGAGAACATTTCGTTAGATGATCTGAGCGGTCTTGCAAGGAGGGCACCGCTTCTGGCCTTTACCCTCGCTGTCTCGGCCTTCTCCCTTGCGGGTATCCCTCCCACAGGCGGCTTTACCGGAAAGCTCTTCCTTTTTACCAGCGCATTCAAGGCTGGCTATCTCCCCATTGTGATCGTCGGTGCTGTTAACACGGTTATATCCATCTTCTACTATTTGAACCTAGTGAGGATGAGCTATTCAAAGGAACCCGTCTCGACAGAGCCTATCCGTCTCTCCTTCAATGAGAAGGCCCTCTGTTATGTTCTGATATTTCTCGTCCTTTATCTGGGACTCATGCCTTTCGGCCTCACTCAGCTCTTTAGTGCAGCGGTGTAAAGGCAAGCTCAAAGCTAATAGCCCAGAAAAGACCCTCGGTGCTATCTGAATATTGATATTGGCACCGTATCAGCCAATATCCTCTTTCCCTGTTATTTCCTTAATATCTATGCGAACTACAGTGGTGATTGCGAGCTTCTCGGGAAGGCATTCTCCATAGCCACCTTCGGGCTGATATTTCTTCATAAGTGACTTCAAGGCAAGGAGCTTTTCATTATCATCGTCAACAACCAAAGCCTTTCCCTTAATCATCACACTGCGGTAAAGATATTTGGCAGAACAGGGGTTGATATCGCTCTTCACGTAACCCAAAGGCTCATCTATCTCAAATATGACCCTGTTGTCCCGGTTGATGTCATCGATCTTCTCGCCTTCTTTTGCTGAATGAAAATATATTGTGCCGTCAAGGTAAATGAAATTAAGGGGCTTTATGCGAGGGTAGCCGTCCTTCCCGATGGTGCCCAACCTGCCCACCGGGCATGTATTCAAGAGGTTATCAATAACTGCCCTATTGCGTATCTCCTTCTTCTCCTTTCGCATGGAGGCCTCCCATTGCAGCCCTTGCAATAAATAATGACAAAATCTCTCTTAAGGATTTTACAAAGGCAGCACTAATATGTAAAATAAAAAACGCAGTTAAACAGGAGAATAACCATGGACAATATGACTCTGAAGAGACTTCTTGATGTTGCACAGGGATCGGCACCGACAGATGTAGTAATACGGAATGGAAAACTTGTTAATGTCTTTACAGACAATATTGAAGAAAATATTGCCATTCTTATAAAAGATGGCCGAATCGTATCGATGGAGGAGGATAATGGCAAGGCTTCCTTCGCAGGCGCAACAGAGATTGACGCCAAACGGGCCTATCTCTGTCCAGGCTTCATCGATGCCCACACCCACCTTGACAGCATGTTTCCCTATCATGAATTCGTCCCTTTTTCGCTTCGGGGAGGGACAACGACGATCATTACTGAATGCGCCATGGCCGCCGGTGCGTGCGGAATGAAGGGCGTGGAATCCTTTGTGGAGAGTACGAAAGGGTATCCCCTGAGGTGCTACTTCGTTGCTCCGCCAATGACCCCTCCATTCCCCAAAATGGAAAGGGCCGCATCTTTTACCTTAAAGGAGTTTTCAACCTTATTAAAAAGGGAGGACTTCCTCGGTATTGGCGAGGCTTACTGGACGCGCATGGTTGAGGGAGACGACAGGGTGTTGAAACAGGCAGCCCTTGCCCAGTCACTTGGTAAATGCCTCGATGGCCACTCATCGGGCGCGCGGGGAAAGCGCCTCATCGAGTATGCCCTCACAGGAATTACCTCCTGCCATGAATCGGTCAGCATGGAAGAAGCCCTGGAGAAGCTGAGGCTTGGCATGTACGTCATGATCCGCGAAGGCTTTGTGAGGAAGGAACTTCCAGAGCTTTCAAAGCTCAAGGACGCCAAGGTAGACAAGAGAAGGATTATGATGGTATCAGATGTCTTCGACGCACCCATGCTCTGGGAGGAAGGATACCTTGACTCCATTGTGAAAAAGGCCATTGAGTATGGATTCTCTCCCATGGATGCCATCAAGATGGTGACCATAAATCCTGCCGATTACCATCACCTGAGATACTTGGGCGCCATAGCTCCTCTACGGTTTGCCGACATCCTTTTTCTGCGGAACCTTGAGGAAGTTACAATCGAGAAGGTAATGGTAAACGGGGAGATTGTCGTTGCAGGAAGAGAATTTGTCAAGGATATTAAACCCTTTGTGTATCCCGAAGAGATGACCTGCACCATCACTGTCAACAAGCTTGAGGAGAACGATTTCAGGATCAAGGCCCGTCCGGGAGTAAACCGCATAAGGGTGCTCCATGTCGCCAACCCGACTATAACAAGAGAGATAGCCATTGAAGCCCTGGTCAAGGATGGATATCTTGAAAAAGATCTGAAGAATGATGTTATCCCTATTGCAGTAGTTAACCGGAGACAATGGAAAGGAATGGGAAAAGGCTTTATTAAAGGTATGGGCATCAAAGAGGGCGCTCTCGCCACCACCCTTATCTGGGATACGTGCAACATTTTGACTATAGGGAGCAGCGAGAGAGAGATGCGGGATGCGGTGAATAGGCTTATTGACATCCAGGGTGGGACGGTCATTACAAAGAATGGCCGGGCCATCTATGAATTCCCCATGCCTGTCTACGGTCTGATCCCCCTTATGACTATGAAGCAATCCATGGACAAGACGAAAGAGCTTGACGAGATGATGAAGTCCATCGGGACGTATCTTGAAAAGCCCTTTTTGACCATTCAAACGATCCCCTTCACAGGGCTCCCGTTTCTGAGGATTACCGACAAGGGGTTGGCAGACATTAAGAACAAAAGACTTGTGTCGCTGTTTTTATAACTAATCGCTGTTTTTTGACCGCCCTATCTTGTTCTCTGTCCCTGCAAACAGCCTTCGGATGTTGTCCCTGTGCTTTATGAAGATTAAGGCGCCGATGATCAAAGCCAGGTAAACATAATAATCAGGTGCACTGAGCAGGTAGAGAAGAAGTGGCATGGCCGCTACTCCCACCAGAGAACCAAGGGATACAAAGCGCCACTTAAGAAGAACGAGAACGAAGACAATCACGGTGATGAAAACCGCAAAAGGATCAAGCCTAAGGTAGACGCCAAGGGCAGTGGCAACGCCTTTGCCACCTTTGAACCCAAGGAATAAAGGAAAAAGGTGACCCAGGAAGGCAGCGAGGCCAGCGGCGGCAACCACTATCGCTGGTTCTCCCATAATGAAGGCAACGGCTACAGGTAAAAGGCCCTTAAGGATATCCCCGACAAGGGTCAGGGCGCCGGTCACCTTGCCCGCTGCCCTCATCACGTTTGTGGCGCCAATATTGCCGCTTCCCACCTTTCGGGGATCCGCACCTTTCATTCGGGCAAGGAGCACACCAACCGGTACAGAACCTAGAAGATATGCAAAAACGATGAGGATGTATGAGCTCATGACACAAGATAGTAAAAAACCTTTTTATTGTCAACATATTCATGCCCAGCCCTTCAGGTTAGGCCTTGACGAAGCAAACTACCTGGCAGATCTTCACACATCCACTCCCGCGAAGCGGGAAATGAGTCAACCCGATATGGTCCTCTATCCCATATCGGGTTGATAAAATCATCATCCGTATTTATCTAGTTTCACATCCGTGTTCATCTGCGATGAAAAGGTTCTTGGTCTGTTGACTGAGGGTGAACAGTTTATGTGGTGAATTTGATTGACATTGGGATAGATATAGGTGTACAATTCAAGCCTTCAGCAGACCGGTATAGGAGGAATCAATGGCACGGGTATGTGAAATATGCGGAAAAGGAAAGCAGATTGGCAACAATGTGAGCCACGCGAACAACAAGACCAAGAGGGAGTGGCTCCCGAATTTACAGAGCGTAAAGATCGTCAAGGATGGAACAACCAAAAGAACAAGGCTCTGCACGAAGTGCATTAAAAAAGGCGATTTCAAGAAAGCCGTCTAAGGTTTTTCACCACGCCCTTTTTTTGATCTTCCTTACTTAACACTTAAAACTTAACACTCAAAACAGAAGTTACGCGTTTCCCCTCAGTCTCTCCACTGAGCGGACGCCTTTGATTTTCTGAAGCGATTTAATAATTTTCTGAAGTTGCGACATATGACCGATCTCGATTTCGTAGATACCCGCAGCAGATTTGTCAGGGTATGTCATGGCCTGGGCACTGAGGATGTTTGCCTTGTGGGTTGACATGATGGTGCTGATCTCCGAGAGGAGTCCTTTTTTATCTTCTCCAAGAACCTTGAGTCTCACAGGATATGCATATTCCTTATTGAGCTCCCATGAAACAGGGACAGTTCTCTGCTCGTCATAGGTGAGGACGTTCGGACAATCATGAGCGTGGACAGTGAGTCCCCGGCCTCGGGTAATAAAGCCAAGAATCTTGTCCCCCGGGATTGGGTTACAACACTTTGCAAACCTGACTACAACACCATCTACCCCTTCGATTCTGACTGAGGTATCTTTTCCCTTCCGTATTGTGCTTATGATTTTCTGGAGCTTGGTCGGTTTTTCAGTTTCCGGAATGTATTTCCCCAGCACGTGGAGTGGCGTGTATAACCCGTAGCCTACACCTCCAAAGAGGTCATCCACTGTTTCGAAGCTGAATTCCTTGGCAACAGCGAGAAGATCACCGGCTTTCATCATTTTTGAAAAACTGAGGTCGTGCTTCGAAAGTTCTTTTTCAATGAGGGCCTTACCGAGCTCAACGCTCCTTTCTCTCTGTTCAGCCTTTATCCATTGCCGAATCTTTGTCTTGGCCTTCGATGTAACGACAAAGCCAAGCCAATCCTTGCTTGGTCTGTGAGAGGGGTTCGTCTGTATGTCTATTACATCCCCGCTTTTTAAAACGTGCCTCAGTGGAACGAGCTTTCCATTCACCTTCGCCCCGATACACTGGTGCCCGAGATCAGAGTGGATAGCATAGGCAAAATCAACAGAAGTTGCTCCCTTTGGCAGCTCTTTCACGTCCCCCCTGGGAGTGAACACGTAGATGTCATCGGGAAAGAGGTCGATCTTGAATACCTCCATAAACTCCCTGTTGTCTTTTAACTCCTGCTGAGACTCAATGATTCTCCTGAGCCACCCGAAGACCCTGTCCTCCTTTGGATCAAAGACCTTTCCTTCCTTGTATTTCCAGTGAGCAGCTATACCTTCTTCCGCCAACCTGTGCATCTCATGGGTTCGGATCTGGATTTCTATTTTTTCCCCGTGAGGGCCTATCACCTTTGTGTGGAGCGATTTATACATATTGGCCTTGGGTAGGGCAATGAAATCGGTAAATTTTCCTGGTATTGGTTTGAAGGAGGCATGGATGATGCCAAGGGCAAGATAGCAATCCTTGACGCTGTCTAAGATTACCCTGAAAGCGATAAGATCGTAGATGTCATCAATGTTGAGCTCTTCCTGGACCATCTTTTTGTAGATACTGAAGATTCTCTTTGCCCTTCCCGATACCTCCACCTTTAAGCTGAATTGCTCACACTTATCTTTTATCAGTTCTTTTACTTCGCTAATGTAGGACTCCCGATCTTTTTTTGTCTTGGCAAGTTTCTCGGTAATTGTCCTGTATTCGACGGGGTTGAGATATTTAAAGGCAGTGTCCTCAAGCTCTCCCTTCAGCCACTCAATCCCTAGCCTGTGGGCAAGGGGGGCATAAATCTCCAGGGTTTCCCGGGCAATCTCAACCTGCTTGTCGGAGGAGAGAAAATTGAGGGTCAGCATATTGTGGTACCGGTCTGCCAGCTTGATGAGGATGACCCTGATGTCCTTGCTCATGGCAAGGATCATTTTTCTGAAATTATCGACCCTCGAGTCTTCTGAGGTTTTGAGGGCGATCTTGCTGATTTTTGTAACACCGTCTACGAGCTCGGCAATCTCTTTTCCGAAAAAGCCTTCAATCTCTTCCTTGCTCACATAGGAGTCCTCGACAGTATCATGAAGGAGACCGGAAACGATACTCGGGATATCGAGATTCATTTTTGTAAGGGTGTAAGCGACTTCAAGAGGATGGACCAGGTATGGCTCTCCGGAAAGCCTGACCTGACCCTTGTGGGCTTGGGCTGAGAAGATATAGGCCTTCTGGAGCATTTCAACGTCGGCCTGGGGGTTGTACTTCAGGACTTCCTCAACGATGTCGTTAAACCTGATCATGGCGCATCCATTTAAAGTAAGTAGTGGGACTGGATAGGGCCGCAAAGGTGGTGGAGCCGAACTTCTGGAAAGGGATGGAATCACGGAGCTTTGATTTTGTAGCATCTGAAATGACAATGTCGCCTGGACCTGCCAGTTTTTGTAAGCGCGCAGCTATATTGACCGGCATGCCCAGGGCAGTGTATTCCTTCTTGCTCACGGAACCGAAGATACCTGTTACTACATGGCCGGTGCTGATCCCTATTCCCATACCAAAGCCCCCATTGATAGCCTTCATGCCCTTTACCATCTCAATAGCGCAATTGACAGCGTTTTCGGCATGGTATTCATCTGCTACCGGGGCCCCGAAGAGGGCCATAATGCTGTCCCCTATGTATTTGTCAATCATCCCGCTGTGCTTGATAATGATGTCGCACATAGGGTGAAAGTAGTCATTATTAAGAAGGGAGGCAAGCTCATCAGGGGGTACCCTGGATGAGAGTTGGGTGAAGCCTCGAATATCTGAAAAAAGGATTGTTATAAATGACAGTCTTGGTAGAAGGTGGGTAGGCTCTTTGAGGAGCTCGTTGAATATATGGGGGGATATAAACTGTTTCATCTTTCGCCTCAGGTAGCATTCCCTCACCTTCCACTTGAGCTCCCTGTTCTCAAAGGGTTTTGTAATGAAGCCGTCAACACCAGCCTCGATGGCCTTGATTGATGATTCCAGCGTACCGTACCCGGTAAGGATAATCTTCGTGACTTCCCTGTGGAGCTTATTGATCTCTTCGATAGTCTTAATCCCATCAATTCCGGGCATGAGGAGATCGCAGATTATAATGTCGAAATTGTTGGGGGCCTTACGAACGAGGCTTAGTGCCTCCTCTCCGTTCGAAGCAACTGATACGGAGTAACCATCTTCTTTGAGTATCCTTGTAAGGGACCTCCTTATCCCATCCTCATCATCTATCACGAGGATACCTAACTCCACGATGATAAACCTCCCCCACTTATCTTAGCGTAAGGATGGAAAAATGACAATGGGAAAATATGAAAACGGGCGATGGGCAAGGGACGACAGGTTAAAGGGAAAATTATTCTTTTTTTCAAGCATGCATTAAGCTACTATTTAATGATGAACAAGGGTAGGGTAGAGCAGGTCGAGATTAAGGGCCAGGTGGAGCGAATAACCTATGCCAATGAGGAAAACGGCTACGTCATTGCCAAAATAAAGATGCCCGGAAGGCAAGACCTCGTTACGGTAGTGGGAAATCTTTTCACTATTACCCCCGGGGAGGTACTCCGTCTTACCGGCCACTGGGACCATCACCCGAAGTATGGAGAACAGTTTGGGGTACATTCCTGTGAATCAGTGCTTCCTGCAACAGTAAAGGGGATAGAGCGGTACCTTGGGTCCGGCATGATCAAGGGCATAGGCCCTGTCATGGCAAAGCGGCTCGTGTCAGTCTTTGGAGAGGAAACTCTTGCTGTGATAGAAGACAATATTGAGAGACTCCAGGAGGTTCAGGGCATTGGCGAGAAACGGATAGAGATGATCCGGCAGGCATGGGAGGAGCAGAAGGAGATACGGGATGTGATGATCTTTCTCCAGGGACAGGGTGTGAGCCCGGCCTACGCAGTCAAAATCTATAAGCACTACGGCAATAATGCCATCAAGATTGTCAAGGAAAACCCATACAGGCTGGCTATGGACATCTTCGGCATAGGGTTTATCACCGCAGACAAAATAGCAGAAAAACTTGGCATTCCAAAGGACTCGCCCGTACGGGCTGAGGCGGGAGCCCTCCATGTCCTCCATGAGCTTTCTGATGACGGCCACATCTACTACCCCTATGACTCCCTGGTCAGTAAGTGTGCCGACGTTCTGAATGTGGAGGAGGCAACGATCCCTTATGCCCTTGAAAGCATTGCCTCTCAGAAGAAAGTCATCATCGAAGATTTTATTTCTCCGAACGCCTCTGCCTCCAACCTCCAGCCTCAAGGCTCCAAAAAGAGGGCCGTCTACCTGGCCCCTCTCCACGTGGCTGAACTTGGGATTGTGAGCAAGTTAAAGGCCATCTCCAGTTATCCCAAACAGATGAGGCTTATAAACGTAGATGAAGCAATCATCTGGGCTCAGAAGACCTTGAAGATGACACTCTCAGAGAAGCAGGTGGACGCAGTAAAGTCATCAGTGAATGCGAAGGCTATGGTCGTAACCGGTGGCCCCGGCACGGGAAAAACCACCATCATCAACGCGATCTTAAAGCTATACAGCAAGATGGGTCAAAAGGTGCTCCTTGCCGCCCCAACAGGGCGGGCAGCGAAAAGGATGACTGAAACAACAGGACATGAGTCAAAGACCATCCACCGCCTCCTTGAATATAGCCCAGGGGGGACTATTTTCAAGAAAAATGAGACAAATCCCCTTGAGGCTGATCTGGTTATTATCGATGAGGCGTCTATGGTTGATACGGTTCTCATGTATCACTTCCTGAAGGCAGTCCCCGTAAAGGCAACGGTCATCCTAGTTGGTGACGTAGATCAGTTGCCGTCAGTAGGACCCGGCAATATATTACGTGATATCATCGATTCGGAATATCTTCCTACTGTCCGTCTCAACGAAATCTTCAGGCAGTCAAAAGAGAGCATGATCATCGTAAATGCCCACAGGGTAAATAGCGGCCAAATGCCGGTTACTTTCAATGATGAAAGGCATAAAAAGGATTTTTACTTTTTTACAGTGGAAGAGCCCGAGAAGGTTGTGAAGGAAATTGTTAGCCTCTGTAAAGAGCGGATCCCATCACGGTTCGGGTATAATTCAATGAATGATATCCAGGTCCTGACCCCCATGCATAAAGGAACGGTTGGGGTGGCAAATTTGAATGCCATGCTGCAGGCTGAGTTGAATCCGGGCGGGGATGAACTGGTTCGTGCGGGGAGGGTTATAAGAGTAGGGGACAAGGTTATGCAGATGAGGAACAACTACGATAAGGATGTCTTTAACGGCGACATTGGAAGGATCGTGGCAATCGACCGGGAGTTACAGGAAGTGGTAATTGATTTTGACGGTAGGCAAGTCTCGTATGAATTCCCCGAACTCGACGAGCTTACCCTTGCCTATGCCATTTCTGTCCACAAGTCTCAGGGAAGTGAGTACCCGGTTGTCGTCATGCCCATATTGACGCAACACTTTATGCTCCTCCAGCGCAACCTTCTTTATACGGGGATAACACGGGGGAAAAAGCTTGTTATACTCATCGGGACGAAAAAGGCCCTAGCCATCGCTATAAAAAACAACACTCCCCAGAAGCGGTATACTATGCTGAAGGAAAGACTGAAAAAATCAGTTTGATCAGCAAAAACTCTCTTCTTTCAAGAAAATCAAAAAAGTCGATGTCATAATGGCAAGGGGCTTTTGTTCTAAAAAAAATATCCGATAAATATAACAGCCAAACCGGATAAAATGACGGGGTTTATAAAAATAATGAAAGCGAGGAGGTTACCATGGATACCATGAAACAATGCCCTTATTGCGCAGAAACGATCAGGACAGAAGCCCGTATCTGTAAATACTGCTTCACAGATTTCCAGGACATTGCAAAGGACAAAAAAGGGCAATTCATCAAGTTAAGGCTCAAGACAGGCGGCAAAACCTTTACAGGTGAACTCTTCGTGCCTGACTACATGAACCGCGTTAGTGACGTCCTCAACGACAAGAAGCCCTTCATCGTTCTTGTAAACACCGTGGAAGAGACAAGGGCAATTGATGTGCCGGTAGGTTTTATCGCTATCAATAAAAACATGATTGAGTCCATACGGCTGGCGGATGAAAAGCAGGCCGAAGAGGAACCCGAGTTTGTCGCCCGTATGAGTTGTTTTGACACAGATACACCGAGACGGATCGGACGCATGTAGTTTCGCATGGCGCAGAATGTCTTAGGGACACGCGAGGGACGACCGCTCTCTGTGTTCGCTCGGACGACTGTTTCGCTTGGCGCCTCAAAAAATCTTTATAATTCGTCTAAATCCCGCACGATGCGGGATGATCGTCTATCGTTCCTCAGGTTTTTCAGTTTTCTTGAAACTTTCCCACTCACCTCGTCCTTTCAGAACCTCCCTGAAGACTTCGAGGGCTTTGTTGACGAGGGGCATCCCTCCATAGGGAGCTAACTGAAAGAAGACCTCAGCGAGCTTCTTCGGGTCACAGCCAACGTTGAGGGCTGCATTGACATGAAGCTTCAATTCATCCGCTGCTCCCAGGGCTGCCAGCATAGCGCATGCAACCATTTGCCGTTCGGGGAGGGTCAAAACAGTTCGCGAATAAAGAGTTCCTGTAATAAACATAGAAAGATCATTCGCAAGGTCCCTGTCAAATTCCTTCCACGTAAGATAGGGCGGGTCCATCTTGATTCCGCCTGTCCACAATTTCTTCGCAGTTTCCTGGGTTCTCTTCTTTAAAGTTTCTTCATCCACGACCTGTCTCCTCCTTTTGGGTTCATTGTGCAAAACCTGTATTAGTTGATTTGTGTGAAACTGAGAATGAAACAATGTTTGTTTTTACTTAATACATTTGCTTACTTAACCTTGATCTCAACCTCAGCCTTATCATTTCTGGTATATCACGCATCTTTCCGTGTCGTCAATAGATATCCACGACTGAAGTTTCCGGATTTCTTCATTCGACGTGCAGGATGCAGTTTATTCCACATCAATGTCACCTAGCCCGTTCTCGGGCGAGAGGGGAAGTCTCTACCGGCTTTGCCGGTGGAGGGGGCGACGCAAGCCCCAGTAATAGAATTGACCTATATCCTTTATTTCAGACTAAGGAGGTGTTAATATTTATAAGCACCATATAAAGTATAAATATAATTCCACAGGAGGATTGAATGAAAAAGGTTGTAATATATGTGCTTGGAATAATTGCAGTAATGGGCTTGTCTGGCTGTGGTTACAATACGATGCAGATGAACGAAGAGGCGGTAAAGGCTGCCTGGGGAGATGTTGAGGCTACCTATCAGAGAAGAAATGATCTTATTCCCAACCTTGTTGAGGTAGTGAAGGGCTATGCGAAGCATGAAAAGGAAACACTTCAGGCGGTAACTGAGGCAAGAGGGAAGGTTGGGAGTATTCAAGCCGGGGCGAATGTTGTAAATGACCCTAAGGCCTTCAGCCAGTTCCAGGAGGCACAAGCATCGATGAGCAGTGCCCTGTCCAGGCTCCTTGTTGTCGTTGAACGATACCCTGATTTAAAAGCAAATCAGAACTTCAGAGATCTTCAGGTCCAATTGGAGGGTACTGAAAACAGGATTAACGTGGCGCGCACGAGATACAACAAGGCGGTACAAGAGTTTAACACCTCTATACGCATCTTCCCGAACAGCCTGACGAATAGCCTCCTTCTTCACCTGAAACCCAAGGAGCCTTTCAAGGCTGAGGCAGGAGCGGAAAAGGCACCGCAAGTGAAGTTTTAAGTGAGAAAAACGTTATGAGTTCGGAAAAGGCAGCCCTATAAAATGATGGACGACCGTCCCGCACGAAGCGTGACTATGACGATGGACGAACATGCGAAAAGAAGCCAGTTGAAAAACGAGAAACTGCTTCACTACCTTCGTATTGTGTCTCCACTTTGCCTGACAGTCTGTTTGACCCTCTTTATTGTTATAGTTTCCCTCGTCCCTCGTCCCTCGTCCCTCGTGCACTCGGCTTATGCCGCCGCGGAAATCCCGGCCCTCAAGGGCTACATTAATGATTATGCCAACATGATGTCCCCATCTATTCGATCAAAACTGACGAATGAACTGAGGGAGT
>Ga0209253_10001680_pt1 | contig 19489 bp, 11 predicted proteins | sample FrelakmetBRP12BR_FD_187145 | JGI IMG/M metagenome (GOLD analysis project Ga0209253, IMG submission 187145) | Freshwater lake sediment microbial communities from the University of Notre Dame, USA, for methane emissions studies - BRP12 BR (SPAdes)... | ecosystem: Environmental > Aquatic >... | reverse complement strand
TGGTGATCGCCGCCGTCAGCGTGGTCTTGCCGTGATCCACATGACCAATCGTCCCCACGTTGACGTGCGGCTTGCTGCGCTCAAACTTTTCTTTGGACACCGTACTCACTCCATCCGATTCAAAATCTTAAGCAAACGCTTCAGGATGCTTTCTTGATGACCGCCTCCGCGATGGTCGCGGGGGCCTCGATATATTTGGCGAATTCCATGGAATAGGTGGCGCGGCCCTGGGTGGCCGAGCGCAGGTCGGTGGCGTAGCCGAACATCTCGGCCAGCGGCACCTCGGCGCGGATCACCTTGCCGGACGGCGAATCGTCCATGCCCTGCAACATGCCGCGCCGGCGGTTGAGGTCGCCCATCACGTCGCCCATGTAGTCCTCGGGAGTGACTACCTCGACCTTCATGATCGGCTCCAGCAGCACCGCTCCCGCCTTGAGGGCGCCGTCCTTGAAACCGATGGAACCGGCTATCTTGAACGCCATTTCGCTGGAGTCCACTTCGTGGTAAGAGCCGTCGAAGAGGGTGACCTTGACGTCCACCACCGGATAGCCGGCCAGCACGCCCTTCTCCATTTGCTCCTGCACGCCCTTGTCCACCGCCGGCACATACTCCCGGGGCACCACCCCACCGACGATGCCGTTGACGAACTCGTAGCCGGCACCCGGTTCCCGCGGCTCCAGCCGCAGCCAGACGTGGCCGTACTGACCGCGGCCGCCAGACTGGCGCACGAACTTGCCTTCCTGCTCCACCGCCTTGCGGATGGTCTCGCGGTAAGCGACCCGGGGTTTGCCGACGTTGGCGTCCACCTTGAACTCGCGTTTGAGGCGATCGACGATGATTTCCAGGTGCAACTCACCCATGCCGGAGATGATGGTCTGGCCCGACTCCTGGTCGGTGTGGACCCGGAACGAGGGGTCTTCATGCGCCAGCTTGGCCAGGGCGATGCCCATCTTCTCCTGATCGGCTTTGGTCTTGGGCTCGACGGCGATCGAAATCACCGGTTCGGGGAATTCCATCCGCTCCAGGGTGATGACGTGGTTGGCGTCGCAGAGGGTGTCGCCGGTGGTGACATCCTTCAGACCGACGCAGGCGGCGATATCGCCCGCCAGCACTTCCTTGATTTCCTCGCGGCTGTTGGCGTGCATCTGCACCAGCCGGCCGATGCGTTCGCGCCGGCCCTTGACCGGGTTGTAGACCGACTCGCCGGAATTGATGACGCCGGAATAGCAGCGGATAAAGGTCAGCGTACCTACAAAGGGGTCGGTGGCGATTTTGAACGCCAGCGCCGAAAACGGCGCGTCATCGCTGGCCGGCCGCTCGCCTTCACTCTCGGCGGCGTCATCCAGCACGCCCTTGACCGGCGGCTTGTCGACCGGCGACGGCAGGTAGCGAATCGCCGCGTCCAGCATCGCCTGCACGCCCTTGTTCTTGAAGGCCGAACCGCACAGGGCCGGGACGATTTCGCCCCTGAGGGTGCGGGCGCGCAGCCCGGCGTCGATCTCGTCCACGCTGAGGACGTGGCCTTCCAGATACTTCTCCATCAGTTCGTCGGATGCTTCGGCGGCGGCCTCGACCATCTTCTCGCGCCAAACCTCGCAGTTTACTCGCAGGTCGGCGGGAATGTCGCCGTACTCGAACGTCATGCCGAGGCTGTCTTCATCCCAATGGATGGCCTGCATCCTGACCAGATCGACGATACCCTTGAACTTGTCCTCGGCGCCGATGGGGAGCTGGATCGGCACCGGGTTGGCGCCCAGCCGGTCCCGGATCTGCTCGACCACGCGCAGGAAGTCGGCGCCGGCGCGGTCCATCTTGTTGACGAACGCCAGCCGGGGAACGCCGTACTTGTTGGCCTGGCGCCAGACCGTTTCCGACTGCGGCTCGACCCCGCCCACCGCGCAGAACACCGCGCAGGCGCCGTCCAGCACCCGCAGCGAGCGTTCGACCTCGATAGTGAAATCCACGTGACCGGGCGTGTCGATGATGTTGACGCGGTGCTCGTCGAACTGGCCGGCCATGCCATCCCAGAAACAGGTGGTCGCAGCGGAGGTAATGGTGATGCCGCGCTCCTGTTCCTGCACCATCCAGTCCATGGTGGCGGCGCCGTCGTGCACCTCGCCCAGCTTGTGGGAGACGCCCGTGTAGAACAGGATGCGTTCGGACACGGTGGTCTTGCCGGCATCGATGTGGGCCATGATGCCGAGGTTACGATAGCGCTCGATGGGGGTTTTGCGAGCCACGGCTCAGTCCTCGAAACTCACCAGCGGTAATGGGCGAAGGCCTTGTTGGCCTCCGCCATGCGATGCACGTCCTCGCGCTTCTTGACGGCGGCGCCGCGACTGTCGGCGGCGTCCATCAATTCGCCGGCCAGGCGGCGGGCCATGGACTTCTCGCCGCGCTTGCGCGAGGCGTCGATGATCCAGCGCATGGCCAGGGTGTTCCGGCGCACCGAGCGCACTTCGATCGGCACCTGATAGGTCGCGCCGCCAACCCGGCGGGATTTGACCTCGACCACCGGGCGAACGTTGTCCAGCGCCTGCTCCAGCAGGCTCATTGGGTTGTCCTTGCCCTTCTCAGCCATGGCGTCGAGCGCGCCGTAGACGATCTTTTCGGCCACGGATTTCTTGCCGCGCTCCATCACCATGTTGACGAACTTGGCCAACATCTCGCTCCCGTACTTGGGATCGGGCAGGGGGACGCGCTTGGGGACTTCTCTTCTTCTCGGCATAACCGCCTCAATCTCGATGGGCTAATGCGAAACTCAGGACTTGGGTCGCTTGGCGCCGTACTTGGAGCGCGCCTGCCGCCGCTTGGTGACGCCGGAGGTGTCCAGACTGCCGCGAATGGTGTGGTAGCGCACGCCAGGCAGGTCCTTGACCCGGCCGCCGCGGATCAGCACCACCGAGTGCTCCTGCAGGTTGTGGCCCTCGCCGCCGATGTAGCTGGTCACTTCCATGCCATTGGTCAGGCGCACGCGCGCCACCTTGCGGAGCGCGGAATTCGGCTTCTTGGGCGTCGTGGTATAGACGCGGGTACACACGCCGCGCTTCTGCGGGCAGCTTTCGAGCGCCGGCACGTTGCTTTTGGCTTTCTTGCTGGCGCGCGGCTTGCGTACCAACTGATTGATTGTGGCCATTGCCCCCTACTCCACTAGAGCTTTAGAAATTCGGTGAACCCGGCAGCGGGCCTGCGCTGGTCGAACATCCGGGCCTGCAAAGACGCGGAACTATAGGCAGGCAAGTCCTTTATGTCAAGTTGGAACCCTTGACCGAATCACGGCGGAAACCACCAGAATTCAATACTCTTCAGTATCCAGGTGGGTTTAGCCACGCTCGACCTAACCTGATTTTCCCCGTCGGGACCAATAAAACGGGGCTTTTGGTCTAGCGACCACCCGTGGCCCGCGGCTCCACCCACAGCCGGTCCCGCAGGCCCGAGGAGCGCCGCAACCGCCGCTCGACCGCCGCCGCGAATACCTCCGGTACGCCGTAAAACGCCACCTGCCGTTTCGCGCGGGTCAGCGCCGTGTAAATCAGTTCCCGGCTCAGCACCGGCGATGGCTCGTTCGGCGTCACCACCAGCACCCGGTCGAATTCCGAGCCCTGGCTCTTGTGCACCGTCATCGCGTAGACGGTCTCATGCTCCGGCAGCCGCGCCGGCGCAAAACTCCGCAGCGCGCCGTCGTTGCCCAGGAAAAACACCTTCATCCGCCCGGGCTCCTCCGGATCCGCCAGCGTGATGCCGATGTCGCCGTTGAACAGCCGCAGGTTGTAGTCGTTGCGGACGATCATCACCGGCCGGCCCCGGTACCAGGTCTGCCGGGTATCGATCAACCCCCGGCGGTGCAGCACCGCCTCGCACAGCCGGTTCAGCGCCTCGACCCCGAACGGTCCCTTGCGCACCGCGCCCAGCACCCGGAACCGGTTGAACGGCTCGAACACCGCGGCCGGTTCGGCGCCGGCCCGCACCGCCTCCAGAAAGGGCGCGAACCCCGCCGCCACCGGCTCCGCCAACTGGCTCAACAACGCCTCCGGGTCAGCCAGCGTGCGCCAGTCGATATCCTCATACCCGGCATCCCCGAGCAGCGCCGCCGCATCGACCGGCTTGCCCTCGTTCACCGCCCGGGCCAGCGCGCCGATGCCGCTGGTCGAACCGAACCGGTAGCTGTGCCGCAGCAGCACGATGGCGTCGCTCAAGGGTGAGGGCGTTTCCCGGGCGCGCGGCAGCACCTCCCCGGTCAGGGCCGCCAGCCGCGCCTGGAACGCCGGCGAGAACCGCCCGGCCCCGGCGCAGATATCGCCCAGCACCGCCCCCGCCTCCACCGAGGCCAGTTGGTCCTTGTCGCCCAGCAGAATCAGCCGCGCCCCGGCCGGCAGCGCGTCGGCGGTCTTGGCCAGCAGCGCCAGCCCGACCATCGACACTTCGTCCACCACCAGCACGTCCACCGGCAACGGGTTGTCGCGATTGTGGCGGAAATACACCGAATCCGGCCGACCACCGAGCAACCGGTGCAAGGTGGACGCCTCCTCCGGGATTTGCGCCAGCCGTTCCGGTTCCAGCTCGAGCGCGGGCTTGGTGGCGCGGATCGACTCCTGCAATCGGGCCGCCGCCTTGCCGGTGGGCGCAGCCAGGGCGATGCGCAAGGGGCGCTCGGCGGTCTGCCCGGCCAGCAACGCCAGAATTTTCAGCACGGTGCTGGTTTTGCCGGTGCCGGGACCGCCAGAGATGACGCAGACCGGCCTGAGCGCCGCCACCGCCGCCGCCACCTTCTGCCAGTCCGGCCCGGTCAGTCGCGGGTAGCGGGGAAACAGCCGGTCGAGATCGGCGCGCAGCCGCGCTTCGTCCACGGCCGCCGCGGCTTCCCCAGCCCGCCGCAGCAGATCGTCGGCCAGCCGCTGCTCGTATTGCCAGTAACGGTACAAATAGAGCCGGCCGCGCCGGTCGAGGATCAGGGGCTGGCGCTGGCCGGGCCGCCCTACCACCGGATTGGCGCGCAAGGCCTCCAGCCACGCGCCGACGGGCGGCGGCGCGAACGCCGGAGCCTCCACCGCGCCGCCGCCCATCGCCTGCCAGCGCCACGCCCATTGCCGCAGGTTGACGCAGATGTCGCCTTGACCGGTGGCGTGGCTGGCCAGCGCCGCCGCCAGTTCCAGTTCCAGCGACTCGCCGCCGGCCAACCGGCTCGTGAACCGGGCGAAATGCAGGTCCAGGTCAGTCAACAGGCCCTGATCATGCAGAACGGACAACGCCTCGCTCGCATTCGCCATCCCGCCTTCGCTCATGCCGCCACCGTGCCGGTCGCCATCAGTTCGTCCAGCGCCGCCACCAGCGCCAGCGCGGGGCGGTCGCGGAACACGCCGCAGGCCGGGCCCAACATCGGGTCCATGCCGCGCAGAAACAGGTAGTAAACCCCGCCGAAATGCCGCTGGTAGTCATAATCCGCCACCCGCAGCCGTAGATAGCGGTGCAGGGCCACGGTATAGATCAGGTATTGCAGCACATAAGCCTCGCGGGCCATGGCCTCGGCCAGCCGCTCCGGCCGGTAGGCCGCCGGTTCCGGCCCGAGCCAGTTGGACTTGTAATCCACCAGATAAAACCGGCCTCCGGATTCGAACACCAGATCGATGAAGCCCTTCATGTAGCCGCGCAGGGGGCTGAATTCCAGATTGTCGATCATCTCCCGGAATGGACCCATGGCGTAGCCGTGCCGCTCCAGCACCCGCCGCAACGCGTCAACGCGCAGGTGGCCCAGCGGATAGGTAAACTCGAGTTCGTTAAGCCGCCGGTCCAGCGCGACCGTTCCCAGCCGCAGCCCGTTCTCATCCAGCGGCGTCGCCAGCACCCGCTCCATCATGTCCGCCACCACTGGGGTCCAGGCCACCGCATCCAGCCCGTGCCCCGTTAGGATCCGGTTCACCAGATCGTCCAGTCGCGTCCGGTCGCGCTGGGTGAAATCCAGCCGTTCGAACAGGGCATGCAGGCAGGTTCCCACCCGGGCGCCGCGCGGAAAATCGAAGATGCCGCGGCCGGGAACGGCGGCGACGGCCGGTGCGGTTTCGACCACGGGAACCGCGGCGGTCATGTCGTGATCGGGCGCCTCGACCGACTGGCCGGCGGTCAGGGCGGTGAAGCTGCCGATCCGCCAGAACTCCGACAACGATCCGGCGAACGTCCGCGCCTTCAGCTCGGGTTCCGTCACCGCGGGCGGCCGGTAGCGCTGGCCAGGGTCCTGGGGCAACGGCGCGATGGCGATGGCATCGCCGGCCGCCGCGAACACGGTTTCCAAATCGCTGCGAATTGCCGCCGCATCCATCCCTTCGAACCGCTCCCGCGTGGCTTCGAGCCAGTCCTTGCCGTGCGCCTTGACCGCGGGGCGGTGCAGCAGCCAGGCCGGTGGCGCGGTGCCGGCATCCCTGATCTTGCCCCACACCAGGTAGCAGCGCTGCCGGGCGCGGGTCATCGCGACGTAGAACAGCCGCAGGGTCTCGGCCATTTCCTCACGGCGGGCGTGCCGCCGGGCGGGATCGTCCTCGCCCGCGCCGACGGCGAGGACGGTGCGGCGCGGATCGGCCGGATCGTGGTACAGGAGGGTCGTCTGGCTTTTCTCACTGGCGCGCAGCCGGCCATCCCACAGAAACGGGCAGAACACCACCGGGTATTCCAGCCCCTTGCTCTTGTGGACGGTGACGATCCGCACCAGATTCTCGTCGCTTTCCAGCCGTAACTGCTGCTCCTCGTCCTTGTTGGCCGGCGCGCGGCGGCGATCTCCGAGCCATTTGACCAGCGCCGCCATGCCGGGATGGGATGGGCTGGCGACGTGCAGCAGTTCGGCCAGATGCAACAGATTGGTCAGCCGCCGCTCGCCGTCGCGAAACGCCAGCAGCCGCCGCGCCACGTCCTCCCCGATCAGCCAGGCGCGGAACATGCGGATGAAGCCGTGCTCCCGCCACAGTTGCCGGTAGTCCTGCAAGGTCTCCAGCCAGCGCGCCCAGGCCTGCTCGTCCTCGCCGAGCCGCTGCAATTCCTCGCCGCTAAGTCCGAACAGATCGGAGGCCAGCAGCGTCCTGACCCGACCCTCGTCGCCCGGCTCCATCACCGCCGCCAGCAGCCACTCGATCTGCCGGGCTTCCTCCACGGCGAACACGCTGTCGTCGGCATGCTGGACGCTGGGGACGTTCAGCCGTAGCAACTGGTTGCGGATCAACCGTCCCTGCCGGTGGTTGCGCACCAGCACGGCGATGTCGCCGCCGGCCAGCGGCCGATCGCCGATATGGGCCCGATCGCGCGCGCTCAGATTCAGCAGCCGGGCGATTTCGATGGCGGTCGCCCGCGCGGCCTGCTCGCCGGCTTTGCCCTTGCTCACCGGCTGGCCGCCGTCCGGCTCCAGCAGCCAAACTTGCAACGGTGGCTCGGTCCGGCCCTGAATTTCCAGCGGCTCGTGCTGTTTCCGTTCGGCTGGGATCGCGTTGTGGTAGGGAATGCCGTCGAACAGGAACGGCTGGTCCCCGACCGTGCCAAACACGGCGTTCAGGGCCGTCAACAGGCGCGGGTCGGAACGCCAGTTCACATCGAGGGTATGGCAATGGGCGTCGGGCGTGTCGCGGCGGGCGGTCAGGTAGGCGAAGATGTCGGCGCCCCGGAAGCTGTAGATGGCCTGCTTGGGATCGCCGACCAGGAACACCGGCTTGCCCGTGTCCAGGTAGATGCGCTGGAAGATGGCGTACTGCACCGGATCGGTGTCCTGGAATTCGTCGATCAGGGCGGCGGAATAGCGGCGGCGCAGGGATTCAACCAGCGCCCTGCCCTGCCTGGCGTCGTGCAGGGCCGCGTGCAGGTCGAGCAGCAGATCGTCATAGGACTGAAGCTGCAGCCGCCGCTTGCGGATCGCCAGTTCGGCATTGCAGTACGCCAGCAGCTTGACCGGGATCTGATGCCGGCAGTAATCGACCAGGGCCGCGCAGGCGGTCTTCAGCGCCTCGCAGGCGTCGAAGAAGGAGTGTCGGGGCGCGGTGTGGCCCTTGTTGACGGACGATGGCAGATTGAGCTTGGTAGTGGTGAACTGTTCGAACTTGTCAAACAGCGCCAGGCGGGGCGTTTCCGCCGTCAGATACTCGTCCATGAGTTTCAGCCAGCCGGGGATGTACTTCAATCCATAGCTCTTCCGGTTAAGACCGGGCGACTTCAGCAGCAAATCTTCAATCCCGGCGCGATCTTTCAACCAGATATCGCGGGTCCGCTGGAACGCGGCGGCGAACGCCTGCTCCAGCGCCGCGCCGTCGACCTCGCCGTTCGGCGTAACCACTTGCAGATAGGGCTTGCCCAGATGGCGTTCGATTTCGCCCAGCAGTTTCTCCGGGGTGTAGCCGCCGTCCAGAAAGTACCGCACCACCAGCGGCGAGGCGGCATAGAACTCCCGCCGCCAGAAGTCGTCGGCGATTTCCCGCAGCAGGTCGCCGGTATCGGCCATCAGTTCGGTCTCAAACGACAGGCCGCTCTCGAAAGCGTTGTCGCCCAGCACCCGCTTGCAGAAGCCGTGGATGGTGTAGATGGCGGCCTCGTCGAAACCGCGCACGGCATTAGTCAGCCGGCGGATGGCGAGTTCCCGCTGTTCCTCCATCAGGTCCAGCAGCCGGATGCCGAGATCGTCGTCCCCGTCGGCGCGACCGCGCAGAAAAGCCCGGCGGATTTGCACCAGCCGCTCGCGGATGCGGTCGCGCAGTTCCTTGGTGGCGGCGTTGGTGTAGGTGACCACCAGAATGCGGTTGACCGGAATCGCGGCCTCGACCACCAGCCGCAGATACAACGCGGTGATGGTGTAGGTCTTGCCGGTCCCGGCGCTGGCTTCGATCAGGTTGAAGCCGGTCAGGGGCGTGTACAGCGGGTCGAGACGTTCCATCAGGATTTCTCCGGTTCCGGCTGGACCCGGGCGAACAGCGGCTCGAACACCGCCGTGGCCAGTTCCACGAACTCCGCGTCCAGCGGATCGGTGTCCCGAAATGCCAGTTGATAATAGGCGTCTTCCCGTTCCGCGCGACCCTGCTGGTAATCGCTCCCTTCCCACTCGATTCGCGCCGCCCGCAGGGCCTTGTCCCCGTCCCGATCCTTGTCCTTGCGAAGCTGTCTCACATAAACCAGCGCGCTCTTCGGGAAGAAGTGCAGCAAGCGCCGCGTCCCCCGCCAGTACAGCTCCAGCAGGGCCCGAAGTTGCGGTTCCGGATCCGCGAGCGGATCCAGCAGCACGTCCCGATCCTCCGCTACCCAATGACTGCGCAACGCGGCGCCCGCCGGCGCCGCGGCGTTCAGAACCAGATGGTGCAGCCAGAGCGTCAGATAATCGTTGGCCTTGATGCTGGCCAGCCGGTAGCCCACCCACCCCGCCGGCGTCAACCCGGCCAGTTGATCGGTCAACCGGAACTCGCCCAGGGTCAAATCCACCACCGGCGGCGCCAGCGCCTGGCGCGGCAGCACCCGCCCCAGCCGCCCGGCGAACCGGGCTACCCGCTCTTGCGCCCCGGCGAACACGCACTCGCCGACCTGACCGTGCGGCAACGCCCCGCCGGCCCGCAGCACCGTTTCGATCTCCGCCGCCGGCCGCCCCTCGCGGTGCAACTCCAGCGTCCGACCGAGCAGTTGATAGTTCTCCAGGCCACCGAGCACGAAGGGCTCGCGGGTTTCGAGCGCCGCCTCGCCCTCGTCCGGCCGGATGCCCAGCCGTTCCCGCAACAGCCACCGGGCGGGATTTTTGAAGAACCGGATGAGCCCTTCCAGCGTTACCGCCCGCAACGCCGGCTCCGGCTCCGGCAACTCGCCGGCCAGCAGCGGCGCCGGATCCCGTTCGCCCCGCCCGGCCTGGCGGCTGGCGTCGACCCATTCGCCCGCGTAGCTGAACAGCCGGGCGTCGCCGTTGAAATAGCGCCGGCTGAACGCCTGCAGGGGATGGCGGGTCACCAGTTGCGCGCTGGCCCGGCCGCCATCGGCGCCCTGGAAACCCCGGTCCACGGCATCCAGCAGTTCGCCGACCAGCACCGACGGCGGCAGCACCGAGTTGTCGCGGATATTCTGGCCAACGTAGCTGAGATAGAGACAGCGGCGGGCCGACAGCAGGGTCTCCAGAAATAGATAGCGGTCGTCCTGGCGGCGCGACCGGTCGCCGCGCCGGAATCGGGTCGCCATGCGGTCGAAGTCGACCGGCCGGTGCGGGCGGGGATAGGCATCGTCGTTCATGCCGATCAGGCAGACCACCGGGAAGGGAATGCTGCGCATCGGCACCATCGCGCAGCAGGTGACCCCGCCGCCCAGGAACCGTCCCGCGCCGCTCTCGGCCAGGTTCAACTGCCCGCGCAGCGCCGACTTCACCACCGACAGCGCCACCGGTTCGTCGAACCCGGCCAGCCCGGCGTTGCCGCGCAGCGTCTCCAGCGCGGCGCGGATCAGTTGCAGCTCGTTCTCCTCCCGTTCGCGTGGCTCGAAAAACCGGTCCAGCACCGCGCCGAGCGCCAGCGTCCATTCCGCCAGCGGCCGTCGCTCCCGCAAGCGGGCGTCCAACCCGAACAACGCCTCAGTGAAACTTTGCAACTGGCCCAGGGCCAAGGCCTCGCCGCCCTCCACTTCATCGTAGGGCAGGATGCCGGCGTACAGTTCCCGTCCCTCTCCCGGCAGCGCGTAACCGAGCAACAGCCGATCCAGTCCGATGCGCCAGGTATGCTCGGCGGTGGCTGGCAGTTCCCAGGTATGCTTGATCTCGGCGTCGATGCCCCAGCGGATGCCGGCTTCCCGCACCCAGCGGCGGATGCGCTCCAGATCGTCCTCGGACAGCCCAAATCGCCGTCGCACCGCCGGCGGCTCCAGCAGGCCCAGCACCTGGGTGGCGTCGAACCGGGCTCCGCCCAGATCGAGCAGTTCGAAGAACGCCTCGACCAGGGGATTATCGGCCTGAACGCCCTGGTCGGCGATGCTGAACGGAATCCGCCGTTCGCGCGGCGCGGTGTCGAACACCGCCTCGATCAGCGGCCCGTAGCGGGCGATGTCCGGCGCCATTACGATCACGTCCGAAGGCCGCAAGTCTTGGTGGGCCTCGAACAGCGCCAGCAACCGATCGTGCAGCACCTCGACCTCGCGCATCGGCCCATGGCAGACATGGACTTGTACCGAGCGATCGTCCGACCGTAGCGGCAGCGGCGGACAGTCGTCGCTGCCCCGGTCGCGCAGATGGAGAATGTCGGCCTGCAGGCGGTGCAGCAGATCGTCGCCGGCCGGCTCGGCGAAGCCGTCCCATTCGACCCGCGGATACGCCAGCAGCAGATCGAGGAAATCCCGTCCCTGCTTGCCCAGCGAGGCCAGCAGCGGATTGCCCACTGTCAGATAGGCCTCGTCCGGGTCGATCTCCTCGCTCAGCCGGGCCAGATCGCGCTCGGCCCAAATATCGCCCCAGTATTCCTGGCAGGGATCGAGCAGGAACAGATGCACGTCCAGGTAGCGCGCCAGCTCCGCCAGCAGATCGAGATACAGCGGCGGCAGCGCGGCCACGCCGATGATGGCGACCCGCTCCGGCAGCCGGCGGCGGTCGACATCGCCCTCCCACAGGACCGCGCGCAACCGGTCCTGGACTCGCACCCGGTGCGCCTCGCCGCCGCGCGCCAGCCGCCGCCACAGTTCCGCCTGCCAGTGATCGTCCTCGCCCGCCTCCCATTTCCGGATCCAGTCCGGCCGGTACACCAGATACTGGTCGAAGCAGTCGGCGATGCGGCAGGCCAGCTCGTAACGGCGGAAATCGTCGCCCCCGTCGCCGAGCCAGGCCCGCGGCGCCGCGAAACACGGCGCGTCCTCCAGGTTCCCCAGCAGCCCCATCAACCGCCAGGCCAGCACCGGCCGGTCGAAAGCCGAGGTCGGCGGCAACTGGCGCAGCACCGCCCGGCTCATCTCCCACAGGAAGTTCGCTGGAAACTGGAAGTTCAGGTTGGCGCAGATCCCCAGCCGGTCGGCCAGCCGCAGCGCCAGCCAGCGGGCCATGCCGTTGCTCTGGACCACCACGATCTCGCGGGCCAACGGCGCGCGCAAGGGCGACCGCAACAGTTCGGCCAGCCGGTCGGTGAGGATTTCAAGACGGTTGCTCTGGCAAGTGTGGAGCACGGGGAGATCGATCAGGCAAAGGTCATCAAGAATTCTTGTCGTCGGAATCCCGGGGCGGGCGGACATGGGCCGCCAGCCGTCGCAAGGCCATGCCAAGGCGCGCGTCCGGTACGTTCCCGGCGGTGATTTCCAGCAGCTTGGCGCTGCGCTCGGTCAGCGTCAGCCTGGCACGGCGCGGCCGGGAGGGCAGCGAAGCCGGCGCCACCTGGATACGCGGTTTGGGCAGCGGGATGCCGAGCTGGCGGCCCAGCGCGTCCCGAATGCTGTTCAGGGCATAGCGCAGCCGGGTGGCCCAACTGGCCGAGTCGGTATGCACCGTCCAGTTCTCCTGATCCAGGCTAATCAGGACCACGTGATCGCGCAGGTGCGCCGGCAGGTAGGCGCGGAAAATCTGGTTGCACCGGTTCAGCCGGTCGGCTCGCGCCATCAGGCGACCCAGCGTCCCCTGCTGGCGGCTCAGATAATCGGCCGCCGACGGGATAGCCCCGGGGCCGGCGCGCCGAGGCGGGTCCGGGCTGGCGGCGGGAACCGCTGGCGGCGGTGGAATAGCGACGGGTTCGGCCACGGGCGGCGGTTGCCGGCCGGGCGCCACTTCCAGCAGCCGGGCATAGGCGGGCGTAACCTCGGCAATCGCGGCGGGCCTGGAACCGGCGGCGGGCGACGGCACTTCGGACGTCGGTCCGTAACCGCGCAGCATCTTCAACAACCGCGCGGTGTGCCGCCGGGCCGATGCGCGGGCTTCCGGTTCGATGGTGGTTCGGGTTTCCGCTTCGCTCACGCCTCACCTCCCAGAATCGACCAATCCGTTTCCAGTCGCGCCAGTTCATCCGGGGTATTGACGTTGCGAAACAGCCCCGGCTGGTCGGGAAACTCCACCGGCGCGGGCCGATGCCGTCGCAGCCAGCGCCCGACGCCGCCGTCGCCCGCCTCCAGCCAGGCGGCCAGTTCGTCCGCCACCCCGACCGGCAGCAGCGCGAACACCGGTTGCCAGCATCCGCCGGCGCAGGCCACGGCGGTCGCCGCGCCCTCCCGATCCAGCGCCGCCAGCATCCGCCGGGCGTAGTCGGGCGGCAGCAGCGGCGAATCGCAGGGCGCGGTCAGAACATATGGTGTGGCGGCGGCGCGCAGCGCCGCCAGGATGCCCGCCAGCGGGCCGGGAAATTCCCGGCTTCCACCATCGCGGACCACCCGGCAACCGAATGTCCGGTACATCTCCAGATTGCGGTTGGCGCTGATCAACAGTTCAGCCACCTGCGGCCGCAACCGGCGGATACCGCGCGCGATCAGCGGCTCGCCGGCCAGGAGCAGCAGGCCCTTGTCCCGGCCGCCCATCCGTTCGGCGCGACCGCCGGCCAAAATGACACCGGTCACCGGGGTCGGAGCACCGGTCATCACGGTCGCCCTCGAACCGCTCCAGCCCCCATCGCCGGCTCGAGCCACCGTCCAAAGATCATCGTCGCCTCCAGTGGCGTCTGTCGCGGAATCACCTGATCTCCTTAGAGCAGTCGAGCCATGGAGGTTCCACGTTACCGCGACCGCCGGCCCGCTCACACCAGTGGCAGGGTCACATGCAGCACGCCGGGATCGTCGGGCGTGGCGTGGATCTTGAAACCGAGGGCACGATTGAGCCGCAGCATCGGCTCGTTTTCCCGCAGCACCTCGCCGTACAGTTCCTTGATGCCACAGCTCCTGGCGTAATCGATGATGTAGCGCATCAGCATCGGCCCCAGCCCCAGCCCGGTTACGGTCCGGTCCACCAGAATTGAATACTCGGCCTTTTCCATGTCCGAATCGGCATTGCAGCGCACCACCCCCCAGATCTTGCCCTTGCCGGGGATGCTGTTCGGTTCGGTCACGATAAACGCCATCTCTCGCTCGTAATCAAGCTGGGTCAGCCGCGCCGCCATGTCGTGCGACAGCTCGCGGATCGGCTGGAAGAAACGCATCCGCACGTCCTCGGCCGGAACCCGCTTGACCAGTTCCTTCAGTTGCGGCTCGTCCTCCGGCAGGATCGGCCGCAGCAGGAAAGAACGCCGGTCCGGCAGGGTGTACACCTGCTCGAACTGCTTCGGATACGGCGAAATCGCCAGCCGCTGCGTCCCCTGCTCCGCGTCGGGGTCGATCAGGATGTTGGCGTCCAGCGCCAGCAGTCCATTCTCGTCGGCCCAGATCGGGTTGATGTTCATCTCCACCACTTCCGCCAGATCGATCACCATCTGCGAGACCTTGATCAGGGTCAGGGCGATGGCATCCATATCCACCGGCCGGCCGCGGTTGGTACTGAGCCGACGGTACAGCCGGGTGCGGGACATCAGATCGCGGGCCAGTTGCATGTTCAGCGGTGGCAGGGCGTAGGCAAAATCGTCGATCACATCGGATTCGGTGCCGCCATGGCCGAAGAAGATCACCGGACCGAAGCGGCGGCCGGTGCGCACCCCGACCATCAGTTCGTAGGCGCCGTGCCGGTTCTGCATCGGCTGCACCGCGAAACCGTCGATCACCGCCTCGGGCGCCAGATCGCGCACCCGCTTCAACATCTCGGTGGCGGCCACCAGCACTTCCAGCGGATTCTTCAGGCCGAAGGCCACGCCGCCGACATCGGACTTGCTGGTGATGTCGGGCGAGAGAATCTTGAGCGCCACTGGCACCTTCAGCTCCAGGGCCATGTCGGTGGCCGCTTCCGGGGTGGAGGCGAAATAGAGCGGGATCAGCGGAATCTGGTAGGCGCTCAGCACCTGGCTGGTCTCGTAGGCATTCAGCCGGCGGCGGCCGGCGGTGAGGGCAATCTGGATGATGCGGCGGGCGGTCTCGGTATCGGCGGTAAACTCCTCCGGAATCGAGGGTGGGGTTTCCATCAGCAATTCCTGGCTGCGCCGGTGCTGGGCCAGCCGCATGAACGCCTCCACCGCCTCGCCGGGCGCCTGGTAGGTGGGGATTTGCGCGTTCTTGAACTGATCGCGCGCCGGTTCCACCGACGACTCACCAACCCAGCAGGTCATGATCATCCGCCGACTCTTGGCCCGCTCGACCACCGCCCGGGCACAATCCGCCGACTGGTTCACCGAGGCTGGGGCATGGACCACCAGCACCCCATCGGTGCCCGGTTCCTGCAGCAGCAGATCGAGTGCCTTGCCATATTCGTCGGGTCCGGCCATGTCGCCCAGATCCACCGGATTCTCGATCGGATAGCCGGGCCGGCAAGCGCGCGCCAGTTGCTCGCGGGTCGCCGCGCTGATCTCGGCCAGATGGCCGCCGTGCCGCAGCAGGGTGTCGCTGGTCAGCAGCGCCAGGCTGTAGCTGTTGCTAATGATGGTCAGCCGGTTGCTGTAGACCGGCTTGGCGGTGGCCAGGGTTTCGGCGGCGCTGAACAGTTGCTCGATGTTGTTGACCCGCAGGATGCCGGCGCGCTGGAACACCGCGTCGTACACGGCGTCCTCGACCGGCCCGGCCCGAAAATCGCGCGGCTTGAGGACGATCACCGGCTTGACCCGGGCGGCGGCGCGGGCGGCGGAGACAAACTTGCGGCGGTTGCGGGTGTTCTCCATATACATCAGGATGGCGCGGGTATTGCCATCCCGGAGCAGGTAATCGATCAGGTCGCCGAAATCGACGTCCCAGCGCATCCCCACCGAAATCGCGTACGAAAAGCCGATGTTGCGGCTGCTGGCCCAGTCGATCACGCTGCGCATCACCGCCGCCGACTGGCACAACAGAGCAATATGGCCGGGCAGTGGCCGATTGCCGATCAGACTGGCGTTGACATGGGTCGAGGGCACCGCATACCCGAGGTGATCCGGACCGATGACGCGCAGCAGATAGGGCTTGGCCGCCACCAGGGTTTTCTGTTTCAGTGTTTCCCCGTCATCCGGATAGCTTTGCTGCAATTCCGGGCTGAGCAGCGCCGGCCGAGTGCCGCGATGGTCCTGCAGCATTTCCCGGCTGAGCAGCAGGGCCGCCCGGGTTCCCCGCGCGCCCAACTGACCGATCAGGCCCGGCGCCTGGTCGATCGGGGTGGTCAGAATAGCCAGCTCGGGCGTGACCGGCAGGCTGTCGATGTCCTTATAGGCCAGCACGCCGGAAATGGACTGATGGTCTGGGTTGACCGGCATCACCGGCCCCTTGAAACCGCCCTCGATCAGGTTGAACTCGAGGGTCGCGTCGGGACCCTCGGACTTCTTGCCGGAACCGATGACGGCGATGGAACGGGGTTTGAACAGGTATTCCAGATTGCGAATGGTCATGGGTGAATCTCAGGCGAGGGTAGCCGCCGGGACCGGCCAGCGGGTCGGATGGGGTATGGTAACCCGATTCGAATACCGGCGCTTGCCGGGGGTCGAATTCCATGCCGGACCGGCGGGTTTTCCTTACAATCCGCCCTTTCGATCACAGCCCCAAGACCGAGGAGCCGACATGACCTGGAAGATGATACTGAAGGCGCCGGAATCCGGCGAACCGGCGCCGAACCTGGTCGATTACGAAGCGGCACGGGCCGGCTTCTCCTGGGAGGCCGCCCGCGCCGAACTGGAGGGGCTGCCCGGCGGCGGCCTGAACATCGCCTGGGAAGCGGTGGACCGGCAGGCGCTGGCCGGCCTGGGCGAGGCGGTGGCGCTGCGCTGGCTGGGCAGGAACGGCGAGCGGCGCGACTTCACCTACGCCGGGCTGGCCGGCCTGAGCGACCGCTTCGCCAACCTGCTGGAGCGGCTGGGCATCGGCAAGGGCGACCGGGTCTGCGTGCTGGCCGGGCGGATTCCCGAGCTGTACGTCACCGCCCTGGGCACGCTGAAGGCCGGCGCGGTATTCTGCCCGCTGTTTTCCGCCTTCGGACCCGAGCCGGTGCGGGTGCGCCTGGCCAAGAGCCGGGCGCGGGTGCTGGTGACCACCACCGTGCTGTACCAGCGCAAGGTGCGGGCGCAACGCGCCGACCTGCCGGACCTGAAACACGTCCTGCTGGCCGACGGCGACGGCGGTGGCGAACCCGGCGTCCACCCCTTCCACCTCCTGCTGGACGCGGAAACAGCCAGCCGCCCTCTCCCCGACACCCGGCCCGAGGACAGGGCGCTGCTGCACTTCACCAGCGGCACCACCGGCACGCCCAAGGGCGCTGTCCACGTCCACGAGGCCGTGGTCGCCCACCGGCTCACCGGCCGCTGGGTGCTGGACCTGCGGCCCGGGGACATCTACTGGTGCACCGCCGATCCCGGCTGGGTCACCGGCGTGTCCTACGGCATCATCGCCCCGCTGGCGAACGGCGCCACCCTGGTGGTGGACGAGGCTGAATTCGATGCCGGCCGCTGGTACGCTCTGCTCGAACGGGAGCGGGTGAACGTCTGGTACACCGCGCCGACCGCGATCCGCATGCTGATGAAGGCCGGCGCCGAACCGGTCCGCGGACGCGATCTGAGCGCCCTGCGCTTCATCGCCAGCGTCGGCGAGCCGCTTAACCCCGAAGCGGTCATCTGGAGCCTGGAAACTCTGGGCCGGCCGTTCCACGACACCTGGTGGCAGACCGAAACCGGCGCCATCATGATCGCCAACTACCGCTGCATGGACCTGCGGCCCGGCTCCATGGGCCGGCCGTTGCCCGGCATCGAGGCAGCCATCGTCCGGCGGCGGCCGGACGGCGGCGTGGACCTGCTGGAACCGGGCGAGGAAGGCGAGCTGGCGCTGCGGACCGGCTGGCCGTCGATGTTCCGCGGCTACCTGGACGACGAGGAGCGCTACCAGCGATGCTTCGCCGGCGACTGGTATCTCAGCGGCGATCTGGCCACCCGGGATGCCGGCGGCTATTTCTGGTTCGTGGGCCGCGCCGACGATGTGATCAAGACCGCGGGGCATTTGATCGGACCGTTCGAGGTTGAAAACGTGCTGCTGGAGCATCCGGCGGTGGCCGAGGCCGGGATGATCGGCAAGCCGGACCCTTACGCCGGCGAGATCGTCAAGGCGTTCGTGGCGCTCAAGCCCGGCTACGCCGCCAGCGACGCCCTGCGCAAGGAACTGATCGGCTTCGCCCGCACCCGGCTGGGGCCAGCGGTGGCGCCGCGCGAGTTGGAGTTCCTGGCCGATCTGCCCAAGACCCGCAGCGGCAAGATCATGCGCCGGTTGCTGCGCGCCCGGGAGCTGGGATTGCCGCTGGGCGATCTGTCGACCCTGGAGAGCGAACCGGCGGAATAATATGGTGTTTAGTAGGTTTATTCTAATTCCCGCTGGTAAGGTTATTGCAACATCCAGACCGGGGCTGACAGGGATCACCCCGACTTCAACGGCAACTTGCTTTTTTGAATGATCGATGCAACACTGATGTTGCGGCGCAACATGCCGCCGATAAATGCAGGCCAAAATACAGTGACAGGGTTTGAGCTTCCCATACTCGGGAGTTAAGGAAAAAGCCATGAACGCCATGAACCAAGAGCAGATTCGCGCAATGATCCTGCGCGTCCTCGGTGATGTTGTCCCGAACGCCGATATCCAGGCGATCGATCCCGACATCAGCTTTCACGATCAGATCGAACTGGACTCGATCGACTTTCTACGATTGATGATGAGTCTGGAACGGGAGATGAACGTCGCCATCTTCGACTTCGACTACCCAAAGCTGTCGACGCTCAAGGGATGCGAGCGCTACCTGGCCGAACGGATGGCCCTCGCGGCCTGAGCCGGCGTGGCCCCCGGCATCCGGGTTTTGCCGTGATGCTCCGGCGAGACCGGCCGGTGGGGGGATTAGGATGTTTGCTCTAATCCGGAATCCCAGTATTTAGAGCATACGATGGTTTTTTTGCCCTTTACGGTCCATCGCACACCCTCCTTTGGTGGTTATTGGCCGGGCACTGCCTGCCCGGTCTTTTTTTGGCGGTCACCTTCCAATACTCGCCCGTTTTGAAGGGGATGGTGCAGGCCGACCTCCATTTCGGCAACCTACCCGGCTCAGATTGAGCCGGAACGGGACCAGAATCGACCGATCCCGCGCGTTTTTGGCGCAGTGCGACAATTTCCGTCGAGTTCCCGAAGCTGGGCGGGGTTTTGGCATTCCCGGCCGAACTGGATGCGGAACTGGCCGCGCGCCCGCTGCCGCGGCGTTATACCGTTTCCCAATAGGTATTGAGGTTTCATGTAGGGCGCAATAGCGGAGCGTATTGCGCCGTGGCCGATCCGATATCGTGCCAAGCGGCGGAATACGGCGCAAGCGCCTATTCCGCCCTACGAAATTCATTGGGAATCGGTATTACATGGGCGAGCCCGGCGAGTAGCGCTTCTCCATCAGCGCCGCCAGCCCGGTCAGCGCCAGCGCGGCGGCAATGACCCCCAGCGACACCAACGCCTCGCTCAGCCCCTCGGGATAAAGCAGCAGCAACAATCCCAGCCC
>Ga0209253_10001679_pt1 | contig 19491 bp, 22 predicted proteins | sample FrelakmetBRP12BR_FD_187145 | JGI IMG/M metagenome (GOLD analysis project Ga0209253, IMG submission 187145) | Freshwater lake sediment microbial communities from the University of Notre Dame, USA, for methane emissions studies - BRP12 BR (SPAdes)... | ecosystem: Environmental > Aquatic >... | reverse complement strand
TAATGCTCAAAATTGGAAAATCCAATATATTTCTTTAATTTAAAATACTTTGGTCTTAAACCTGAAAACTTGGCGAAAAGGGGTTCGATTGATCGGTTTCTATTCTTCCTGAATTCTTTTCTCAATCCCTCTTCTCCTTCTCCGCCACTTTCCCCGATCCGGTACATGCTGCCCTTCTTTGGTTCACAGTAGTCGGCTAAGTATACATATTTGTACCAGCAATCTTCAATAATTTTAAGGGATTGAGTGTGCGGCCTTGCAGGTGGAGCCGAAAGCAAAGAAATAGCCATAGAGTGGTTACTCAATAAATCTGCCGTTACAAAAGGAATCGGAGCGGAGTGCTACGCCGACACTATTTTATAAACCTCGGCTTAATCTCCCGGATGAAAAATGTAATTGCCTCAATGACAGGCCTGGACTTTGGTTCCCGGACCAGTGAAAGAGGTATCTGCGCGCTCCACCGTGCTATACCGGATAACCCAAAAAGCACTTGTTCAGGCTCTAAATGAATGCTGCCGATTTCAAAATACTGCGGAAGGAAGAAACCTGAAACCAGCATGGTCGTCATCATCGCAAGTCCTGAAAATGCGCCGGATACACCGGAGTAAACCTGCCTTCTATCGTGTGGTGCTATTGAAAGAACAAAGTTCGTCGCGACCAAACCGGCTCCAGCCCACATAATCCCTGATGTGACCGCCTCCAGGTACAACACTTGATAATTCTGAGGAGTCACAAAAAGCCATACCAGAGGGTTGAAACCTCCGAGCATTATGATGAGGCGCATGGCAGTTCTGTTACCATATGTATCGATAAGCCTTCCCCAAAGACGCAATACCAGTATGGCTGCCGAAATATTTATACCGCTGTAAATCTGGACCTCAAAAAGCGACATATGAAGTTTCTGCAACATAAAGGGCTGCCAGAAAGGAGCGCCTATTCCAACCGCGAGCATCCACCAGCAGTTGAAGAGGAGAAACTTTCTAAAGTTGCCGTCCCTTAGCGGAAGGAGGAACATCCGTGCCGCGTCTTCCTCCTCGATTTTCTTTTCCTTCTCCGGCAGTCGTGACAGGACACATAGCCCGGAGAAAGCGGCAATAACCGCTACAAAAAATATAATCGCAAAACCGAGAGGTAAATTTTCTGGCTTAAAAAAGGTAGATGCCTGTGCATGGATGTTCTGCCTGCCTGCCGAACTGAAGTAATCAATGAAGAGGCTGCATCCGACTCCCACTCCGACAGCGGTGAGCATCACATACTGCGAGAGTGTCGAAAAAAAGCGTCCCCTGACCCTTGGCGGTACAATTCCCGTTATCCATCCAATCCATGCATTGCTTGAGATCGCCAGCAGGGAAACACTGAGAAAGACAAGGAGGAGCAAAGCGTGCATCGCATGTTCATTGGAAAAGACAAATGGAAGGATTCCGAAACACAGTACGATAACGCAACCGATGAACTGGAGGGTAAGCACGACACCTTTTCTTTTTGTGCGCTTCTTCGTCACGAAGGCACCGAGGGGCTGAAAGATCTGGGAAACCTGTCCTATTGCGGAGAGGATGGCGAAGTGTAGAGGCGTGGCATTCAGCATAATTGCAAACTTCGTCAGGAATGCCGACCCTGATCCGGCGAGTGTACTAAAAATCTGGACAAAAATTCCGGACAGTACAGATATCCGAAAGATCTTCCTAATATCCCTGTGTTTTCTTTGCCTTGTCATTACGTATGTCTTTCCCGAGCTGAAACCCTGATCGTACTTCTTATTATAGAATTATTTATTGTCAGTAAAAGTCATTCTTTGCAATAGATCTGAAGGGATTTGCTTAATGAAGAACTCTGGATACTATAAAGCTGAGAGAGAAACAGATGACTATACAAAACTCTCTCCATTTCCCCACTGTTGCAAATTGAGGAAATGGAGAGAAACCGCCAGATCATCATAATGCTTACTATTGATTGAAAAGATGCTCGTTTTGAATACGATTAAAACTATGTTGGGAACTGACTATTTTTGAGAGATGCTGCTATCTTCAGACTATAGCAGCATGAAAGGACGACTTATTTACGTGTACTGTATTGCAACCTCATACGCAATATCCGAGTGGCTGGTGGCAGAATCTGTGCCTTTGCAGATAAGTGTTCCTTTTACTTCCGCTCTGTGGTTTTTGATCATCGTGGTTACAACTTGGGTGAGATCAAACCCGCCGTCAACACAGTCTTTTCTTAGGCAATTCACTACGAAAAAAGCATAGCTGCTGGGAGTGAAATGAATGGTCCGGAGTATCGGTCTTGTCCCCTTCTGGTTATAGGTCATATTCATGTCGATGTTTGTAACCTCAGGATAGTGTGTCGCTATAAAGCCTGCGTCAGATTTCAGCTGCATTAACTCCTGCTTCCGCTCCATCATCGCTGCATGCTTGTTGTTATTCATGTTCCTCCCATTCTTATCAAAGAGAAAGGCTCCCCCCGGAGGAGGGAGCCTTTTCCAATTAATTACACTTTGACTACGTTGATTGCTTTGGGACCCTTCGGGCCCTGTTCGGTATCAAAGCTGACGTTGTCACCTTCGGCAAGACTCTTAAAGCCGCTGCCCTGGATGGATGTATGGTGTACAAAAACATCAGTATTGTCTTCAGCAGTAATAAAGCCAAAACCTTTGCTATCGTTGAACCACTTCACTGTTCCTTGTGTCATTTTGTTTACCTCCTCATCTCTAAAATTAAAATTTTAGAAGAACTCAAAAAAAAAGGTCACAAAGCTAAAAGTCTTTGTGGCCCTCTGTGAACGCAAAAACCTCTAAAATCTTATAAATATACTATCACGCCCCATGCAATAAGTCAATATAATAAATCATGACAGCGTGCGCACAAAAAAACGCTTATTGATTATCAGCCGCTTTTATCTTTTCACCCCACATCCGGGCTTTGTCAAGGATTTCGTCTTCGTCTGCAGTCGTAAGCCTGCCGCTGTTCACCAGGACTTTGCCGTTCACCAAGACCAAATCTACATCTGATGCCATCGCAGCGTAAACGATATGGGAATAGACATCGTAGAGGGGAGTCAGGTGGGGTTTATTGATATTGATGGATATCATATCCGCTGCCTTTCCTTTTTCGAGACTCCCTGTTTTGTTCCCGAGGCCAAGGACCTCAGCTCCCCATCGCGTTGCCATGAGGAGTATCGTCTTTGCGTCGAGAACAGTCGGATTCTGTGAAAGTGCTTTGTGGACTTTTGCGGTGGTAGACATTTCACTCATGATGTTCAGGTCATTATTGCTCGCAGCGCCATCGGTGCCGAATGATACCTTGACTCCCTGATTGATCATGGTTGCAACAGGGGCAAATCCCGAGGCAAGTTTCAGGTTGCTCTCCATGCAGTGAGAGACGCCGACTTTCCTTTTTGCGAGCAATTCAATTTCGTTGTCTTCCATCCATATACAGTGCGCGGCGAGGACCGTCTCGTCGAGGAACCCAAGGGACTCAAGGTATTCAGCAGGTCTTTTCCCATACCTGGCCATCACCTCCCTCACCTCCCATTCTGTCTCTGAAAGGTGGATATGGACCGGTATCTCATACTTTTCTGCTACAGCCTTTGCCCTCTTGAGTGTCTCCGGCCCGCAGGTATAAAGCGCATGGGGTGCGATGCAGGGAACAATCAGCTCATCTCCCTTCCATTTCTCGATCAACGATACGGCATTCGCGATATACTCGTCCGGGCCTGACCCGGATCTTGAAGGGAAATCGAGTATCCCCGAACCCAGCACCGCCCGCATCCCCATTTTTTTTGTGACCTTTCCGGCCTCATCTTCAAAAAAGTACATATCGTTGTATGCGGTAATACCGCCTTTCAGCATCTCAAGACAGGCAAGCCCGATTGCGTCGGATATGAACTCAGGGCCCAGCCACCTGTTCTCTGCAGGCCAGATATGTTTATTCAGCCACTCATTCAGCGGAAGGTCATCGGCAATACCCCGGAAGTAGACCATCGCGGCGTGCGTGTGGGTATTGATCAGGCCGGGCAGCAGAATACTGTCATTTTTTTGAATATGCCGTTCGGTACGATACTTTTTCAGGATATCTGCTGATTCGCCTATATCGGATATCTTCGTATCCTGAATAACAACAGCGCCATTCCTGAGCACGGAGAGCGATTCGTCCATGGGGAGGACGTAGTCAGCGCTTATAATGCAGTCGGCATTCAGCATTACGCCGTTTCGATAAGCTTTTCCGCTATCTGGACGGCATTGAGGGCAGCGCCCTTTCGCAGGTTGTCGGCAACGATCCACATGTTAATTCCGTTTTCGATCGATTCGTCTTCGCGAATTCTTCCGACATAGGTGTCATCCTTTCCTGCCACATTCAGCGGGACCGGATAAATGTTCTTTTCAGGCACGTCGTAGACTATGATGCCGGGCGCCTTCGAGAGGATGGCCCTGACTTCATTCGGGCTCAGTTTCTTTTCCGTCTCTATATTCAGGCTCTCGGAATGACCTCTGAAGACCGGCACGCGGACGGTTGTCGCCGTCAGCCGTATCGAGTTGTCGCCCATGATCTTTCTCGTCTCGTTGACCATCTTCATCTCTTCTTTGGTGTAGCCGTTTTCGAGAAATTTGTCGATATGGGGAAGAACGTTAAACGCTATCTGATAGGGATAGACATTACACTGAATTTCCTTGAAATTCAGCAGGTCGGCCGTCTGCTGCATGAGTTCGTTTATCGCCTTTTGCCCAGTGCCGGAAACAGCCTGGAAGGTCGTTACCACAACACGTTTTATCTTCGCTGCGTCATGTATCGGTTTCAGTACAACCACCATTTGTATCGTCGAGCAATTGGGGTTGGCGATGATGCCCTTGTGCTTTTTCAGGTCGTGGGGATTCACCTCAGGGACAACGAGAGGAACTTCGGGATCCATCCTCCACTGGCTCGAATTGTCCACCACGACACAGCCTGATTTCGCCGCTACCGGAGCCCATATCTTGGACCTTTCAGCGCCTGCGGAAAAAAGGGCGATATCGATACCCTTGAATGAGGTATCTTTGAGCGCCTCGACAGATATCTTTTTATCGTTAAATTCGAGGGTCTTCCCTTCTGATCTCTCGGAAGCAAAAAGCCGCAGGGTTTCAACAGGGAAATTCCTCTGGCCGAGGGTTTTTATCATCTCATTGCCGACAGCCCCTGTCGCACCCACAACAGCGACGACATATCTCGTTTTCTTCTTAAGCATTGCTGTTCATCCTCCGTTCAGCGTAATGTATCCATTATTATAAGCATTGCCCCTGAAAAAACAATACGCGGTCGCTTGATCCGCGATTGATAATTCCCGTCAAAAATATTTACAATTACAGATCGTTTTCAGAGAGGGAGGATGAATGGGCTTTTTTGACCGTTTGAAGGAGGGTCTCACAAAAACAAGAAAGAGCTTCATCGAAAAAGTGGAGTCGGTATTTACCGGCAGAAAGATCGATGAAGAGACACTGGAGGAACTTGAGGAGATCTTGATCATGTCCGACGTGGGCACGAAGGCCTCGTCGGAGATCATGTCAGTCCTACGGGAAAAAGCGAAGAGCGGTGAGGCGAACGACGCCGTTTCCGTCAAAGCATTACTGAAGCATGAGATGACGGCCGTCCTCGGCGAACCGCACCCTCTTGTAGTCTTTGGCAGCAAACCCTTCGTCATCCTCGCCATCGGAGTAAACGGCGTCGGGAAGACAACCACGATAGGAAAGCTTGCGAGCCGTTTCCGCTCTCAGGGGCTTTCAGTTCTTCTGGCTGCCGGGGATACGTTCAGGGCGGCGGCGATCGAACAACTCGAAATCTGGTCCAAAAGGGCAGATACCCAGTTCGTGAAGCACCAGAAGAACTCTGATCCCGCTGCGGTGGCCTATGATGCAGTGGTAGCGGCACAAAGCAGAGGGATCGATGTTGTCATCGTCGACACCGCGGGAAGGCTTCATACAAAAAGCAATCTCATGGAAGAACTGAAAAAGGTGAAGAGGTCGATCGACAAGGCCTTGCCGGGAGCGCCGCATGAGACACTCCTTGTCGTGGACGCCACGACAGGTCAGAATGCGCTCAGGCAGGCGGAATTATTCAATGAAGTGAGCGGCGTCACCGGCATCGCGCTGACAAAACTCGACGGAACGGCAAAGGGCGGAATTATTTTCGCGATCAAAAAAGGACTCGGCATTCCCGTAAGGCTCATCGGGGTCGGGGAAGGGATCGACGATCTCAGGGATTTTGATCCAAAAGAGTTTGTAGAGGCGCTTTTTTCATAAAATCGATCCATATAGGCAGCGCAGCCCTCGCACCGGTTTCCTTCGGCCCGATCGGTCTATGGTCGTCCCTGCCGACCCATACCCCGACCACAAGCCTGTCGTCGAACCCTATGAACCATGCATCGGTATAATCGTTTGTCGTGCCGGTCTTGCCGTACAAAGGCCTCTGGAGTTCTTTCGCCTTTGTTGCAGTGCCTTCGTCCACAACAGCCTTAAGGAGGATTTTCATTTCGTTGACGTCCTCCTCAGATAAGAGTTCTTCGAGGACCGGTTCTGTTTCTTCGACGGAAATGCTTTCTCTATTGACTATCCGTTCATAGAAGAGCGGCTTTGGCCTGAACCCCGAAGCAAAGGCCGAATACGCGAACACCATATCCGCCAGCGTCACGTCGGAAGCGCCGAGAGCAAGAGGGAGATATGGCTGGAGGGCACTGCGTATCCCGAGCCGCTGCGCCATTTCGATGACATTTTCAATCCCCACTTGGGCCGCGAGGCGTATCGTTGCGGCATTAAGTGATTTTGCAAGTGCAGTCCTCAGCGTGACGCTCCCATAATATTTGCCGTCATAATTACGGGGACTCCAGCGCTGTCCGGCCCTGGCGCCGGGAAACGATATCGGAGAATCGCTGATCCAGTCTTCGGCAGTAGTTCCCTCTTCGATCGCCGTCATGTAGACGAACGGCTTGAATGCGGAGCCGGGCTGCCGCAATGCCTGAGTCGCACGGTTGAACTGGTTCTTCCAGAAGTTGGAGCCACCGACCATTGCCTTTATATGGCCTGTTCTTGAATCAATGGCCAACAGTGCAGCCTGAACCCCCTGCCTGTCTCTCTTTTCTATCGAGGAGAGCCCGGCCTTTACCGCTTCCTCGGCTATCTGCTGCATCCTGAAATCAAGCGTTGAATAGATCTTATATCCCGATGTATAGAGTGCTTTGCCGTATTTTTCTTCGAGAGTCTGCCGCAGCATCTCGATGAAATACGGCGCATCATACTTTCTGAAAAAAGGCGTAGCCGGAAGAGGAGTTGTTTCAGCTGCGCGGTACTGGTTCTCATCAATAAAATGATTTTCCCGCATCTGTTGAAGGACGATCGCCCTCCTCTCTTTTGCCTTGCCCGGATTTTTAAAGGGAGAATAGACTGACGGAGCCTTGGGCATAGAGGCAAGGAGCGCCGCTTCCGCAACAGTAAGGTCTTTGACCGATTTTCCAAAATAGGTCTGCGCTGCGGCCTCGATTCCGTACGCGCGGGTGCCGAAATACGCCTGATTGAGATACATACCGAGTATCTCGTCCTTGGTATAGTGCTTCTCTATCATCAGAGAAAGCGCCGCTTCCTTGATCTTCCTTTTAATACTTTTGTCGGACTCCAGAAAAAGCATGCGCGCTAGCTGCTGCGTGATGGTGCTCCCTCCCTCGACAATACCTCCTGCCTTGATATCATGCCACAGAGCGCGCAGTATGCCGATGAAATCAACTCCGGGGTGCCGGTAGAATCTTACGTCTTCAACGGAGATGAACGCCTTTTTTACATGGTCCGGAATCTGATAGCACGGGATGAACGTCCTGCGTTCGAGGTAAAGTTCGGTCAGCAGCTGCCCGTCGCTCGAATACACCATTGAAGATTCCATCGGCGCGTATTCTTCGAGAAGTTTTACGCTCGGCAGATCAGCCACCGTCCAGTAGAGAAACCCTCCGAGGATGCCCATCAATACGGAGGAAATGATAAGGATAATAGTAATTTTGGTGATCTTCGCCATCAATTGCATTATACCCTATCCGCCTCTGTTGGTTGAACGATACTGTTCTGATTGAACATACCATAAAAGCGCGGAGGTTCAATTAAGGGTGATATTTATTGCAGAGGATAGCGCAGGGTTACTCCTTACCCACAACATAGACGAAGAGCATGCCGAAACCGGCAAGCCCTTCGTTATGTATCGGACGACAAATTGATGGGGAAAATGTGCCTACCGTGCACCAAGTGCTTTCGCAGCCTTGTTTACATCCTTGGGATTGACCCAGAGAATGGCAGCATAGAGGCCTGCGCCGGCCGACACAGCGTCAATGGCCGTAACGTTAATGCTTTTGGCCGCCAGTGTTTTGAGCAGGCCGGCCACGGCGCCCTTCCGGTCATCCCCCTGGGCCAAGAACCCGAACTTCTGAGGGCGGGTCTTGATCTTTGCTGCCTTGACAGCTTTCTTGAATACCGCAACATCCTCCGGAATAAAATCGAGTTGAGCCTTCCTGCCGCTTGGGAACCCCGAAAATGCCAAAAGGTTTACCCCTGCCACTGCCAGCGCTGCCAACACACGTGCACCCTCACCCGGCTTGTTCGGAATATCCATTGCAAAATATGCCACCTTCCTGATATTGTCCGCCATATTCCACACCTCCCATTTCATATTTTTTTAGGAATCGTCTGATTTTATTTTTTATCGCACTTTTACTGTTTCACCAATTCAACCCGTCGGTTCCTGGCCTTTCCCTCTTCCTTATCGTTCGAAGATACAGGAGCAAGTGGCCCTACTCCATAGGCCTTCAATCGATTGGCCTCAATACCGTACTTATCAACCAACGCCTGCACTACAGCGTTAGCTCGGGTCTGAGAGAGTTTCATGTTTGAGTCCATTGCTCCGACATTGTCCGTATGGCCAACCACATTTACTTTCAGCCCTGCCTCCTTCTTCAGCAGCTTTGCGATCTCTGACAGGGCCGCCGCTGACTCTGGCTTGATCACGGATTGGCCCGTGTCAAAGTAAATACCGTACACGGCGACATGGCCGGTCTCCTTGAGATCATTCGAGAAAGCCTCGGCGTTTGCGACAATTTCCTGGGCCATCGCCTCCTTCTCGACAATGATTAGCTGAGGTTCCTGACTATTAACGGCGCGGACTTCTACCCAGATCTCTTTTCCCCCTTTGACGAGTTTCATGTATGAAGCGTCTTCGAAATCGCTCTTCAGGACAATCCCCCCGATCTTTTTAACGGCATTCTCGTAGTTGCGAAGGATCTTAAGTTTGCTTAATTGGGGTGTGCCTTCCTCCGGATAGTAGTGGATATAGTAGTAGCGGCCTTCCACGTCGACCTTTTTCCCCTTTTCATCTATGAAGGTGTAGGCATCGAAATCAACAGCTTTGTAACTATAGATCCAGGTTCCCGGCATGCGGTTAAACAAGGGGTGGTCCTTGCCGTCTCTATCTTCCTCTGCAAAGGCGACCCCTGCGATCAATAGAGATAGCCATACTATACCAAGCAACGTGCGGGCGATTCTTTTCATAATTACTCTCCTTCTTCTTGAATAGTGGTTCTGATTAAGCCCCATACTTATTTTTTAGAGACTAAATAAAGCCTGTTGTAGTTGGTGTCCAGTATTGACATCCGAGGTCAGATAGTGTTTATTCGGTCAAGCAAAAGCGCCTTCACGTTAGGTATATAATAAAAAAGTGGCACGGTTTAGTTCTCACCTTTTTTTTCAGCAACGTTACTTGATCCCCAGCCTGACGCGGTAATGCTGGTACCCGAAGATCAATTCATTCTGCCTGATCTCATTCAGCTTCAGTCCCTCTGCCAGAGAATCGCCCTCTCTCATCATCTTGCCGTTCACCCGGACCATACGTGCGCCGGGGTCATCTGAGTAGAGAAACGCCGATATGGTAAACGCGGGCAGATTCTGTTGAAGGGCCAGGGGTAGTTCACTTATAGTATAAATCATAGTGGTATCCGGGGCAGGCGTCTGAGATTCAGCCTTCTGCTCGGCTGGAACAGGTGCAGCCTGGACCATATGCTGAGACTCATTCGCAGCAGCGGCGGGCGATTTTGACGGTTCACCTGACTGGCCTCGTTTTTCTTTCATTTTCTCCGTTGAGGTTGCGGCAGTCTGAAACGTTTCATTCTTCCCGGAGCGCCTCACGGGCTGGGCTGCTTTTGCTAAAGCGGGATGTTTTGATTCCGGCTCTTTTTCTTTTTCTGCTATGACCGCTTTCTGAGTATCATTTTTCGGCTGATCGGGAGAAGGCGATGCCGGCGTATTCAACGCAACGCTCTTTTCACCGGATACGATACGGGTATTTTCTGTTTTCTTCGACTGCCACGGATTACCCCAGTAAAGCAACAGGCCGATGCTCATTATTGCGGCAACCGACAGTACATATGCCCATGCGGGTATCCGCCTCTTCGGTTCATGCGTGATGTAATCATGAATTTCAAGCGGGTCCGGAACTGTACTCTTCTGGCGTTCCTTCTCCGATTTCTTTAATGCATCAAGGATATATGACATCGTTATCTCCCTTCGCCCTATTTCATTAATACCGGCCCGTTTTCACCGGTGGCATTGCCTATCTGGATGAACGTCTGAGGCCCTACGATACCGTCAGGAATAAGCCCTTCCGCTATCTGGAACCGCTTCATTCTGTTGACGAGTTCGCCGTCGTACGGCACCCCTTTCCCCGGTTGAGGGCTTATCCCTTCGATACGCGACAGTTGACGGTCGATCAATTCCACCTCCGGTCCGCGATATCCGGGTTTCACTGCGCTTATGTACCCCTGCGGATGCTTCCAAAGTAGTGTGTAATCTCCATACCACCGCTTCTTTATCTCATCCACGCCGACCCTTCTTGTTTCATCCGCAATAATAATGGTTGCGGTCCTTTCATCGAAGGCTGTCAATGTTCCATAGTACGCCCTGCCCTTCTCATCAAAGAACCGTAACACTGCGGGCTTATTAAGGCGTGATAGGTCCTTCAGGCTTCCGGGGCCCTTGAGGCAACGCAACTCTCTTGCCAGGGCCTGTTGGCATGCGTTAACATCTTTTGCGGGTTGATAGGGAACACCCCATTGCCTGAAGAGAGCCTCAAATGCCCTATTTATGCTTTGGTCAACTGTCTGCCCTTCAGGCCATCGCAATGTGTTACGTTTTTCATTTCCGGATGCTTCTTCCTTCGCTGCAACTGTAACGGAACCTCTTATCGGCGTCTTGTGATTATTAACGATTACCCACAAAGTTGCAATGAATCCGATCAACAGCATTCCCGTCAGTATCCACCGAAACCGCATCGCCGGCTGTTTCATCCATGATGCATGGTCCAACACCTCGCGCGCAGCGGTTACCAGCGTCCGGTCATCAACCATTACATTTCCCTGAACGTATGCTCCGAGCAGGGCGCGGTCGCAAATGACGTTTATCATCCGGGGGATCCCCTTGCTCAGGCGGTAGAGTTTGTCGATTGTTGAATCGGGAAATACTTTTCTGGTCGCCCCGGCAACTGCCAGCCGGTGGTTCACATATGCGCCAACCTCACCTTTCGACAACGGTCCGATATGATAGCGCGCGGTAATGCGCTGTGAAAGCTGCAGCATATCAGGCCTCGATAGCATCGCTTTCAATTCGGGCTGACCGACCATGACGATCTGAAGCAGTTTTCGATGGTTTGTCTCGAGATTGGTCAGCAGCCGTATCTGCTCCAGCACATCAGGGGCGAGGTTCTGCGCTTCTTCTATGATGAGCACCGTTTTCTTCCCCCGCGCATGAGCATTAAGCAGATACTCATTGATACGGTCTACAAATGCCTTTATGCTGCTATTGCCTTCAGGATAGGATATCCGGAGCTCGTCGCATACTGCTGCCAGCAATTCCTCCGAGGTCATTTTCGGATTCAGAATGAACGCGATATCGGTCTTGTCCGGTATCTGCTCAAGGAGGCACCGGCATACGGTTGTTTTTCCCGTTCCCACTTCTCCTGTGAGAAGAACAAAGCCGCCGTCGCTTTTAATACCGTAAAGAAGATGTGCAAGGGCCTCGCGGTGCTGTTCACTTAAGAACAGATACCGCGGGTCGGGAGTAATCGAAAAGGGTAATTCCCTGAAACCGAAATGTTCTTTATACATAAGCGTGTAGCTTTTCTCAATAGTAATACAGGAGTCGTCGAAATTACAATCGAAGAGCTCAGATATCGTCGATCCGGGTTATCCGCAGCCGTGCCCTCTCATGCCCCCGTATTTTCAGCATCCTTCTGAGGAATCAGGGGCAGGAATATCTTGAAAGACGACCCGATGCCTGGTTCACTATAGACGGTGATGAACCCGTCATGCTGTTTCACAATCCCGTAGACAATCGCAAGCCCAAGGCCTGTCCCTTTTCCGAGTTCCTTTGTGGTAAAAAACGGTTCGAATATCCTTCCCCGTATAGCGGCATCCATCCCCGTGCCGGTATCCTCACATAAAAGGACAACATATGAGCCCTTGCGTCCAAAGCCATGGGCCTTTATGAATTGAGCGTCCATGTCCACGATATCTGTTTTTATCACCAATCTTCCACCGCCGGGCATGGCGTCCCTCGCATTGATCGCAAGGTTCATCACCGCCTGTTCCAGGTGCGCGGGGTCGGCACATACGTTCACGTTTTGAGCGCTCAGCTCCATCGAGAACTCCATATCAACGCCCAGGATACGAGCCAAAAGGTTTTTCATGTTCGTAAGGAGCTTATTCAGATTTACCGGTTGCAGATTGGTGATGTGTCTTCCGCCGAAAGTGAGAAGATCACGGGTGAGCAATGCGGCCTTTTCCGCAGCGTTCAGTATCTGCATTACATAACCAGCCAGATGACTGCCTTTGGCGACTTCAGCCTTTAAAAGGTTCCCGTACCCGATGACCGCGGTCAAAAGGTTGTTGAAATCATGGGCAATGCCTTCTGCAAGCTGTCCTATCGCCTCCATCTTCTGTGCCTGGGAGAGCTGTTCTTCAAGTTTCTTGTGTTCCGAAATATCCTCAATAACCGAAATGAAATACGCAGGTTCACCCGAGGAAGTCCGCACTAAAGAGACGGTAAGGTTAATCCAGACGAATGAGCCGTCTTTTCGAAGGGAACGCTTGTGCATGGCGTAACTCTGAATTTCATTTAACAGCATCACGCGGACATTTTCAAGATCGGCTTCAAGATCGTAGGGATAGGTAATTTCCTGAAATGTTTTTTCAAGCAATTCCTCTCGTGTATAACCGACGATATCGCAGAATTTTTGGTTGACCAGCAGAAACCGTCCGTCCGGACGGACATGTGCAACTCCGACAGCCGCCTGTTCGAATGTAGCGCGGAAGCGTTCTTCGCTCTTTCGCAAGGCTTCCTCAATCTTCCCGTTTCCGCTTATCGGCCCGGTCTCCTCCGGAGCGCATCCGAAGAGTCTTTGGCGCAGCTCCTGCAATTCACTGATGAGTTGTTTCTTTGTCTTATAATCGTCTTTCATTCTTCGTGTTCCGCTATGGGGTTCGCGTCACCTCAAATCCCTTCCTGTTGCGATCGAACAGGATTTCTTCCAGATGGGCCTTACTGCCGACCTCAACGGCAGCGATAACCTTCGTCCTCCCGACAGGCAGGTATGAATATCCTGGTATTCAATCAGCCGGCTTTCTCTTCTATGGATCATCCCGTCGGACATTGCGGGATGCTTTTTTTGGAAAGGGTATGCAAATAAATCTTTTCGTCTTCGTTGAGACTGTTGAATATCTTCTCTGCTTCCTTCTTTATCTTGCTGACATCGTCTGCAGCCAGTACAAGCCGGAATCTGTTGAACCCTGCGCCGTCTCTCTCTTTTTTCCCGGCGGTAACAAGCGCCGGAAGCATGCGCCTGAGAAAATCCGGATCATTGACTGTGACGATATAAATCAGCAGCCTGTTACCGACGTTTATTCTCATGTCCAGCAAAATGCCGCTGCAAGGAATATCGGACTGGCACTCGATGTGGGAAAACACTTCATCGGGACAGTTACAGCCGAGGGATTGTTTTACAAAGGCTATAATGTTCTCCGTATTGACCACAGACACCATTATAGCAAATCTTTACGTGCAGGTCATTAAGAGGGGAAAGGGATATTGTTACAGCAGTTATTCTTGCGCCTTAAGCTGTTGCGGGGTCTCTGAACGCGGCTATCGTTTGAATCTGAGGGCTTTCATTCTTTTCTTTCTCGCCTCTCTTTGCTTCCGCTTCTCTTTGACAGACGGTTTCTCGAAAAAACTTCTCTGCTTGATTTCTTTAAACAGCCCTTCCTTCTGAAGCTGACGCTTAAGGGTTTTCAGTGCTTTTTCTATATCATTGCCGAATACTTTGATTTCCAAAACGGGTTATCTCCAGCCTCTCTGGGTTCCTTTACCTTTATCGCCGCCAAAACCACCCTTGCCGCCGCCGAAACCGCCGCTGCGTCTGTCTCTTGGCTGTTGTGGCTTTGCCTCGTTCACGGTAAGTGTTCGCTCCATAAACATCGCTCCGTTCAGCGCTTCTATTGCCTTCTGGGCGTCTTCGCTGGTTGCCATTTCGACAAAGCCGAAGCCTTTCGGATTTCCTGTCTGCACATCGGTTATGATTTTAACCGACTCAACTTCTCCACTTTTTGAAAAAAGTTCCCTGATGTCATCTTCTGTTGCCTTGAACGAAATGTTACCAACGTAAATCTTTTTCTCCATAATTTCTTCTCCTTTTCTTGCTACCCTCCCCCCAAAAAAACACGAAGACTTTAAAAGACTATGGGGGTCCCATAACTCCAAAAAATGATTTTTAAATTATACCTGAACAAACGAATCATTGTAAATGCCTTTTTGTCGCAGTTATCCTTCATTAAAAAAGAGAAGAACTCTTTTCGCGGCAAAAACTCCCGGGCACCCTCTTCCCTTTTGACGTACTTTATTTATAAAATAAAAAAAACGAATAGAACTTTTTCTACAGGAGGAATGAAGATGAAAAAGATTGCATTTGTCATTTTAGTGCTGCTCGGCACAGGCGTTGTCTTTGAGGGAAGCGTTCCTGCAGGGATGCTCTCTGGAGGAAGAGGGAGCGCTCCTGTCGTTCTGCAACCGACCGGCGCTGTCCTATGGGAGCTGATCACAAAAGCGGATTATAAGAACAAATACAAGGCATGGCCCGGGAAGACGTCCTTCTGCGAAAGCAAAGAACCTCACGGTGCACTCGTAACAACGTATATTAATATCCCTGCCTTTATGTCGATTGCAGGAAAAAAGGGTATGCTGACAACAGGCTCTATCGTGATAACGGAAAACTACTCTTCCGACAAAAAGCTGCAGAATATCACTGTTATGCAAAAGGTACCGGCATATAATCCGGCTGCCGGGAACTGGTTATGGGCCAAATATGCGCCTGACGGAAAGATAGAGGCAGAAGGCAAAGTGGACGAGTGCATCAAATGCCATAGTGAAAAGAAAGACAACGACTTTATCTTTTCCGGCCCGTTGAAATAGCGATACGGCGACCCTATGAGACCTGAAAATCTTAAAACCAGAATTTTCCTTGACGGGGGTGATCCGGGAGAGACGAAAGACATCATCAAACGCATAGGGTTTATCGACGGACAGACCACCAACCCCAGCCTTATCGCGAAAAACCCTTCGGCCAAAAAACGCATGGATCGCGGCGAAAAATTCACGAAGACTGAGATCCTGCATTTTTACCGCGGCGTTGTGGAGGAACTCTCCTCTCTCCTTCCCTGGGGTTCAGTTTCTGTAGAGGTGTACGCCGACGCATCAACCTCTACCCAGGACATGATCGACCAGGCAGGAGAAATGTTTTCCTGGATTCCGAATGCCCACATTAAATTCCCTACCAGTCATCAGGGATTAAAAGCTGCGGAAGAAGCTATCAGGAGCGGAATTCGTGTGAACATGACCCTCTGCTTCACCCAGGAACAGTCAGCCGCAGTGTACGCGGCTACCAAAGGGGCGAAAAAAGGCGACGTCTTTATCTCCCCCTTTATCGGCCGCCTGGACGACAGGGGTGAAAACGGAATGGACCTGATTGCCAATATCATACAAATGTATAAAAACGGAGACGGTCACGTTGAAGTATTGACCGCGAGCGTCAGGTCGATGGACCATCACCTCTTCGCCCTGAAGCTCGGCTCTGATATCATTACTGCCCCTTACAGCATTATAAAGGCATGGGGCGACAAGGGCCTCATTGTACCGGGAGATGAGTACGTATACGATCATCAGGACCTAAGGGCTATTCCGTACAAAGATATCGACCTGACGAAACACTATGATTCCTATGATATCCGCCATGACCTGACCGATAAAGGCATGGAGAGGTTTTCAGCAGACTGGAATGCATTGATTCATTAAGAGATGCCGGTCAGGATAGTGCGCCCGGATGGGAAGTTGCAGTGTCCGGAACGTGGCGGATAGTGCGCCGCCGTTTAACAGAAAAGGATTTCAGGCCTTCTCGATTCTTATTTTTCGTGCTCCTTTTGCGCTTCTAAGAATCGTTGCGTCACCGGTGATTCTCCCGACAAGGTTTACATCGCTTGCAGGAACCGGCTCAGACCCACTGCTTATCGGGGTGGGGCCGAAGAATATCGCCAGAGCATTCCCCGGAGGCCAGTATCCAATGTCGCCGGTTTTCACTTTTGTCGTTGCTGTTTCATCTAAAGACATTTCAACCGGAATCTCAAAATAGAACTCATCTCCCCATTCTTCCGGCGTTGTCTCAATAGGAAGCGCGTCGGCAATCGCCGCAGCAGTCCTGGTATCAAAAAGCTCAGCGTGCAATGTAATGTCTCTCACTGTTATTGTTATCTTTTCCTTCGGCATAGCGCGACCATTTTCTAATCGGGAAAAACCTCTTAATCGAAGTATACACGATCCAGAAAAAATTCCTACCCGCCCTCTTCAGAAGCCTTCTTGAGGTCTTTTAAAAATCGAATGGTAAGCGCCTGCATCTTCCTCTTCGGAAGAAAAGCGCCGGAAGCCTTTGAAAGCAGTCCGTCAAAGGTCTCCCTGCTTGTGACAATTACGCTGTTGTCCTTCTTCTCGAAAATGAACTCATGCCGCGCATAGAGCCCCTTCTTTTTCGCAGACCATGTGATGAGTTCAAAGAGAATGAGTTCCTCGACTCTCAGTCTTACCTTTATCGGAAAAATATATGGACGAAGGCAGCACTTTACCTCTTTTCCAGAGGAAAGACAGCGCTCCTCAGAACGCACATTCCTTATGACGGTATTCCACTGCCTCCAGCAGGTAAGATCTGTAAACGTGTTCCAGACCTTCTCAATAGGTGCATGTATTGCAATTACTTCTTTAATAAGCATGTGGCCTTATCCCCTCATGCGATATGCATCCGGTGTATCAATGCTTTTCCTTTCGGCTCTTGATCGAATACGCCCGTATAATTAAAATACCCTTACGCATGGAGAAGATCAAGATCGGAATAAGTTCATGCCTCCTCGGCGAAAAAGTCCGCTATGACGGCGGCGACAAATGGGACCGGTATATTACGGACACCCTTGGACAATATTTTGAGTGGATGCCGGTATGCCCTGAAGTGGAATGCGGCCTTCCGGTGCCAAGGGAAGCAATGCATTTAATGGGAGACCCAGAGGCACCGCGTCTCGTAACGGTCCGCACGGGAATCGATCAGACTGAAGGGATGCTCAAATGGGTCAAAGGCAGACTGAAGACGCTCGAAGAGGCCGATCTCTGCGGTTTTATCTTCAAGAGCAGGTCCCCGAGTTCCGGAATCGGAGGAGTAACAGTATATACGCCGTCGGGGATGCCGGGCAGAAAAGGAACCGGACTGTTCGGAGGGGCCTTCATCCGTGCTTTTCCCCTTATTCCCGTGATCGATGAAGGCAGACTCCATGATCCGCAACTGAGGGAGAATTTTATCGAAAGAGTCTTCGCATATCAGCGATGGAAGGAGTTCCTGATGCACAGAGCGACCGTCAAAGACCTTGTCACCTTCCACACTGAGCATAAACTCCTCATCTTCGCCCACAGCCCGAAGCACCTGAGCGACCTCGGACGCCTTGTCGCAGATGCAAAAAAATATGCTGCGATCGAACTGCTCTCCCTCTATATCACCCAATTCATGGACGCGCTGCGACTCCTTGCGACAGCCAAAAAGAATAGCAATGTACTGCTTCATATCATTGGCTATTTCAAAAAACAGCTCTCCGCAGACGAGAAAAGGGAACTATTGGATATGCTTGATGCGTATCATAAAGGCTATGTCCCGCTCATCGTCCTGGTTGTATTGATCAACCATTATGTCAGGAAATTCGATGAACCCTATCTGAAAAAACAGTACTATCTTAATCCCCATCCCATCGAATTGATGCTGAGAAATCATGTCTAATTTTTTGTTTGCTCCGAATAAGCGTCATTCCGCAACTGTAGCAGCGGAATGACGCTTATTCGATATCACCAATCGGAAAGAAAAATATCCTAACTACTTGTTTACATCACCACGCGGTGCTATATTCACTACAGCAATAGTATGGGTCTCCTCAAGGATAGCGAACACTACTCTATATTTACCAATTCTTAGTCGACACAATTCTCTAAGATCGCCGGTAAGACGTTTTACGGATTGATGTTCCAGGGGACTCTTCAAACACGAAAGGGCTTCCAGTTCGTTTTTTATGCGCTGCTGTATCTGCATGGCCAAGCGAGTATAATATTTCTCGGCCGTTGAAGAAAGCTTAACTTGCCAGGGCACTTAGCTTTTTCCCTTTTCCTGCCTTTATTTCCTCTAATCCGTTTTTACACTCCTCAAGAAATCTTGGGATTTGCAGAAGTTCCAGTGTTTCCTGGTGCCTGGCGATATATTCATCAGTCAATTCGGTATAGATATCTGTAAGCGATCTATTTTCATAACCAGCTATTGCTCGAATGACCCTTAAGCGTTCTTTAGGCAATCGTAATGTTGTGGTGCCTTTTGTTGTCATGCCGAATTACCTCCTATCAATACCATAAGCAAAAAGTATTACGATGTCAAGATATTATAATATTAATCAGGTTGAAGAGGTTTTTGATAGCATAATTGAAATATTCCGTTTGAAAATAATGCATTTGGAACAAGTTCAGAATATATATATATTCCAGGAAGGGCTGATGCGCTCGGCTTCTTTACTGAACCGATTTCCCGGACAGCATATGTATTGCTTTCTCCAATGCAATGTTGAATTCATCCGGACGATTCATCATCAGGAAATGGTCGGCTTTTTTCAGAACAATTGCATCATATGAAAACATATGTCGCCGGTTTGCCTCATACTCAATAGGCCACAGGTCGCCATTCACGGTTATGACGGGGATACGGATCTTTTCAAATGTCTTCGCTGCTTCACCTGTAATATACTGTGTCATCATCTCGTTCATTGCGCTTAAGGCAACATCAGACGGCGCAGCCGAAACATCTGAGAGAATCCACTCGCGAAGTTGCTGATCGG
>Ga0209253_10001678_pt1 | contig 19492 bp, 15 predicted proteins | sample FrelakmetBRP12BR_FD_187145 | JGI IMG/M metagenome (GOLD analysis project Ga0209253, IMG submission 187145) | Freshwater lake sediment microbial communities from the University of Notre Dame, USA, for methane emissions studies - BRP12 BR (SPAdes)... | ecosystem: Environmental > Aquatic >... | reverse complement strand
GAAATTTCCCGCCTGGAGCGCTTCTCTTTCCCGCTCGAGGAGCGCCGCTTCGACGGCCTGTAGACTGGATTCCCCAGAGACGAGAAGGTTCGATTCGAGAAGCCGCCGCACGGCTTCCCGCCTCTTGGAGAAGGCACTTAAGCTCAGGTACCCGACGACGAGCGCCGGAAGCAGTATGGCCACGATGAAAATGAGGACGGTTTTCCGGCGGGCAGGAAGTCCCTGGGCAAAAAACTTCATTGCTGACCCCGCGATCGATCTTCGATCCGGGTGATTTCGTTTTCATTTTAGCAAAACGCCCGGCCGAATTGTCAAAGAATTGTAAAAACAATTTTCTTCTTGGCGTCGATTTCGTGCTGCCTTTTTATTCCGGCTGATGCTTTTGAGCGGATTGATAAAAGGGCTCGTTAAGCATCGTCTTTTGTCCTGATGGCTTTTGTATTGACATCATTTTATTTCAAGGGTATTATAGATGTACAATTGTGCAATTGAAATGAAAATAGTCATCGACACTTCGGTTGTCATTGCTGTCCTGACCAACGAAAAACACAAACAGCGCCTCGTTGAACTGAGCAAGGGAGCTGATCTTGTCGCCCCAGCATCTTTGCATTGGGAAGTGGGGAATGCCTTCTCCGCGATGCTGAAAAAAAAGAGGATCACACTCGAACAAGCCTGCGGAGCGCTGGCGGCCTATGCGGGAATAGCCATCAGGTTTTACGAAGCCAACCTCCAGGAGACTTTGAGCCTGTGCGTGAAGGCGAACCTCTATGCCTATGACGCCTACTTTATCGCCTGCGCGCTCCGGCTCAAGTCCCCCTTGCTTTCCTTGGATGATGCCCTGCTTTTCGCGGCGGAGAAGTCAGGAGTATCCATCATAAAGGTGCGGCCATGACATCATACACATTTTCCGAAGCGCGGCAGAATTTCGCCGCCGTTCTCGAAAGGGCGAAGGCTGAGGGAGGGGTATTGATCACCCGCAGGGACGGAACCATGTTCGAGATCCTACCCGTGCCGAAAAAAGAGCTCCCGCTGGACGTCCAGGGAATAGACCTCGGTCTCTCCGCCGAAGAGATTGTCGGCATCATCCGGGAAACCCGGAAAAGATAAGCCGTCCGCCAAGTCTTCGGCCGACTTCCTATTCTTTGATCCCGACCAGGTCGAGGATGAAGGCGTACTGGAGGGCCGTTTCTTTCAGGCGCCGGAAGCGGCCTGACGCGCCGCCGTGTCCGGCCTCAAGGTTCGTCTTGAGGATGAGCGGGTTGCTGTCCGTCTTGGTGACGCGGAGCCGGGCGACCCACTTGGCCGGCTCCCAATACTGAACCTGGGAGTCGTGGAGACCGGTCGTCACGAGGAGCGCCGGGTAGGCCTTGGGCCGCACGTTGTCGTAGGGCGAATAAGACATCATGTATTCGTAATAGGCCGGGTCATTGGGATTTCCCCACTCGTCGTACTCGGACGTCGTCAACGGGATGGACGGGTCGAGCATCGTGGTCACGACATCGACGAAGGGGACGGCGGCGAGTACGCCCCTGAACAGGTCGGGCCTCAGGTTGACGACGGCGCCCATGAGGAGCCCGCCGGCGCTTCCGCCCTGGGCGAAGAGTTTTTCAGGAACCGTGTATCCGTGGCGGACCAGGTACTCGCCGCAGGAGATGAAGTCGGTGAAGGTGTTTATCTTCTTGAGGAGCTTGCCACTCTCGTACCAGGCCCGTCCCATCTCGGAGCCGCCCCGGATATGGGTTAGAGCGACGATGAATCCTCTATCCAGGAGGGAAATCCTCATGACGTTGAAGCCGGGGTCGGTCGAGGAGCCGTAGGAGCCGTAACCGTTGAGGAGGAGTGGAGCCGGGCCCTTATCCCGGGCGCCTTTGCGGTAGACGACCGAGATGGGGATGAGCGTCCCGTCGTAGCCGGGCGCGGCCAACCGCTCGGTCGCATACTCCTCGGGCCGGTAGCCGCCCGGCACCTCCTGCTGCTTGAGCACGGTCTGCTGACGAGTCTTCATGTTGTATTCATAGATGGTCGAGGGCGTCGTCAGCGATTGATAGTTGTAGCGGAGGAGCTCGGTCTCCACCTCGGGCGTGGGTGTCGGATAGGCCACGTAGGCCTTGTCGCCGAACTCGATGAGATGGCCGTCCTTCTCGCCCCAGGGGATGACGCGGATCTGGCTGAGCCCGTCCTTCCGCTCGCTCAGCACCAAGAAATTCCGGAAGAGCGCGAATCCCTGGAGATAGACGTCGGAGCGGTGGGGAATGACCTCCTTCCAGTCCTCCTTTGCCGTCCGGCCGGGCTCGGCTTCCATGAACTTGTAATTGGGTGCGCCGCCGTTGGTCCGGATGTAGAACTTGTCCCCCAAGTGGTCGGGCTGATACTCCAGGCCGCGAACGCGGGGCTGGAAGACCTTGAACTCGCCGAGAGGTTGGGAGGCGTCCAGGTAGCGGCTCTCGGTCGTCAGAGTGCTGAAGGAGAAGATGAAGATGTATTTCCGGGAACGGCTGGCGTTGACGGCGACGCTGAAGGTCTCGTCTTTCTCGTGGTAAATCTCGACGTCGCCCTCGGCCGGCGTCCCGAGCGTGTGGCGAAAAATCTTGTAGAGGCGGAGAGATTCGTCGATGACCGGGTAAAAGACGGTCTTGCTGTCGTTGGCCCAGACCGCAAAACCGGCGGTCATCGGAATGACCTCGGGATAGAGTTTTCCCGATTTGAGGTTCTTGAAATAGAGCTTGTATTGGCGCCGCGAAACTGTGTCGACGCCGTAGGCGAGGACCGCGTTATCCGGGCTCGCCGCCCAGCCGCCGATGTTGAAATAGCTGTGCCCGGCGGCCATCTTGTTCCCGTCCAGCAGGATTTCCTCCTTGGACTTGAGCGTCTTGGCCTTGCGGCAGGCGATGGGATAGTCCTTCCCGGCCTCGAAACGGGCGTAGTACCAGTAGCCGTTGTCAAAATAGGGGACAGTCATATCCGTCTGCTTGATCCGGCCGACCATCTCGTTGTAGAGCTTTTCCTGGAGGGGCTCGGTCGGCTTCAATAGGGCGTCGGCGTAGGCATTCTCGGTCTTGAGGTACTCGATGACCTTGGGGTTGGACCGCTCGTTGAGCCAGTAGTAGTCGTCGACCCGGGTTTGGCCGTGGATGGTCAGCTCCTTGCGGATCTTCTCGGCCAGCGGCGGTTGTGGGGCCTCCTGAGCGAGGGCCGCGACGGCCGGAACAACGACGAACAGGGCGGCCAGGAAAGCCGCTTTGGATTTGAGACGGCGGGCGTTCAGCATGGAAATCTCCTTTTCTGTCTTTATTCAATCATGAGCGATTGATCAATCACCCAATGTCAAATCAATCTCAACGAGGAGGCGCAAAAAAACGTATTTTATTGGAGTTGTCCGGCATAAGCAATGGCCGTGGCATCAGGGGTGAAAGAAAAGATGGCCCCGCTGCGTCTTCCTGCTTGAGGCTTGACTTCATTCGGGTAAACCGCCTTGACATGATATCACCTTGCTGATATATATATGGCGAGGTGATGAGGATGGCCCGCATGACCAGGACGATCATATCGATACCCGAGGACGAAAAGGCGTGGCTCGAAAGCTACAGCCGGCGGCACCGGGTTTCGAGCGCTGAAGTTATCCGCCGGGCGATCAGGGAATTCCGCAGGAAAAAGTCAGAAAAAGGCCTAGCGGCTGTGCTCCGTGAAACAGCCGGGATCTGGACCTCTCTAACAGGCGACAGCCGCGATCACGTCGCCGCCCTGCGCCAAGAATGGGAGGAGGAGAGGTGAAGCCGTCCTATCTTCTGGATTCGGTCATTCTCATCGACCATCTCCGGGGGATTGAAGGGGCGACGAAATGGTTGGAGAAACTCCGCGACGGCGAGGCCGTCCTCTCGGTGATCACGCGGGCCGAAGTGCTCTGCGGAGGAACGGAAGAAGAGGCGCTAGGCGCCTTGGAGTTGTGCGATGAGTTCGAGTGCGTGCCTTTGACTAAAGACGATGCGACGAACGCCGCGGCGCTGAGAAGGAAACACGGCTGGAAGCTCCCGGACGCATTTCAAGCAGGAGTGGCGCTCCGCTTCGGCCTGAAGCTGGTTACGCGGGACCTCCGCGGCTTTGATGGGAAAAGGCACCCCTTTGTTTTCATCCCCTATAAGCTGGAATGAAAGCATTCATAGAAAGGATTGGTTAGCCGGCGGCGGCACCTATTTTTTGTCCTTATCGACGGGCAGGAAGTTCTCCATGACCCAGACCTGGGATTGCTCGGGGTTCGCGCCCAGGGAAGAAAAGGCGATACGCTGTCCGTCGGGATGGACGCTCAAGTGGCGGATACGGCCCATTGCCAGGTCGAGTTTTTGGGCTTCGCCTCCATCTACAGAGATACGATAGAGATCCATCATAGCCCCAGGAGGAGATTTCTGCAGCTTCGAGAAATAAATGTATCGCCCGTCCGCACTCCAGGCAGGCGTCATAATTTGATTTCCCTCTTGTTCGAAGCTGTAGATTTCGCGAGGCTCTCCACCCGACGCGGGCATTATTTTTATGGCTCTTTTTCCCTCTCTATTCATAAGGACCAGCCATTTCCCGTCCGGCGAGATATCGATGTCGTGCGCATTTTCGGGAGCTCCGGAGAGTTTGTCATCCTGGCCGGTTTCAAGATTGTGGACGAAAACGGAACAGGCTTTTTCGTCCTGGCCGCCCAGCGTGTAGTAGATAAGCTTCCCGTCCCTGGACCACCGGTGTGAAAATATCATCATTCCCTTCTTGAACTGAACGATCGGTGTCACGGCCGCCGTTTGAACGTCAACCCTGTAGATCCCCCCGACTCGGCGGCCTTCCGATTCGATACCCTCAATGGAAACAGTCCGGCCGTCGGGCGCCCAGCGGGGAGAGTCAAACGCCACCAGACTGGGATTCAACTCACGAATCTGGCCGGTTTCCAGAGAGAGAATGCCGAGAACCCGCCGGGGCCGAACCGTCGGCATACCGGGACTGGAAATATAGGCCAAAAGCTTCCCGTCAGGAGAATAATCGGGGTATCCGTTGTGCCCCTCATACTCCCAAACCGCTTTTTTTGCTGTATTCAGAATTTTCCCTGTTCGAGGATCGATCCTGACCTCATACACATCGGTCGCTGCGCCAGATAGCCCATAATACAATGCCCCGCCCAAAGTGACACCCATCGGTTCGATACGCCCGACGCTGGGCTTCAGCAGATGGGGTTCTCCCTGAGGTTTGCCTCCGGCGATGCGAATGAGCCAGATATCCTGTGTGCCAGTTCGGTCGCTCATGAACAGAAGTCCCTTGCCGTCGGGCGTCCAGTCAATAACCGTGTCGACGGCGGGATGCTCGATCAATGGAGTTTCCATGCTTCCATCGGCGGAGAGCAAGAAAATGTCCTTCTTTTCATAAACCTTCTCTTCCTGCGAGATGTCGTAGGCGATATATTTCCCGTCCGGCGAGAACACGAATCCCCAGCTTTTTGCGGCTGCCGGATGATTTTCGAATTGAGTTTTCAGGATTTTTACCGAACCTTCGTCAACGGAAATCAGGCCCAACTGGGTGAAGGCCTCGGCCGAGTAGAGACCTGCCAAAATGGACTTCCCGTCAGGCGACCAGTCAAAGGGCTGGACATAGTCATCCCTTTTTCCAACTTTATAGAGGATACGCGGGGTTGTATCTTTGATATCAATGACGCGCAACTCAAAGAGCTCGTCCTTGTTGTACCATTGATAGACGATCCGCCGGCTGTCGGGTGCCCATTGAGAAAACAGCGCGAACTCCGGAGAGTGCTCCCACGTGCCCTTGTTTGTCACGCGGCGGTTCGTTCCTGTCGCGATTTCCCTGATCGCCAGGTCGCCCGACTGCCAATCCACATAAGAAAGATACCGGCCGTCGGGAGAGACGGTGCCATCGATACCCACCCCAGGCCCGGCCCAAACTTGGCGGAGTCTAAATTCAGTATCTCCCGTCTTAATAAGAGCGCGGGACCTGAGGAGAAGAGAAAGTTTTTCCTTGGCCTCCCTGACGGCTTTCGACTGCTCCGGGTAATTGTCGAGCACTTTCTGAAAGGCTTTTTCCGCTTCACTTGCCCCCAGTTTGTCGTAGCACAACCCGATGTGGAGCTGGGCCATAGCGGCGATTCCCCGGTTATCCGGGAACCGCTTCAGCGTGTCCTGGTAGATCCCTATGGCTTTTTGCAGGTTTCCACCCACTTCCTCTTCATACAGGCCGGCCTTGTAGAGCTGCTCGGCGCTCTGCTGGCCGGCGCCCGCCAAGACAAACGCAACCACCAAGGCCAATGCGACGCAAATGATCGATTTTGTTTTCATTGTTCGAGCCTCCTCATGTTTTTTCTCCATGAGGAAGGATAAGCGAATGCCGCGTCTTTTTCATGAAGCCTCTGCGCCTCTTCTATGAAGATTCCGTGAACAGCGGTCATCCTGTGAACTTGTATCCGATCCCCCTGACCCCCAGGATGAATTTCGGCTCCTGGGGATCGTCCTCGAATTTTTTCCGGAGAAGGGAGATGTGCTTGTCGACAGTCCGGGCGTCGACATAGACGTCCTTGCCCCAGACGCTGTCCAGGATTTCGTTCCGGTGGACGACACGCCCCCTGTTCTGGACGAGAAAATGGAGCAGGCTGAACTCAAGCGCGGTTAGCGGCACCGGCCGGCCTCCCTTCTTTGCCTCGTACTTGACGAAATCGAGCTCGATATCACCAAGCCGATAGAAATCAATGCCCCGGAGCGGCTCGCTCGCCCTCCGCAGGATGGCCTTGATCCGGGCCAGAAGCTCCCGCGAGCTGAACGGCTTGGTGACGTAATCATCGGCCCCGAGCTCCAGCCCGAGCACCTTGTCCACCTCCTGGCTCTTGGCGGTCAGCATCAGGATGGGCGTCATTACCCGGTCCTGACGCAGCCGTTTGCAGACCTCGAACCCGTCCATCTTCGGCAGCATGATGTCGAGGACGATGAGGTCATAGCGCTCGCCGGCGGCCAGGGCCAGCCCCTGTATTCCGTCCTTCGCGCTCGAGACCTCGTATCCTTCGAGCTTGAGGTTGTCCTCCAAGGGCATGAGGATGCTTTCCTCGTCTTCGATGAGAAGGATCTTGGCCATTTCAGCTTTCCTTTCCCTGGTGAAGCGGCAGCCGGATCGAAAAAACGCTGCCCTTTCCCGGTTCGCTTTCGACCTGGACTTTCCCCCGGTGGGCCTCGACGATTTCCCTGACCAGGGTCAACCCCAGGCCGCTCCCCTTGACCGTCCGCGTCAGTTCGTCGCCGCCCCTGAAGAAGCGCTCGAATACCCTGTCGATGTCCTCCTTCTTGATGCCGACGCCGAAGTCCTGTACGGCAATGGCCAGGGTTTGTTCCTCGACGGAGGCGCCGACCACCACTTTTCTTGAATCCCCGGAATACTTGATGGCGTTGTCGATGAGGTTGGTGATGGCTTGAGATAGCGCGGTGCGGTCAACCGCGACGGGGGGAATCGGGCCTTGGACTCTGAATTCGATATCGAAGCCCTCGTGGCGCACCCGCTCCCGGAAAGAGGAGACGATGTTGGTCAAGAGGGCCGTGATATCGGTCGTCTCGAAGGCGAATTCCGCCCGGCCCTCCTCGATCTTGGCCAGGCTGAGGATGTTATCCGTGAGAAGCGCCAGCCGCTCGCTCTGCTCGAGCAGGACATCGTAATACTGCTGGCGGCGTTCCTCGGACGGCACCCGGCCCGACTGGAGCATCTCGGCGAGCTGCCGGATCGAGGTCAGGGGGCTTTTGAACTCATGGGACACAGTCGAGACGAAGTCCGACTTCATCCGGGCCAGCTCCAGCTCGTGGGAGACCGAGCGGATGGTCAGGGCCAGACCGAAGACGAGGATGCCGGCGATAAGGAGGAACACGAAAAAGTAAAGGCCCCGCCGCGACAGCAGAAACGTCCTGATGAGCCGGGGCGGCGCCTGGTGGAATTCCAGGGTCCAATCCGGCGTGTCGGAAACGAAATTCGTCCTGAAAGTCACCGGGCCGACGGGCGGGGTTTCTGAGGACAGCACTGCCGTGCCGTCTTTTGTTCTTAAGGCCCATGTCGTTTCGCCGGGTGGGAAATTGTCGAGGAGGGCCGGGCGGAGTACATTCTCCCTGAGCCGTTCGGCGTCGATGATGATTCCCCAGGCCTCGTTCGATGCGCCGCCTGCCGGCGCGGTTGGCCTCACTATCGAGACTAAATAGGAATGATTCCGAATAACTGAAGCGAGCCTTGAAAAGGACCGATTCGTTTCTTCCGTCCCGCCCCGGAGCTTTGTCTCAAGAACCGGCGCGGCACCCTCTTCGAAGGCGATCACCCTCTCCGCTTCTTTCCTTCGCACAGCCTCTTCGGCTTCAAGAGTCCGAAGGTCAGTCTGGAAAGCGGGGAAATCGGTCCCGGGCGGCTTCGCGGCCAAAAGCTCTTGGATGAGGCTCTTTACCCGCTGGACAAAAAAATCGAATTCGGCCTTTTCCAGCGTCCACTCCCGGCCGAGAAGCGACTTATAAAACCCAAGGGCTAGTTGGAGAGACTTCGTCAGATCCCCTAACTCGCGGGACAATGCGCAGATCTCCAGGGAAGCAGACGGGCCAAGTGGCATACCGCCCGGAATGATGATGCTGCGGTACCCTCGGATGATCTCTTCATAAGTCGAGACCGCCTCTTCGAGGAGTCCGGATTTCCTCTGGACCCTGGCGATGGAATTCAGGACCAGACCCTTGAGGCGAGGGTCGTTCACCTGTTTTAGAGCCTGCCGATAAGAGGCCAGAGCTCTCGGATAATCCTTTTGCTGGAACTCCAACCGCTGAGCAGCTTGGATTTCGGCAGGATTGTTCAAGCCGGCTGAAGGGGAGGAGCCGGTTTCCCGGCGGCCATCCGGGATATACAGTAGCTTTGCGAGGGGGAGACGAACCTCCTTGAAGGCCTCGAGATAAAAGACCTGTTCGATGAACTCGTTCCCGGCCGCAAGCCTCTCGAACGCCGGCGTAAGATCCGCGATCGGCATTTCTGCTTGACCCGCGACCGCCTTTGCCAGCACTTCCTCGGCCGCCGTAATCGCGTCATCGACCGCCCGGGTGACCCGGTCGGCGGACCGCCGGGTGTCCTCGAGGCGTTCCTTCTCAACCAGGGCGCGGTCGTTCTGAACGCCCCGGAAGGCGAGATACCCCAGGAGCAGACTGGGCAGGACGATCCCCAGCCCGAAAAGGAAGACGATCCGCCGGCGTTTCTGCATCGGCCCTTCACAAGACGGCTACTCGGTTCTTTACCTGTGCCTGATGATTTGCCCTTATTCTAGGATAGGCCTGCGGCCAATACAAGGAACATCCTCCTTATAGAAGCATCTCTATCCATATCTTCGTAATAGGCAGCTTGGGAATGGAGAAGCGACCTCGAAGGTTGCACCTGAGCGGGAGCGCTGACAATCCCAATCTGTCTGCCATATGCATTCAATGGGAATGATAACAAAGATCACCGGTGGCGCCTTGAAATTAGAGTGATTTTTTGGTGAAGATTGCGTGAAGCAGAAGCGAAAATCAGGTTTAGTAAAAATGATGGCCAAAGAAGGAGTCATGGATAAAGAAGATATTAGTCGCCATTAGAGTTTCCCCTCTTTAGCAAAGAGGGGTAAGGGGAGATTTTATTCTTGTTCGCCTTTTAAAATCCCCCTTCTCCCCCCTTTTCCAAAGGGGGATTTTTTTCAAGTTCCTGAGCCAGGTTCTCAATCACCCGGATTTCCATTTCCAGCTCACGGATGGCCAGCGCCATTTGCTTCCCATCAGGGTGAATACCAAGAAATTCAACTGGATTTTTTGAGTGCCAGGTTTTTTGAGGAATTCCCCCGTCGGCAGGCAGGCGCCACAAACTGGTTCCATCTCCCTCCTTTTCGGAAAAATAGATATATTTCCCATCGGGAGACCACATGGCTGCCCCAAGGCCAAACGCTTCCCGAGGAGGACACAGTTCTTTTTCTGGACCGCCTTCTACAGGCATTGTGAAGAGACGGCTTTTCTTTTCCTCTAAATTCTGCACTCCGAAAAGCAGGCTTTTTCCGTCAGGGGACAATTTCATGGCTCCCCTCTCAAAACGGGGGTGCCTGTATAGGATTTTTTCTTCCCCGGTTGCCAGATCACGTTTTACAATTCCACCGGTAAAAAACAGATAGAAGATACTCTTTCCATCCGCAGACCACTGAACATCGGAGAGAGGAAAGGAATCATCGTCCGGCGGATTAAATTTGTTTTTATTGTCCAATAAATTCACAACTTGTCTTGCTTGGCCTGTTCTCACGTCAACGATGTAGACACCTGCGCTTTTTTGTGTGAAGCTTTTTTCAAAGCCGACAACCGAAACCGAATTGCCGTCCGGAGACCAGCAAGATGACAGGACCGATAGGCCATCCGCAAGTTTACGTTCTTCGCCGGTTTTTTGATCCTGAACAACGAACTGCCGGGTATTATCCGCTTTGGGATTCTCCTCAGCATAGGACAGATATTTTCCATCGGGAGACCATGCTAACCAGTAATTCGATCCCAATAAGGTTTTGCCTGATTTCTCTTCAAGCTCACCTGTTTCGGCGTTGAATGGTGCAACAGAGGCATTGAAATTTTGCCTGTTAAAGCCGAAAAAGAAGTCTCCGTTTTGAACAAATCCCACCGGTTGGATTTCACCGATATCCGTATATATTCGCTTTTCCGCTCCGGATGGCTTCCCGCTGTCAACAGGTATCGCCCAAAGATCCCACGTCCCTGAACGATCACTGATGAACAAGAAATCTTTTCTTCCGGGGACCCAGCCAAGCACCCTGTCGTTAGCCGGATGCTTAACCAGGGAAATTTCACTACCCCCCTCCATCGTCAACAGATTGATATCAAATTTCCCGCCGTCGGTTTCGTTGGCAAAATCATAAGCGATGTATTTTTCGTCCGGAGAACAGGACAACCGGGGCCATTTTCTGGGCTCGAATGTCCTCAGCTCGCGTATTATCCCATCCGAAATCCTGAGAGAGCATAGTTGAGCCGCTTTTGTCGCATAGTTGAACCTGCTGAAAATAAGCTCTTCATCCGAAAGCCAGGCCGCAGGACTGACATGTTCACCTTCGCGGCGGTAGAGCTTGCGAGGCAACGGATTGTTCACATCAACGAGAAGCAGGTCATAAGTATGGTTGGGATGCCACCAGGAGTAGGCGATCTGCTTGCCGTTTTTGGAAAAGATAGGCTCCATGGCAAAACCCTTTGTCAGGCCGAGGTCCGCCTCATGGGTCAGGACTTTGTCTTTTCCGCTTATCAAGTCATGGATGGCCAGGTCTCCTTCTCCCCAATGGACACAGGCGAGAAACCGTCCGTCGGGAGATACGGACCCCAAAAAATCGGTTAAAGGTTTTTTCCAGACTTGTCTGATCCTGACTCCCTCGGGCTCTTCAGATTTTCCGCCTGCGATTTCGAGTTTCGAAAGCCGCTCCTGGGCCTGAGCGACAAATTCTTTTTGTTCGCCGTAGTCCTGGATGACTGTTTGATAGGCTTTTTGGGCCTCTCTCCGGCCCAGCTTCTCGTAGCACATGCCGATACGGAAATTGGCCTGGGCGGCCAGCGGCCGGTTCCCGGGGAAATCCGCGAGCAGCTTCTGGTAAATCTTGATCGCCGCCTCGAGGTTCCCCTCGACTTCTTCTTGATGAAGCGCGGCGCCGAGAAGGACGTCCGCCGACTGGGATTTCTGCGCCGCTTGATCCGCCGGCAGCAGAGAGACGGCCATGACAAGAGCGACGAGCCAAAGAAAACTTGATTTTTTCATCTTGCACCTCCCGACATCGATGACATCATAAGGAAAGTGCATCTTCTCTGCTCCAAGCTCGGGTCAAGCCTTATCCAAGTTTCGGTCAAGGTAACCGCTCCTGCCTGACGACCTCTACCCATCGAACCGGTAGCCAATGCCCCGGACGCCGATCAGAAAGCGCGGCTTCTGAGGATTCTCCTCGAGTTTGTTGCGGAGGTTGGCGACGTGCGTATAGATCACCCGGTCCGTGAGGATCGCATCCGGGCCCCAGCCCTCCTTCATCAATTCGTCGATCGTCAGGACCCGGCCGCGGTGTTCGAGGAAGATCCTGAGGAGCTTGAACTCCATGGCGGTCAGGTCGATTTTTTCGCCCCGCCGCGAGACCTCGCACCGGCCGGTGTCGACGCTGATGTCGCCGAAGCGGTAAATTCCGCTCGGCTCCGGTCCTTCCTGGGCGCGACGCAGCACGGCTTTGATGCGGGCCAGGAGCTCGCGCCGGCTGAAAGGCTTGGTGACGTAGTCGTCGGCGCCCATCTCGAGGCCCACGACCTTGTCCACCTCCTGTCCCTTGGCCGTGAGCATGATGACCGGAGTGCGGACACCCTTCAAGCGGGCCTGGCGGAAGACCTCGAGACCGTCCATCCCGGGAAGCATCAGGTCGAGCAGGATGAGGTCGAGCTTTCCCTCGAGGATCCGGCTCAAGGCCGCGGTGCCGTCCTCGGCGACCTCGACGGCGAACCCCTCGAGCTCCAGGTCGTCCCGGAGGCCTGTCGCGATCGTCGGCTCGTCCTCAACGACGAGAACGCGTTCTTTCATCTCAACCTCCTCCCCTAGCCGGCGCGGCCGGGAGCCGGATCGTGAATGTGCTGCCCTCACCGACTCGGCTCTGGCAGTCGACCTTGCCCCCATGGGCCGTCACGATGTACCTGACCAGGCTGAGCCCGAGGCCCGCTCCCTTAACCCGCTTCGAAATGTCTCCATCGGCTCTGTAGAACCGGTCGAAGATATGCTTCTGGTCCTGCTCGGAAATCCCGACTCCCCGGTCGCGGATGGCGATCCGGATTTCGCCGCCCTCAGCCGCGGCGTCGAGCCAAACCGTCTTCGCCCCGGGAGAGTATTTCACGGCGTTGTCGAGGAGGTTGCGGACCGCCGACCCCAGCGCTTCGCGGTCGGCCGATATGGCCGGAAGCCCGTCCGGGATGTCCACTTCGACCGCCGCTCCGCTCACCGCGATCTCCGCCTTGAAATCGGCGGCCAGCTTTCGCAGCCACGGGGTTGGGTCGAGCGGCTCAAACCGGTATTCCCTGCGGCCTTCCTCCATGCGCGAGAAGTCGAGGATATTTTCGACAAGGCGAGCCAGCCGGTCGCTCTCCTGGACGATCATCCTGAAATAGCCCTGTTGTTTAGCCGGGTCGGTCACGCGCCCGTCGAGGAGCATCCCGCCGAGCTGCCGGATCCCCGTCAATGGAGAGCGGAATTCGTGGGAGACCGTCGAGACGAAATCCGCCCGGAGCCTGGCGATCTCGAGCTCCCGTCTGACGATCCGGATCGTGATGTAGCTGCCGAAGGCCAGAAGCACCACGACGAACCCCAGCATCGCCACAGAGAGCGCTTGTCTTTGTCTGATATCCGCGGTGATCGCCTCGGGCCGGCCGGGCCAAACCTGCAGGAGCCAAGGCGTTTCGTCGGTCCGGAAGTCATAGGTCACGGCGAGAGAAGGCGTCTCCGAGGGAGACGCTCCGAAAACCGTCCGGCCGTCAGGAGTGGACAGAGTCCCCTCGAGGTCTTCCCCCCGGGTTGAGAGGATTTGGGGCCACCAGCGCGATTCCAAGAAATCGACGGAAAGGATGACCATGGCAACAGGATCCTTATTCCAGAAGGCGAGGTGCGCGTTGGCGTCGCCTAAGAATACGCCCCGGGGTCGGTCGAGCAGGTCCTCGGCGGCCCGGGAGAGGGCGAGCTTCCGCTCCTCCGTCGTTCGGACGCGGTCGAATTCGTCCGGCGCGGCCTGATTCTCCCGGCACCAGGTCCGGCAGCGGTCGGAATAGAAGAGATAACGAGGTTTGTCAAGAAGCCATTTCCCCGCCGCAAGGTCGCGGTAAAAAGCCATGGCCGCTTGAGAGAGTCCAGCCGAGTCGCCGCGCTCGGCAGCAAGGGAGCAGAGCTCGGATTGGGCGATAAGGTCTGAAGGTAGCCCTCCGATCCAAACCGGATCCAGGCGCTGGAGTTCCCGGTAGGCCCCGGCGGCCTCTTCGTTCTTTCCCGCCTTGCGGAGCGTCCGGGCGAGGCGCTGGAGGACGAGCGGCCGCAGCCCGGTGTCTGCTGAATCGAACAGGTTTCGGTAAGCACGGATGGCGTTCGGGTAATCTTGCCGGGCCATTTCCAATGATTCGGCTTCGGCCAGCCCGGCGGGAAACCGGGTCGGCGAGGTTCGAGACGGCGCCATGCCCGGCAGGACATAAAGCAAAGCCCCGGCGGGGAACGCCTCGAGGCCTTTGTCGGATGCAGCCAAATACACGCCGCCGCCCGGTTCCAGGAGAGCCAGGCGGACGATCTCGGGGAATGAACCCGCGTCAAATTTCTTCACCCCGGCCGCCGTCCGGACCACATCAGTCCACAACCGGAACTCCGAATCGAGGTCGCGGCCGATTTCTTCGGCTGTTCTTTCCAGCTGCTCGCGCGTGCGCTGCCTGGCGAGCTGGCCTTCCTGCCTCAACACCCGCAGGGCAAAAATGCCGAGGAAGGCGCCCGGAAGCAGGATGAAAAGGACAAAGACCCCCACAAGCCTCTGGCTCGGCCCCAGGAAGAAGCGCGGCCGGGCCGGACGGCGGACCGGAGATTTCGGCATTCGGTCACCCGTCGTTTAGATTAACACCTCACGACGAAGGATAGCGTCCCTCGCCGGGTCAAGATTTGGTCAAGAATCGGTTAAGCAGAGCATATCGCCGGCCAGGACGAGGTGTCAAGGAAAAGCGAATATTGCGTGAAGCCAAAAAGGTAATCGAGTATATTAGGAACGATGAAGGCAAAACGGAGTCGAGATGATCTTCCTGCGGCCGCGCGTAAGATTTTCGATGCGGCGCTTCGCGATGTGCGGGCGGACCGCCTTGTCCGCAGGAGCGTCCGCCTCCAAGGCGCAAAGCTCATCATCCAAGGCCGGGAGTTCGACCTTAATGCCTACGAGCGAGTTTTCCTGATTGCCATCGGCAAGGCCGCGCCGTTCATGGCCAATTGCCTGGCGGGAATCTTGGGCAGCCGGCTGACCGAAGGAATAGCCGTCTGCGGTCCTGCGCAAAAGATTTCAGCGGACAGGATCACCTGCCTTCCCGCGGCCCATCCTCTGCCGGATGAAAGAAGCGTCCGGGCGGCGCGCAGGATCGTTTCCCTAGCTCAAAAGGCGGGCCCGAGAGATCTCGTCTTCGTGCTCATCTCGGGTGGAGCGTCCGCCCAGGTCTGCCTGCCCCGCCGGCCCATCACCCTGGCCTCCAAAAGATGGGTGACGGATGCGCTCCTCCGCGCCGGGGCCGACATTGTCGAGCTGAACACCGTCCGCAAGCATCTCTCTGAGGTCAAGGGAGGCCGGCTGGCCGCGGCCGCCCATCCGGCTTCGGTCGTCAACCTGGTCGTCTCTGATGTCCTCGGGAACGACCTGGAGAGCATCGCCTCCGGCCCCACCCATTGGGACTCGACGACTTTCGCAGATGCGCGCCGCGTTCTGAAGAAGTACAGTCTATGGACCAAGGCGCCCGCCTCAGTACGGAAAGTCATCAAGGAGGGGCTCTCCGGCCGAATCCCTGAGACTCTAAAAAAGGGCAACCCGATTTTCAGCAAAGCCTCTGCCTTCGTCATCGGCGATAACGGGACTGCTCTGATGGCAGCCGCCGCCCGGGCCAAGGCGATCGGTTTTCGCCCTATCGTCCTCAGCGCCGGCGATTCCGGCGAAGCCCGCGATGCAGCTCGGAAATATGCCTCGGCCGCGGCGAAGATTGCGCGCTCGGGAAAAAACAAGGATACGCCGCTCTGCCTCCTGGCGGGCGGTGAGTTGACGGTGACGGTCAAAGGAAAGGGGAGGGGAGGCCGGAACGCGGAATTTGTCCTGGCTTCTCTCCTTGAGTTGATGAAGCGGCCGGCCTTTCGCCCAACAAAAGCGCTTCCCCATGCCACGGACTTCCTTGTCGCCAGCTTGGGGACGGACGGCCGGGACGGTCCGACCGACGCCGCCGGCGCCTGGGCCAATGCCGCCACAGCCCACCGGGCGGCCCGCCGCGGCCTCTCCGCATCCTCCTATCTCGAAAGAAATGATTCCTACAATTTTTTCCGGCAGGCAGGCGGCCTGATCATCACCGGGCCGACCCGGACCAACGTCATGGACCTGCGGCTTATCCTGCTCGGCCCTCCCGCCGGCTGAAGTTCATGGTATAATATTCGTTTAAACCCTCTCCTTATCCCCTTGGAGGTGAATAATCATGCTCGCACGCGAACTCAAACCCGGCATCTTCTGGGTCGGCGTCAATGACCGGACAACGGACCTCTTTGAAGGCCTCTGGCCGATCACCCAGGAGGGGGTCAGCTATAATTCCTACCTGGTCAAGGGTGAGAAGACGGCGCTCATCGACCTGACGAAGTCCATCAAGGCCGACGAGTACCTGTCGATGATCGAGGAGCTCACGGACGTTTCCAAGATCGATTATATCATCGTCAACCATATGGAGCCCGATCATACGGGTCTCCTCCGGACCTTCCGCAAGCTGGCGCCCCAGGCTGAAATCCTCGGCTCCGCCAAAACCAAGGAGATGCTGCGCGGTTTCTTCGGTATCGAGGACGGCGTCCGAGCCGTCGCCGACGGCGAAACGCTTTCCCTGGGCGGGCTGATGTTGAAATTCTTTTCCACGCCCTTCGTCCATTGGCCGGAGACGATCATGACTTATGAGGAGAGCCAGAAGGTTCTATTCTCCTGCGATGCCTTCGGCGGCTACGGAGCGCTCCGGGGGACGATCTTCGACGACGAGTGCGCGCATCCCGATTTTTATGAAAAAGAAGCGCTGCGCTATTACGCGAATATCGTCGCCAATTACAGCGCCCGCGTCCTCGATGCCATGAGCAAGCTGGCCGGCCTGCCCGTGGATATCATGGCTCCCTCCCACGGGCTGGTCTGGCGCCGCAACCCCCAGCGCATCGTCGACCTCTACCGCCGCTGGGCGGAATGCGCCTCCGGGAAGACGGAGCCCGGCGTTACGCTTGTCTACGGGTCCATGTACGGCAACACCGAGCGGATGATGAACGCCGTTGCCGCCGGGATTGCCCAGGCCGGCACTCCCGTCGAGGTCTTTGACGCGGCCAGGACGCACGTGAGCTATATTCTGCCTTCTCTCTGGACGAAAGCCGGTGTCGTGATCGGCGCGCCCACCTACGAGGTCAAGCTCTTCCCCCCGATGGCCGAGGTCCTGAACATGGCCGTCAGCAAGAGAATCCTGGGCCGGAAGGCCGCCTACTTCGGGAGCTACGGCTGGAGCGGCGGGGCGCTCAAGGAGGTCAAACGGATCGTCGAACCGGCCAAGTGGGAAATCAGCGAGACCTTCGAGTTCATCGGGAGCCCGAAGCCGGATGACCTGATCAAAGGAAGGGAGTTCGGCCGGCGGTTCGCCGAACGGATCAAGGCCGGCGGCTGAGCCCGGGGAAATTTGATTTCACTTTTTTTTCTGTTATAATGAATTCAAGTTTTCTTGGGCCGGCTGGAGAAAACTTCTGCCCACCTAAATAAACATTTTTCCCTTTTCTGCTGATAACAGCCGGCAGATTCCTGTTGTCCGTCTTGACCCGGCCCTGTCCGCCGCCTTGTTGGGAGAAAGATGAAGAGGGCGCTTCTCATCCGATTCGGAGGTTTGGGCGACCTTCTGGTCGCGCTCCCGTCGATCCGCCTCATCCGCGGGAAATACCCGGACGCCCGTCTGACCTTGGCCTGCCGGAAGCAGTATGGAGAACTTCTGGTGGAAGCGGGGGTTGTCGATGAAATCATTGCCGAAGACAGCCCAAGGCTGCTGCCACTGTTTGATGAAGGGCCGGGAGCGGTGGCAGATCTCTCCTCCCGGCTGGGATCCTTCGATCTGGTGCTGGGCTGGACGCACGGCGGGAAGGAGCACTTTGCGAAAGCCGGGATAGCTCTAAGCGCTAAGTCCGGCCAAGTCCGCTTCATAAATGCCGATCCCCGGGAGCCGGGCCAGTTGAGCCGGTACTTCTTCCGGAAGACGGTGGAAGCGATCGGAGCGAGCAGCACCCTATCCATCGACGAATGGGCTGGTCTTCCGGCCGGCCGGCTGCAGAGGGCCGACGGTTTGAGACCGATCTTTGGCGCCGAGGGAGAAAACCGCGGGGTCGTGGTCCACCCCGGAAGCGGGAGCGAGAGCAAGCGCTGGCCGCTCGAGAATTTTCTCCACGTCATCCGCCGGCTTGGCGAACACGGCGTCGCCGGGTCACTGGTGACGGGCGAGGCGGAGGAGAGTATGGCGGCCGAGCTCGAGAATGCCGCCCTCCCTCCGGGATGGACTTGGATCCGGCGGCCCCGCCTGACGAATCTCGCCTCTTTACTGAACGGGGCCCGGCTTTACCTCGGCAACGATTCCGGGGTCACCCATCTGGCAGCCGCCTGCGGAGCCGAGGTTATCGTCCTTTTCCGGCAGGACCTGATGACTGCATGGGAGCCGCTGGGCCGGGTTCATCTGCACTTCGCTTTATCACTCAAAGAGATCCGCTTGGAGTCTGTTTGGGAAGCAATCCGCTCGCGACTGACCAGTTTCAGTGCAGATAGCCAGAACTCTTAACATTTCAACGAGTTAGAGAAGATAATCACAGCAGATTCACAGGGATTTTCACAGCCCTGTTAACAGAGCTATCTATCTCGCTAGAAGCGCGCAAGATAGAGGGGGTGAGAAGATTTTCGAGGTTGAGGAAAAGTAGTCCGTTCCCAATTTTCTTTGAGTGTGCTATCATCAACAAACGCCTTGGAGCCGAAAAAATGACAGCCGACGACTGGAAAGACCGCCTGCGGATTTTTTTCGAGAGCATCGATGTCCTGGAACTCTGCAAGCACGAAACCCGGGAGAACTTCAAGCAGTTCTGCGAATTCATCGCCGAGCCGGCCTTCGAAGCCTTGGCCGAGGAGATGAAAGGGTACAAGGTCAAGTCCAAATACTGGACCCAGAAAGGAAAGTCCTCGGGGATCCAATTTGATTTCCCGGGCGGCAGCGTGGACAGCTTTCACTACATCATCTCGCTGCCGAAGAATTCGGTGCAGCTGAAGCTGCGCCTGCAGATCAAGGGAAGGAAATCACCCAAGGCGCCCCTCGAGGAGTCCGAAGAAACCTTCATGGAGAAGGTCACGCCGGACAGGGTTTTAAAGATCAGCAAAGAGGAATTGCTCAACGACATCGTCGAGCGGTTCAGAAACTATACCTATGCCGCTCTGACCTCGGTCAAGTGAGGCGGGCCCTTAGGGCCGCGCCGAGGGACGCTATTTCGCGGCGACGGTGGCCTCCAGGACTTTCTTCATATAATCCCAGCTCGGCCTGTCCCAGGTGTTCTGGCCGATGTACTTGAAGCGGAGGATCCCCTGCTGGTCGACGACAAAAACACTGGGGATGAGCTGCTCGGCTTTGCTCCCGCTCCACTCCGTCGTGAAGAGACCCAGGCTTTTGGTGACTTTTTTATCTTCGTCGATGAGGATGGG
>Ga0209253_10001677_pt1 | contig 19492 bp, 21 predicted proteins | sample FrelakmetBRP12BR_FD_187145 | JGI IMG/M metagenome (GOLD analysis project Ga0209253, IMG submission 187145) | Freshwater lake sediment microbial communities from the University of Notre Dame, USA, for methane emissions studies - BRP12 BR (SPAdes)... | ecosystem: Environmental > Aquatic >... | reverse complement strand
GGCTTTCTCCTCTATCTGCCTTACCCTTTCGCGTGTAAGGGAAAGATGTCTCCCTACTTCTTCGAGTGTATGGTCTCTCTCAGCGCCGATACCAAATCTCATTCTGATTACCGCTTCTTCCCTTGGGTTCAGCGTATGGAGGACTTTGATAATCTCCTCGGTAAGCTTATTGCGCTCTGCTTCTGAGTAGGGAGATGCGCTATCGTCGCCGATCACATCGGCCAACGTCGACTCATCGTCGCCTATGGGCGTTTCCAGCATTACGGGGTCCTGCATCGCCCTGAACACGTCTTCCACCTTCCTCGTCTGAATTCCCAATGTTCGCGCGATTTCTTCCTTCTCAGGTTCTCTTCCAAGTTGTTGGGCCAATTCCTTGGAAGCGGCATTGACCTTACTATAAAGCTCCATCACATGGACGGGGACCCTGATTGTTTTCGTCTGATCCATCAAAGCTCTCGTAAGGGCCTGCCTGATCCACCACGTTGCATACGTGCTGAATTTAAACCCTTTTTTGTAGTCGTACTTATCGATTGCTTTCATCATGCCGATATTGCCTTCCTGGATCAGGTCGAGCAGAGAGAGCCCTCTCCCCACATAATGTTTCGCGATATTAATGACCAGCCTCAGATTGCGGATTATTAACTCATTCTTTGCCTCGGAAACAAGCTGCCTTGCCTTCGTAATCCGCTCATATCTCAGACGCAATTCGTCAATCCCGATCCCGACCTCCGATTCAATCTTCTGATACCGGCCATCTTTCGAACTCTTGCCCTTCGGCATAGATAAGCCTGTCATGACATGATCCAACGCCGCAAGGGTGTCCCTCAGCGCAGCATCAACCCTGTCTTCTTCTGAGCTGCTTTCTTCCTCCGCGAATCGATAAGATACTTCTTTCAGTAATTTCTTATAGAGCGGGAAAGTTCTTACCAGGTCTCTGATGATGCGGTTCCCTTCCTCTATTTTTCTTGCAAGGTCGGTTTCCTCATCTTTACTGAGAACCCCGATATCTCCCATTGAGTGAAAATATGACTGAACAAGGTCCTCAGATTTTTCATGCTGTTCCTGTTCCTCTGAAACTTCTTCCTGTTCGCCATCGGGCTCCTGACCATCTGTTATTTCAATCTCCAGGTCCTGGAGAAGGTGAACGAGATCTTCCTGCTCATCAAGTTCCGGGGAGAGCAGACCATCTATATCATTATAGGTAACAAAACCGCGCTGTTTGCCTAAATCGATAATCTCTTCAAACAGGTCTACGTTTTTCATAGCAGTTACCTCCTTTATCTATTTATTATAGTTTATTTATTATAAATATAATATATAAGCAACTCGCATGCCACATTGCCTGTTCCCGTTTGTCTTATTTTTAATGCTGCATACATTACAACGGCAATAATAGTTCATTAAACTTATTGATAATATGTGATTTTTTTCGACACTGCAAGGAACAGCCCTATTCTACCGTTCTTGCGTGACGTGTCAATAGGTAATGCAATTCTCATAACTATGTAAAGCATGTTATAGTGTATTTTGAGAAGATTATGAAAGAATCCGGCGAACAATACCATAATGATTGAACCGTTGCTGTTCCTTCTGTCAGGATCTGTTTTAGGGTTGGCTGCAGGAATTTCTCCAGGGCCGTTATTGACCTTAGTCGTCTCTGAAACGCTCAGACAGAACAGAAGGGCAGGGATGGTAATCGCCATCGCGCCGATTCTGACAGATATACCCATTGTAACAGCATCTGTTCTCGTTCTGACAAAATTGTCCGGAGCCGGTTTTGTGCTGGGGACAATATCCATTTTAGGCGCTTTGTTTATGGGATATATGGCATACGAAAACATCACCGTAAAAGGGCTTGAAATCAGCGTCCGGCAGGCGAAAAAAGCATCGCTCAAAAAGGGTATCATCGCAAATGTTCTGAGTCCCTATCCCTATCTCTTCTGGATGACCGTGGGCGCACCAACGGTGCTGAAGGCGTTCGGGGAGAGTTTTCTGTCAGCGTTCTTGTTCATAGGCAGCTTTTACGTTCTCCTGGTAGGCTCAAAGATATTCGTAGCACTCCTTGTGGATAAATCCAGGTCCTTCCTGAGGGGTCCTGTGTATATCGCTACGATAAAAGCACTCGGCTTCATCTTGCTGTTGCTGGCAGCACTCTTTATCAAAGACGGCCTGAAATTGTTTGGGTTATTGCAACAATAGATAAATGGTTTTTCGCTTAAATGACAAACGGGTCGGCGGCTATAACTTTTTTTTCGACAATCCTGTCCCATTTGGAATAAAATGAGAATATGAGCATGGCAGAAGAAAAAAACCTGAGTCATATTAAATGCTGGGAGTTCTTCCAGTGTAATGAGAAGGCGTGTCCTGCCTTTAAATCAAAGGATGTCAAGTGCTGGCTCTTTTCGGGAACCCATTGCCGGGATGAGATCCAGGGTAAATTCCTGGAGAAAATCGAGCTGTGCCTTGACTGCGAGGTTCTCAAGGCGAACAACACCGCGTCCGCAATGAAAGCAACCCTTACGGTTGTGAACAAGCAGTTCAAGGAATTCAGCAAAATGATCGGAGACAGGGACAGGGAGCTGGAAAGCATGAGCATGGAGCTGGCCCTGAGCCTTTCCGAGGTCTTTGAGGCATTGAAAAAGATTGCAGCGGGAGACCCTACCGTGAGGGTCCCCGAAGAATCGAATATCGAGCTGATCAGTAAATTAAAACACATGGTGAATCTGACTGCTGAAGAAATCAGCGAGATCGTCGATCAATCGCATAAGATCGCCATAGGACTTGCAGAGCACTTCGATGTATTACACAGAGTCGCAAAGGGTGACCTCGGCGCCAGAGTATCCGGGGAATCAGATGTGGAACTCCTTGAATCCCTGAAAAAAGTTACGAACGAGATGATCAAGGATATCGCCGGAGAAATCACCAAGCGGAAGCGGGCTGAGGCTGCGTTACTGAAAGCACATAACGAACTGGAACGCCGCGTTGAAGAGCGCACCGCTGAACTCAGGATAGCGAACGAGAAACTGCACCAGGAGGTCGCTGAACGGAACCGGGCAGAAGATGCGCTTCGTCAGAGTGAAGAACACCATCGGACATTGATAGAAACGATGAACGAGGGATTATCGGTGGTGGACAAAGACAGCATTATCACGTTTGTGAACGATCAGTTCTGCACGATGACAGGATACAGCCGGGATGAATTGATCGGCTACAGTGAAACCATTCTCCTGGATAAGGAAAGCCAGCGCATATTCAATAAGCAATGGGCGGAAAGGACCAAAGGCATAGCGGTGCCGTATGAAATTACCCTGACGCGAAAAGACGACAGAAAGGTGCACACGCTGGTTTCACCGAAGCCGATCTTTGATGAAAACAGTCAGTTCAGCGGGAGTTTTGGGATATTTACCGACATAACCGAGCGGAAACAGGCGGAGTCAGAGCTTCTCTCATACCAGGAACAGCTTCGCTCCCTCGCCTCAGAACTGTCGCTGGTCGAGGAAAGACAGCGTCGATGCATTGCAACGGAGCTCAACGATTATATCGGACAAACCCTGTATTATTCCAAGAACAAACTGGAGGCGCTGAAGGAGCTTGCTTCTGCCGGTGATCTGAAAGAGGCGGCTGATGAAGTCCTCTCCCTCATTGCGCAGACCATTGAGTATACGAAATCACTGACATTTCAGCTCGGGACACCGCTCCTCTATGAAGAGGGGCTGGAAGCTGCCCTCAAGTGGCTCGGGTATCAATTTCAGAAACAGCTCGGACTGGTTTTCCAGTTTGAGGACGACATGAAGCCCAAACCCATTGCGGACGAAACGCGCATCCTTCTCTATCAGGCGGTGCGCGAACTGATGATCAACGTGACCAAGCACGCAAAGGCGCGGAATGTTAAGGTTTCGATCCAGAGAGATTACAAGTATATCCAGATTTCTGTCGAAGACGACGGAATCGGATTCGATACCTCCAAAATTGAAGCGTACAAAAGCAAAGACGGCGGATTCGGTCTCTTCAGTATCCATGAACGGCTGAAATATCTGGGGGGGCATTTTAAATTTGCATCGAAGAGCGGCTACGGAACGAAATCCACGCTGACGGTGCCTCTCAAACTTATTAAAAAAAGTACCGGATAGGGGTCGGAAACAACAGGGGTCTTTCTCCCCCTTGTTATTACTAAAAAAGGAAGTGCAGGAAATAATATGCTCCTGCAACGAGCCCGAAGAGAATAAGGATGAGCGAAAATGCGATAAGAAGCCTTTTCGTTCCCCTCCCCGGCGTCGGCTTCCCTGTCATGTTCGCGGGAGGCTGCAGAGAGAACGGATAGCCTTTTTTTACTGTCCCCGGTTCACTCGTCCCTTTGTCCGGGGATGCCTGCTGGGGCTTCCGTATTTCAAGCAGCTCGGCTACTTTAAACTCTTTGTATTCGACCTCGATATCCCTTTTGGGGGGAATCACTTTTCTCCCGCATTTACTGCAGAGCATTGCTCCGCTTACTTCATTCCCGCAGTGAGGACATTGCATGCATTTGCCTTTTAATCTTTTTGCTGTTATTGCTTCTGAATTGTATTACTGATCCTCACAAATTGCAATAATTGACCATTCCTTCATGTAAGCATTCAGTCAAAGGTGTAGCCGCAACCTTTAGGTTGCGTCCGGGGCGCAGGCTATCACCTCAGCGATCCGCCGGGGCGGAAAGCTTGCGGCTACCTTAAATACACCCGTCATTGAAAGGTTCTTCATTCACTGCAACAGATTTATTGCAAAGCGATGATTTTGCGGGTAAAGTAAAGTTAAAGAAAACGGTTTGCAAAAGAAGATTTCTCACAAAGGACATGGAGAAAAAGGACAGTATAAGAATCACGTCAGGTCTCCACAAAGACTACAGCACCGATGTGGTCATTGACGGAAAGAAGTACCTCATCCTCACCGAGGATATCGATCCGGCAAGAACAGCAATAATTACGACCGTTTATTATAGAGGAAAAATCCTGTCAACAAGAACAATAGATGTCAGAACCGTCACGAGCAGACCTGACTATAAGAAGAAACTCCCTGAGCTCGTCTGCAAACAACACGAGATGATTGCGGCAATGCTGAAACAGGAGCATGACCAGAAGTTCAAAAATCCCTCGGATTATCTGAATGAAGTAAAATCCCTCCTCCAGAGAAAAAATAATAAAGGCGCCCTTGAACTGATTACGTATGCACTCAAACAGTATCCTGATGAACCGGTCCTTCTCTCCTACTACGGCTGCCTTGAAGCTATCATCAACAAAAATTACGAGCATGCCATTGATACCTGTTTAAGGGCGATCAAAAAGCTCGAGAAAAGGCTACCGTTCGGCAGAGAGTTTTTCGCCTCCGTCTTTTATCTCAACCTCGGAAGGGCTTATCTTGCATCAGGAAATAAGACAGACTCTGTCAAAGCCTTTCGAAAGGGGCTTTCGTTCGATAAAGATAATAAAGATCTCCTCTGGGAACTGATGAAGCTGGGCTTGCGGAGAAGACCTGTCGTTCCTTACCTGAAGAGAACAAATCCCATTAACAAATTCATCGGCATGCTATTGCATAAATTGACAAAAGTATGATCCTAAAAGATCGTCGTGAGCCTTTCAGTTGCCTTGCGCAGCCGGAGGGCGAGAATACGTATCAGCCCTTTCAGCAGCTTGGTACCAGTATAGGGATGCTGCTGGAGGAGGGCTTCTAATGACGTGTTCTTGAGGATGAGCAAGGTCGTATCTTCTACCGCTTCAACGGTAGCAGAGCGTTTATGCTGATCAAAAATCGAAAGCTCTCCGACCAATGCACCGGAGCTCAACAATGCGATGATCAGCTGATTGCCTTTAAACTCGGTCTGCTTCTTTACCTCCAGTTTTCCGGAAACGACAAAACCGATAAAATCACCGGGATCCCCTTCCTTAAAGACAACAGACCTGGCAGGATAGTCACCCAAATCAAAGAACGGGATGAGTTTTTCGGCATCGTCGTCTTCGATGAAAGAGAAGATCATTTCCGTCCGGAGTTTGTTGAGTTGTTCCTTAATGTTATCGTTTTTCATCTGCGTTTTCGATCCGTTTTCTCTATGCTATTTCTTGTCGAAGATATATTTACTGATTAACTCCTCAATATCGACTGCCGATTCGGTCTCCGAAATCATCCCGTTCGGCTTGATATAATCCTCGGCTCCTCCGGGGGAAATCTTTATGTATTTATCGCCGATAATACCCTGCGTCCGGATGCTCGCGATGGCATCCTCCTGAAGCTTCACGTCAGGATTGATCAATAGCTCCACAATCGCGTTATAGTTACCGAGGGATATCTTCGCTACTTTCCCGACCTTCACCCCTGCGATATCCACCTCCGAGCCCTCTTTCAGTCCTGAAATGTTGGTAAATGTGGCTTTAACCGGATATTGCTTCGTTCCGAAGAGCTCGACATCACCGAGTGTTATGGAAAGATAGGCCATGCAAATAAATCCTAAAATAATAAAGATTCCTACGCCTGTTTCAATGCTCAGTCTGTTCATTGCTAACCCTCCACTTCTTCACTTTCATAGATTAGTCCCATAGTTTTTTCGACAAATTCCTTAATGTGCGGATTATCGGATGTCTGAAAATCCTCAGGAGGAAGACAATCCTGGACGACGCCGTCATGCAGCAGCGCAACATAGTCGGCAAGCTTGAAAATTTTCGGAACGTCATGGCTGACGATAACGGACGTATATCCCAGTTTCGCCTGTGTCCGGAAAAAGACGCGGTATATCTCGTTGCTCTTGGCAACATCGAGGCCGGTTGTCGGCTCATCGAAAAAAACAATTTTCGGATTCAGTACAAGTGCACGCGCGAGGCCAACCCGTTTTTTCATCCCTCCGCTGACCTGAGCGGGATATTTCTCATTGCTCCCTTCGAGGTCCATCAACTTCAATTTCTCGTTCACGATCGCTTTTATCTCTTCTTCCGATTTCTTCGTGCGCTCGCGCAACGGCAGCGCAACGTTGTCAAAAACAGACATGGAATCGAAAAGCGCCGAATTCTGAAAGAGCACGCCGAAATACGACCTGATCTCTTTCAGTTCCTTCTTCTTTATTTTGTTGATATCCTTATTGAACACGAGTACCTGTCCGCTGTCCGGTTTCATCAGACCAAGGATATGTTTGAGAACGAGGCTCTTTCCTTTTCCGCTCTCCCCAACAATGACAGTTGTTTTTCCCCCGAAAATGGAAAGGTTGATCCCTTTCAGCACCTGCTGCTGGCCAAATCGCTTCTTTACGTCGACAAGCTGTATGATCGGTTCCGTATTCATATGAGAAATGAGGTGATAAGGTAGTCGAAGACAAGGATAGAGACTGATGTTAAAACCACTGCATACGTCGTTACCCTGCTGACGCCCTCAGCGCCGAACCCGCCTTTCCTCTCAAAATGAACTAAATAGCCTTTCGCAGCGCATATCCAGACGATCAGAAGACCGAAACAGAGGGATTTCACAAACATCATATAAATATCGTCGAACTCAACATTCTTATACATATTCACAAAATAAGCCCCCTCGTTCAAACCGAGGAGCTTGACACCCACGAGATAGCCGCCGAAAATACCGACAACATTAAAAATCGCCGTCAAGAGCGGCATTGCGATTATGGTGGCGATGAATTTGGGGGCAACGATGTATTTGTGGGGATCGATCGCCATGCATTCGAGGGCATCGATCTGCTCCGAATTCCGCATAATGCCTATTTCCGCACAGATGGCGGATCCGGCCCTTCCGGTTACCATAAGCGCTGCGAGGACAGGCCCTAATTCCCTTATAAGGCTGAGCGCAACAACAGATCCCAACATACCCTCAGACCCGAATTTCCTCAGCGTAGTATATCCCTGCAGCCCGAGCACCATGCCGGTAAAGGCGCCGGTGAAGACAATGACAAATATCGAGAGTGCGCCGATGACGTAAATCTGTTTCGTAATATTGAATATCTTATAATACGGGGGCCTGAAGACGCTGAGAACAACGTTGAATAGGAAGATCCCCATTCTGCCTGCCTGGTTCATATAATAGAGGCCGTGTTCCCCCATCTTTTCAAACCATTTCAGCAAAAACATATGATGACAGTTCCCCCTATAAGTGCGAATAGTATACATAATATACAGAAAATATTCGTTCCTGTAAATGATCATTTGTTATTTTTGGTGGACGTCACTGCCCTGTATTCCCTTCAAGGCGGCGTCTGAATTGAGTTTTGAAAGCGCGATGATGTAATATTCTTATAAGAGAAGCTGCCGGGCCTGATGACTGATATATCGTGAATATATGAACGACAAGATTAAGGAACTATTGATAAATAAGGCGGTTGACGGCAAAATATCCTGCCCCGTCGCACGGAAAATCGCCGAAGAACTCTCTGTTCCGTATAAGGAAGTCGGCAGGAACGCCGACGAGCTCCGCATCAAGATTGCCGGCTGCGAGCTCGGTTGTTTCTAATGGGCCTTATCTTGTTCGAATTCTGCCTCACCTTCTATTTCGCATCAATGATCATCGGCATCACCGAACTCTTCAAAGGCTCGAAGACAACTTCCAGGCTTCTGATCATACTGGCCGGTGTCGGTTTTGCCCTCCATACTATAAGCATAGTCTATCGGTATGTCACCGCCGGGCATATCCCGATCACAAACCCTCATGAGGCGACATCGTTTTTCGCGTGGTGCATCGTCTTCCTCTTTTTTCTTCTGCAGTTCAGATATAAAATCATGCTCCTTTCCTCATTCATCATGCCGATTGTTTTTTCTCTTATGCTGGTCTCCTCCATGCTCTCACGGGTGATGAAACCGCTCAGCCCTGTACTGCAGAGTTACTGGCTCGGCATCCATGCGGTTTTTGCCTTTCTCGGCAATGCGGCGTTCGCGCTTGCCTTCGGGATCGGCCTCATGTATCTCGTCCAGGAGCACTACGTGAAGTCGAAACATCACGGGGGGCTGTTCGGACGTCTGCCGAGCCTCCAGACACTCGACGAGATCAACTACCGGCTGATAACCATCGGGTTTCCCCTCCTCACCCTCGCAATAATAACGGGAATGTTATGGGCGGAGAGCGCCTGGGGAAGTTACTGGAACTGGGATCCGAGGGAAACGTGGTCGCTGATCACGTGGTTTATCTATGCGATCGTGCTGCATGCCCGTCTCATCGCCGGCTGGAGGGGCAGGCGGGCGGCTCTGCTGTCCATAGTCGGATTTTTCACCATCATCATCGCCTTTTTTGGCATTAAATTGCTCCAGAAAGGTCTCCACGTCTTCCTATGAAGGTTCTTGTAGCAGGACTGAATCATAAGATTGCCGATGTTGACGTGAGGGAGAAGCTCGCATTCACCGGTTCCAAACTCGAAGAGGGCCTGCTCCGGTTCACTGAGCTTCCCGAAGTGGATGAGGCGATCATCCTTTCTACCTGCAACAGGGTGGAACTCTATGCAAACGTTTCTGAAACAGAAAAGGCCTCGGAGTCGATTAAGACCTTCCTTTCGGAATTTCATAACATCAATAAGGATTCACTCGACAACGCCCTCTATTTCTACCATGACATCCAGGCAGTGGAACATGTATTTAAAGTAGCTTCGAGCCTCGACTCCATGATAGTCGGCGAACCACAGATACTCGGCCAGCTCAAGGACGCCTTCGACCTCGCCCTCTCGAAAAAAACCACCGGGTTCCTCCTGAATAAGCTCATGAAAAAGGCGATTTCAACGGCAAAGCGCGTCAGGACCGAAACGCGGATCGCGGAAAACGCGGTTTCGATAAGCTTCTCGGCTGTGGAACTCGCAAAAAAGATATTTACCGACCTGTCAAAAAAGGTCTGCATGCTTCTGGGGGCAGGTGAGATGGCCGAGCTTGCCGCAAAACATCTGATCTCAAACGGCGTGAGAGAGGTCCTCGTCGCAAACAGAACATTTGAACGCGCCTGCTCCCTGGCAGAGGAGTTCCACGGGATACCGGTAAAGTTTGAAGAGTTCCTCCAGGAGATGGTACGCGCCGATATCGTCATATGTTCCACCGGAGCCCCGTCCTATATCTTAATGAAAAGCCAGATGCAAAAGGTGATGAAGGAGAGAAAGCAGCGCCAGGTCTTCATCATCGATATATCCGTCCCGAGGAATATCGATCCGGAGATCAACGATCTGGAGAATGTCTATCTCTACAATGTCGATGACCTTCAGGGTGTTGTTGCTTCAAATCTCTTCGAACGGCAGAAGGAAGCGGAGAAGGCGGAAAAGATCATCGCTGAGGAGCTGGAGACCTTTGTGAAATGGCAGGCCTCCCTCGACTCGGTCCCGACTATCAAGGCCCTGAGAGAAAAGGCCGAGGAGATAAAGAAAGAGGAAATCGATAAACTGTTCCATAAATTATCCGGAATCGGTGAAAAAGAGAGAGAGGCGATAGAATATATGGCAACCGCGTTGGTGAATAAACTCATCCATCCGCCGACCGCTGCACTCAAAGAAGATTCGGAAAACAGAGATCTGCTGGTCGCAGCGGTCAGAAAACTCTATGGCATCGACGGAGAGAAAAATGGAGAATAAGAAAATAGTGATCGGCACCAGAGCCAGTAAACTCGCCCTCTGGCAGGCCGGGCATATTCAGTCGGAACTGCAAAAACGTCATCCCGGCATAACAATAGAGATCAATAAGATCAAAACTACCGGCGACAAGATCCTCGATGTGCCCCTTGCACAGGTAGGGGGGAAGGGCTTGTTTGTGAAAGAGATCGAAGAGGCGCTGATACAGCGGGAAGCGGATATTGCCGTGCACAGCATGAAAGACGTTCCGACAGAGTTCCCCGAAGGTCTTCATCTTGCGGTAATCTGCGCCCGTGAAGACCCGAGAGATGCTCTTATTTCAAGGGTACGTAATGCTCAATTCTTAATCCGTACTTTTAACGACCTCCCCCGGGGGGCGAAGATAGGAACAAGCAGTCTGAGACGCTCCTGTCAACTGCTCAGTGTGAGGCCGGATCTGAAGATTGAACAGCTCCGGGGGAACCTCGATACGCGACTGAGGAAACTGGACGAGGGCCAGTTCGACGCCATTATCCTCGCTGCTGCCGGCGTGAAAAGGCTCGGACTGCACAACAGACTTACCGAGATCCTTCCCTTTGCATTAAGCCTTCCGGCTATCGGCCAGGGGGCCATCGGCATCGAATGCAGGATAGACGATGTATTCATCAATGCGCTTATCGCTCCGCTGAACCATGAAGAGACATCGCTCTGTGTGAAGGCGGAACGCGCTTTTCTGAAAAAACTGGAAGGCGGATGCCAGGTCCCTATTGCGGCGCACGCGAGGCTTGCGGGCGGAAAGATCCTGATGGACGGACTTGTAGGGAGTATTGCCGGCGACAGGATCATCAAAGCGTATGGTGAAGGGGGTACTGAACACGCGGAGTCTCTCGGCATCAGGCTGGCTGAAGACATCCTTGGAAGGGGCGCAAAGGAAATTCTGGATGAGGTCTATAAAAAGTATACGCCGGCGGTAAACGGAGAGATCAGCAGTTAGCCGATTCCTTCCCTTCTCTCTATCTCCTCAAGCTTTTCCCTTCTCTCCTGACAGTCAATACAATAGATCGCAAAAGGAAGGATCTTGAGCCTCTCTTCGTTTATCACATCTCCGCAGTCTTCACAAAGGCCATACGTCCCTTCGTTCAGTTTCCGGAGCGACTCGTCGATCTTAAGGAGCGTTTCCCTATGGGCACTCAAATGCCTGAGGCTGATGTCCTCCGTGAGGTCCACAACCGACCAGTCTCCATCATCAAGGGCAGTATCTACCAGCTGCCGTGTCTCGCCTTTTATGTATTTGGATATCTCGGTCTTAATCTCTTGCAGAAGGTCTGCTCTCTTCCGGAGAAGCACCTTTCTCAACGCAGCCTTTGTCTCTTCCTCAGATTCGGCGCGAACCGGTTTTTTCGGCGGAGATGTTTTTGCAATGATCTTTCTGCCCTTCAGGGTTTTTGCCATCGGTCTCCCCTGCGTCTTTTTGGAAACCGGCTTTTTAGCGGTACGTGCTTTTCGGGGGGCAGGGCTTTCCCCTCTCTTCACTCCCGGTTTTTTCAGGGCTGTTTTCTTCTGCTGCGTGGTTTTTGATTTTGCTTTTCCTGCGGGTTTCCCGGAAGTTTTTACGCTATTGCCGGCAGCTTTCCTGACGGGTTTCTTCTTTATTTTCTCAGCCATTATTGTGTTTCCTTCTCCTCTTTTGATTTCTCTTCTTCCCTGAAAACCTCAATAACGCTCCTTACGGTTATTCCTGCATTCTGAAGGGCTTTCCGGATGTCGCCCAGTTTGGCATCACTCACTTTCACGATGAAATTACTGTTGGTCATCTCAGACTTCCATTATTTCCTTCTCTTTATTCCCCAGCACATCATCTGCCCTGTGAACAAAAGAATCGGTGATTTTCTGAATCTCTTCCTGTGATTTCTTCACCACATCTTCACTTATGTGCTTCTCTTTTTCGAGTTTTTTCAGTTCTTCGTTCGCATCTCTGCGGATATTTCTGATCGACACTTTTGCCTCTTCCGCTATTTTTCTGACTGCCTTAACAAGCTGCTTCCTTCTTTCCTCTGTCAGCGGCGGGATATTGATCCGTATGATCTTGCCGTCGTTCATGGGTGTCAGGCCAAGGTCTGACTTCAGAATGGCCTTTTCAATGTCGGGAATGACCTTCGGATCCCATGGTTGTATGGCCATCTGACGGCTCTCTGGTATGCTCAGACTCGCTATTTGCTGCAGCTGCGTCGGTGTGTCAAAATAATTGACCATAATGCCGTCAAGGAGTGCCAATGACGCCCTGCCGGTCCTGATAGAGGCAAAATCCTTTTTCAGGGACTCGATTGCCCGTGTCATTCGATCAGAGGTTTTTCTTTTTAGCTCCTGCTCCATAATTCCCCCATACAAGGGTTCCGATTTTTTTTCCTTCTATGATCTTCCTGATACTTCCCTTCCCACGCAGATTAAATACCACAATCGGGAGGTTGTTGTCCATACATAATGATATGGCCGTCGAATCCATGATGCTCAGCCCTTTTTTCAAAACATCGATATAGGTGACCGTCGGATATTTTTTAGCGGACGGATCTTTCATGGGATCTGAAGAATAGATACCATCCACCTTTGTCGCCTTGAGGATAACCTCCGCATCGATCTCCATCGCCCTGAGTGATGCAGCGGTATCTGTGGTGAAATACGGGTTGCCCGTTCCGGCTGCAAAGATGACCGTTCTTCCTTTTTCAAGATGCCGCATAGCCTTGCGCCGTATATACGGTTCTGCGAGTTCTTTCATCTCTATCGCTGACTGCACGCGGGTTGGTACGGCGTATTTTTCGAGGTAATTCTGAAGTGCAAGCGCGTTGATAACCGTCGCAAGCATGCCCATATAATCTGCGGACGCCCTCTCTATGCCCTTGACGCTCGCCTCTACCCCCCTGAAGATATTCCCTCCGCCTATGACAACGGCGACCTGAACACCCATTGAGACCGCATCCTTAATCTCTTTGGCGATAAAATCGACGGTAGAGGGTTCTACGCCATAGGACTGATCCCCCATCATGGCTTCACCGCTGATTTTGAGCAGTATTCTCTTATACTTCATTCTTATCCTGCCGCTATGTCTCCAAGCTGAAATCTTGCAAACCTGCGTATGATGATGTTTTCCCCCAGTTTTGCGATCTTCTCGGTGACAAGGTCTTTAATTTTCTTTTTCTGGTCGGGGTCCTTAATAAATATCTGGTCAACAAGACAGGTGTCGGAGAAAAACTTTTCGAGCTTCCCCTCGATAATTTTTTCGACGACCTGCGCCGGTTTACCGGCAACCTGTGCCTTGTATATCTCCTTTTCCCGCTCCAGCACTTCCTGGGGTACATCTTCTCTTGTCAGATAGCGCGGGTTTGCAGCCGCGATATGCATGGCAATATCTTTTGCAAGTTCTTTGAAATCATCTGTCTTTGCGACAAAGTCCGTCTCACAGTTCACTTCGATCATCGTCCCAAGCTTCCCCATATGGATGTATGATTCGACAAGGCCTTCCGAAGCGGTTCTTCCCGCCTTTTTCACGGCAGAAGCAAGCCCCTTCTGTCTCAGCAGATCGACAGCCTTTTCAAAGTCTCCGTTGCTCTCGGTGAGCGCTTTTTTGCACTCCATCATTCCGGCGCCGGTCTTCTCTCTCAGGTTTTTTACCAGTTCCGCGGATATGGTTGTCATTCTTTTCCCTCTGCCTCTTCCTGCTGTATTTTCCCCGCAACCTCGACTTTTTCGGCCTCTTGAGCCTTTGACTTCGATAACGCTGCCTTCCCTTCAAGAATGGCATCGGCTATCTTCGAGGTAATAAGTTTTATCGCCCTGATAGCGTCGTCATTCCCGGGAATCACATAATCGATTTCATCGGGGTCGCAGTTCGTGTCCACTATCGCAATGATCGGAACAGAAAGCTTCCTTGCTTCAGCAACGGCGATCCGCTCTTTTTTCGGATCTACGATGAATACCGCCTTGGGAAACGACGTCATATCCTTGATGCCCGAAAGGTTCCTCTCCAGCTTCGTTCGCTCTTTCTCGAAAGCGGCAACCTCTTTTTTCGGAAGGAGTTCCATCGTCCCGTCTGCTTTCATCGCTTCGATCTTCTTCAGTTTTTCGATACTCTTCTTGATGGTCAAAAAATTCGTCAGCATCCCGCCGAGCCAGCGCTGATTTACATAGAATGCTCCCGATCGGTTCGCTTCTTCCCTGATCGCATCCTGTGACTGCTTCTTTGTCCCGACGAAAAGGACGGGAGAGCCCGACCTTGCAATATCCTTTACAAAATGATACGCCTCTTCAAGCCCCTTCACTGTTTTCTGAAGGTCGATGATATAGATGCCGTTTCTTTCGCCAAAGATGTATTTCTTCATCTTTGGATGCCATCTCTTTACCTGATGACCAAAATGTACTCCTGCTTCAAGCAGTTCCTTCATTACTGCAACCATTGTTCTTCCTCCTGTCTGTCCTCTGTTTCTTCGGGATTTCGCCATACCGGCGCACAGAGGCAACATATTGTATTTCCTGAAAAAATATCTGATTCTTTCAGGAAGGAAAGACTAACATAAAAAGGGCTTTTTTTGCAAGGGGATAGGTGGTAAATGCATAGAGTACAGATATCCCGGCATGTCAGGCAGTCATTGTGGAAAAATTTAGTTAACTTGATGGATTATTCAATGTATCTTTCACCGTAATACGGACTAAAATAGGGCGATAGCCATCAGTTAAAAGGTACACTAAGGGATCAAAAACTAAATTTTTCCAAAATGGCTGCCTGACATATTATTTTACTAAGGGGGAATTATGATAGCACGTTACACACGGCCTGAAATGGGGAACCTATGGGATGTTGAAATGAAATATCAGAAATGGCTCGATGTCGAGATCGCCGTCTGCGAGGCATGGGCAGAGATCGGCGAGATTCCCCGTGACGCGTTAAAACACATTAAGGAAAAGGCGCGCTTTGACATCAGGAGGATTGACGAGATTGATAAGGTTGTGAAGCACGACGTCATCGCCTTTCTTACCTCTGTAGCCCAGAGTCTCGGGCCTGAGTCGCGGTTTATCCATAAGGGTCTCACCTCCTCGGATATCCTCGATACGGCATTGGCGCTCCAGATCTGCAAAGCGTGCGACCTCATCATGAAGGACATCAGGGAATTGATGGATGTTTTAAAAAAACAGGCCTATAAATATAAAGACGTCCCGGTGATCGGCAGAAGCCACGGAGTCCATGCCGAACCCATGACCTTCGGCCTTAAGTTCGCACTCTGGTATGAAGACATGAAGAGGAGCCTTGCACGGATGAAAAAGGCTAAAGAGGCAATAAGGGTCGGCAAGCTCTCAGGCGCGGTCGGCACCTTTTCGAATATTCCGCCGGTGATCGAGGAGAAGGTCTGCAAAAAACTCGGACTGAAACCTGAACCGGTTGCCACCCAGATCGTCCAGAGGGACAGGCATGCCGAATATCTCACAACCCTTGCCATCATAGCCGCTGCTGTCGAAAAAATAGCGGTGGAGATACGGCATCTCCAGCGCTCAGAAGTCCTTGAGGCAGAAGAACCGTTCATGGCAGGACAGAAGGGCTCCTCCGCGATGCCGCATAAGAGAAATCCCATAGGGTGTGAGAACCTATCCGGTCTCGCCCGGATTGTCCGTTCGAATGCCGTGGCTGCGATTGAGAATATCGCCCTCTGGCATGAAAGGGATATCTCCCATTCCTCGGTCGAACGGGTGATCGTCCCCGACAGTTCCATCCTTGCAGATTATATGCTCAGCAGGCTGAAAGGGATACTTGCCAGACTGCATGTCTACCCCAAGAGGATGAAGGAGAATATGGAAAAGAGTTACGGGCTCTTCAACTCGCAGAGAGTATTGCTTGCGTTGATAGACAAGGGAACCAGCAGGGAAAACGCGTATGATCTCGTCCAGCGGGTAGCGATGAAGAGCTGGAAGACAGAGACCCATTTCAAAAAACTGTTAAAGAAGGACAAGGAAGTGAGAAAATACCTCTCTGCAGGCGAACTCGACGGCATTTTTGACCTTCGGTATTACCTGAAAAATATCGACTATATTTTCGAAAGGGTCTTCGGCTCCTCCGGTAAATAATGAGGGGCCGCGTTTCTGCTAAAATAAAGCTCACATGAAGCTATCGTATTATTATCGCCGGCCTGCTCTGTCTCCAGCCGGAAAGAACGGTTTGTTATTGGCTGTCCGGCAGACGGTTTTGCCTGGCATTAAGGATATCGAGACTGAATATTGCTTCAATATCGGAACGACTGACGCCCTTTCGAGTGAAGAGCAAAAGGTGCTTCAGTGGCTTTTGGCAGAGACCTTCGAGCCTGAGCATTTTTCAGAGCACAGCTTCCTGACTCCTCCTTCATCCCCCATCGTTCATCCTTCGATTATCGAGGTAGGTCCCCGCTTGAATTTCACCACTGCGTGGTCGACCAATGCCGTGTCGGTCTGTCATGCCTGCGGGCTGACGAAGATCACGCGCATCGAACGGTCGAGGCGATATAAGGTAGTGTTTGAGCCATCGGCGTCTCAACTCCTTGAACCCTTGAATCCTGGAATCCTTGACCCCTTTCTCGATCTTATCCACGACAGGATGACCGAATGCCGTTATGAGAAGCAGCTCACTGCATTTGAAAGCGGGATGAAACCTGAACCGTTTTATATCGTACCCCTGAAGGAAAAGGGGAAAGAGGCGTTAAGAAAAATAAATGCGGAGATGGGCCTCGGGCTTGACGAGTGGGATATCGATTACTATTACCATCTTTTTGTGCATGAGATAGGCCGCAATCCCACCAATGTGGAATGCTTCGACCTCGGCCAGTCGAACAGTGAACATTCCCGGCACTGGTTCTTTAAGGGCAGATTGATCATTGACGGTCAGGAGATGCCGAACACCCTCATGGAGGTCATACGACATCCGTTGGAAATGAAACGGGGCAACAGCATCATTGCCTTTAAGGATAATTCGAGCGCAATACAGGGGTATGCCATATCGTCCATTGTTCCGGAAAATGCCCTTTCGCCCTCCCGTTTTCGTGATGAAAAGCTTACGTATCATATTATCTTTACTGCGGAGACGCATAATTTCCCGACAGGGGTTGCGCCATTCCCCGGAGCTGAAACAGGCACCGGCGGGAGAATACGGGATGTCCATGCCACGGGAAAGGGCAGTCTGGTTGTAGCAGGCACCGCAGCATATTGCGTCGGCAATCTGCAGATACCCGGCTACCTCCTGCCATGGGAAGACCCCTCCTTTGCATACCCGTCGAACCTCGCCTCCCCCTTGCAGATTGAGATAGACGCGAGCAACGGCGCATCCGACTATGGAAACAAATTCGGCGAACCGGTCATACAGGGTTTTACGCGGTCTTTCGGTTTACGCCTTCCTGACGGCGAGAGACGGGAATGGGTCAAGCCGATAATGTTTACCGGCGGCATCGGTCAGATTGATGACAGACATATTGAAAAAAAGCAGCCGGACAAAGGCATGTTCGTTGTTAAAATAGGCGGACCTGCATACAGGATCGGGATCGGCGGCGGCGCCGCATCCAGCATGATACAGGGAGAAAATATTGCCGAGCTCGATTTCAGCGCCGTGCAGCGCGGAGATGCGGAGATGGAGCAGAAGGTAAACAGGGTCATCAGAGCCTGCGTCGAAAGCGGGGACAACAACCCGATCGTCAGCATACATGACCAGGGGGCGGGCGGCAACTGCAATGTTGTGAAGGAGATCATCTATCCCGCAGGCGCAAAGATAGAGATCAGAAACGTCCTGATCGGGGACTGCACCCTTTCGGTCCTTGAGATCTGGGGCGCAGAATATCAGGAGCAGAACGCCCTGCTGCTGAAGCCTGAAAACGCTGAGGAATTCCTGTCTCTCTGCAGACGGGAAAAAATCCCCTGTGCCGTTATCGGAGAGATAACCGGCGATGGATTTATTGTGCTGCACGATGCATCTGACGGCAGCACCCCTGTGAATCTCGACCTGTCAAAGGTGCTCGGTGAGATGCCGCAGAAGACCTTTTCCCTTGATCGTATAGAGCCGGAACGCGCGCCCCTCGTTTTCCCGGAGGATAGTACTGTCAGGGATGCCCTCGACAGGGTATTGCGCCTCCTCCCGGTGGGATCAAAAAGATTCCTTACCAACAAGGTAGACCGGTCGGTTACCGGCCTCATAGCGCAGCAGCAATGCGTCGGACCATTGCAATTGACCTTATCGGACGCTGCCGTCATAGGCCAGAGCCATTTCAGCCTCACCGGCGCAGCTACTGCTGTCGGTGAACAGCCAGTCAAAGGTTTGATAAGCCCGCAGGCAATGGCCAGAATGAGTGTCGGGGAGGCGCTCACGAACATTGTGTGGGCAAAAGTGAGTTCACTGGAAGATATCAAATGCTCCGGGAACTGGATGTGGGCTGCAAAACTTCCGGGGGAAGGGGCCATGCTCTATGACGCGGCAATAGCATTACGGGATATTCTGACTGAACTTGGCATTGCCATCGACGGAGGAAAAGACAGCCTCTCGATGGCAGCAAAGGTCATCGAAAAATCCGGCAAAGCCGAAATCGTGAAGGCTCCCGGAAGCCTTGTTATTTCCGCCTATGCAACATGTCCTGATATTACAAAAGTGATCACCCCGGATATAAAACAGCCGGGAAAAAGCATGCTCATGTACATTGATATCGGCAGAGGGAAAAACCGTATGGGCGGCACTGCCCTGGCGCATGTGTACGGACAGATCGGAAATGAATCGCCTGACATTGAAGATCCGCAGGAACTGAAACAGGCATTCAATGCCGTGCAGCAGCTCATTGCCGGTGATCTCATCCTTTCCGGCCACGACAGGAGCGACGGGGGACTCATCACCACACTCCTTGAGATGGCATTCGGAGGGAATTGCGGGATTGCTATAAAACTGAAGGGGCAGGGAGAATTACTCCCCAT
>Ga0209253_10001676_pt1 | contig 19497 bp, 14 predicted proteins | sample FrelakmetBRP12BR_FD_187145 | JGI IMG/M metagenome (GOLD analysis project Ga0209253, IMG submission 187145) | Freshwater lake sediment microbial communities from the University of Notre Dame, USA, for methane emissions studies - BRP12 BR (SPAdes)... | ecosystem: Environmental > Aquatic >... | reverse complement strand
GATCGAGGCGAATCGTGATCGTGCCCGTCCTGGTTTTGCCGTTCATCGTCATCTTCACGCTGTAGGTCCCGGGTTCAGCCATGCCGGCACCGCCGAAGCCGCCGCCGAAGCCTGCGCCTCCGCCACCGAAGCCCATGCCACCGCCGCCGAAGCCTCCCGGGTAGCCCCACCCGCTGCCGTGGCGACGGCTGTACCAGCCATTGCCGCCGCTGCGAGGACCGCCGCCCGAACCGCCGATGACCGCGAAGATGAACGCCAGGATGCCGGTCGTGATCGAGATGCCGAGGATGCCGATCAGCAGCCAGGTGAGGAAGCCGACGACGCCGCCCGTGGCAAGCGCACCGCCGACCCGACCGAACATCGCACGGAAGATGGAACCGCCGACCATCGCGAAGATGAACAGGAACGGCAGCAGGTGGAACAGCCCCGGGATGCCCTGAGAGGGGGGGCTCAGCTCGGGCTCCGGCAACGGCTCGCCTTCGATCACGCGCAGGATGCGGTCGACGCCGGTGCTGATTCCGCCGTAATAGTCGCCGCGCTTGAATGCCGGAGCGATGTCCTGCTGGATGATGCGGTTGGCCGTCGCATCGGGCAGCGCGCCTTCGAGCCCGTAGCCGACCTCGATGCGCATCCTGCGGTCGTTCAGCGCGACGATGAGCAGCGCGCCGTCGTCGACCTTGGCACGGCCGAGCTTCCACTGCTCGACCACGCGAATGCTGTACTGATCGATCTCTTCCGGCTGCGTCGTCGGGACGATCAGCACGGCCACCTGGCTGCCCTTCGTCTGCTCGAACGCAGCGAGCTTCGCATCGAGCGATGCGATCTGGTCGGGCGTCAGCGTGCCGGTGGTGTCGGTGACCCGCGCGGTGAGGGCCGGAACCGGCGCGAGCGACTGCGCGAGCACCGGGCGCACGATGAGCACCGCCGCCGCCACGAGGACGGTAGCTGCCGCGAGTCGCAGCAAGCCGGTGAGGGAGCGAGGGATCACGAGCGGACCCTCGTCCGCGCCCCGCGGCGCGGACGAGGTACCGGGCTCAATTCGTGGCCGGGGCCGGGGCGGCCGCGGGCGCCGTGCCGAAGTCGACCGTCGGCGGCTTCGAGATCGCAGCCTCGTTCTCGACCGCAAAATTCGGCTTCACCTTGTAGCCGAACACCATGGCCGTGAGGTTGACCGGGAACCTGCGCACCGTGACGTTGAAGTCGTTCACCGCCTGGATGTAGCGGTTGCGGGCGACGGTGATGCGGTTCTCCGTGCCCTCGAGCTGGGCCTGGAGGTCGCGGAAGTTCTGGTCCGACTTCAGCTCGGGATACTTCTCGACGACCACCATCAGGCGCGAGAGGGCGCTCGACAGTTCGCCCTGGGCGGCCTGGAACTGCGCCAGGGAGCCCGGATCGTTGGCATTCACCTTGACCTGGGTCTGGGTGGCCTTGGCGCGCGCTTCGGTCACGCCGATCAGCACCGCCTGTTCCTGGGCCGCGAAGCCCTTCACGGTGTTGACCAGGTTCGGGATGAGGTCCGCCCGGCGCTGGTACTGGTTCAGCACTTCCGACCAGGCCGCCTTCGTGGCCTCGTCTTGCACCTGGATGGTGTTGTAGCCGCAGGCCGACAACAGCAAGCTCGCCGCGGCAATCATCAGGATCTTCAAGGCACGCATCGGATATCTCTCCTTCGACCGGCAACCGCCCCCCAACAAGGTGCAATGTAGGGGCGGCGCGCGAAAATCTCCAGCCCTACATGTGACCGCCCCCCGAAATCACCAGATCTTGACCATCTGGTCCGCGGGCAGGAAGAGCTTGTCGCCCGCCTTCACGCCGAACGCCTTCTGGAAATCCGCCATGTTGCGCACGATGCCGTTGCAGCGATACTCGTCCGGGCTGTGCGGGTCGGTGAGCAGGCGCTTGCGCAATTCGTCCTCGCGGAACTTGCGCGCCCAGACCTGGCCCCAGCCGAGGTAGAACCGCTGCTCGCCGGTGAATCCGTCGATGACAGGCGCCGGCTGGCCGTTCTGCGAAATCTGGTACGCCTTGTGCGCCACCGCGAGGCCGGACAGGTCGCCGATGTTCTCGCCGAGCGTCAGCTGGCCGTTCACGTTCATGCCCGCGATCGGGCTGAACCCATTGTACTGCTGCACGAGCGAGCCGGCGCGGGCCTCGAAACGCTTGTTGTCCTCCTCCGTCCACCAGTCACGCAGCACGCCCCTGCCGTCGAACTTGCGGCCCTGGTCGTCGAAGCCGTGGCTGATCTCGTGACCGATCACGGCGCCTATGGCGCCGTAGTTCACCGCGTCATCGGCGTTCATGTCGAAGAACGGCGGCTGCAGGATGGCGGCCGGGAACACGATCTCGTTGGCGAGCGGGTTGTAGTAGGCGTTGACCGTCTGCGGCGTCATGCCCCACTCGGTCTTGTCCACCGGCTTGCCGATCTTGGCGAGATCACGCTTCGCATTCGACTCGCGTGCACTGAGCACGTTGGCGACGAGGTCGCCCTTGCCGACCGCCAGGCCCGGGTATTCCTTCCACCTGCTCGGATAGCCTACCTTGACCGTGAAATTGCGGATCTTGTCCTCGGCCGCCTTGCGCGTCTCGGGACCCATCCATTCGAGATTGCCGATGCCAGCGTCGAACGCCTTGAGCAGGTTCTGCACCAGCTCGTCCATGCGGCGCTTGGCCTCCGGCGGGAAATGACGCGCGACGTACTCCTTGCCGAGCAGGTCGCCGACGGAACCCTCGAGTTCGCCGAGCGCCCGCTTCCAGCGTGGCTTCAGTTGCGGTGTGCCGGTGAGCGTGCGGCCGTAGAAATCGAACTGCTCGTTCACGAACGCCGAACTGAGGTACGGCGAGAAGCCGTCGATCGCGCGCAGCTTGAGGTAGTCCTTCCAGGTGGCGAGCGACTCGGCCTGGATCGCCTTGCCCACGGCCACGAAATAGTCGGGCTGGCCCAGGACCATCCGACGGGTATCCGGCACGCCGAGGCCGGCGAAATAGCGCGACCAGTCGATGCCAGGCGTGGCCTTCGTCGCCGCGGCGACGTCCATCGGGTTGTAGAGCTTCTCGATCTCGCGCAGCTTCACCATGGGCCATGAGGCCTCGGCCAGCTTCGTCTCGAAGGCCAGGAGTCGCTTCGCCGTCGCAGCCCCGTCCTTGCGGCCCGCGAGCGCGAAGACGTTCTCGATGTGCTTCAGGTACGCGGCACGGATTTCCGTGAAGCGCTTCTCCTTGGAGAAGTAGTAGTCGCGCTCGGGCAGGCCGAAGCCCGACTGCGTGAACCAGATGGTATTGAGGTCCGGATTGCCGGCATCCGCGAGCACATCGGAGTCGATGAAGTTGTCGATGCCGAGCACCTGGGCGCGCGCCAGGTAGTCGGTCAGCTGCTGCCGGTCCTTGATCGCGTCGATGCGGGCAAGCTCGGGCATGAGCGGGGCCAGGCCGAGCTTTTCGGCCTGCGCCTCATCCATGAAGCTCGCATAGAAGTCACCGACGATCTGCCGGTCGGTACCGGGCGCGGCATTGGCGGCCGCGCTTTCCTCGGCGATCGCGCGCAGGTTCTTCTCCGCGCCGTCCGCAAGGACGGTGAACGCGCCGTAGTTCGACTTGTCCGCCGGGATCTCGGTCTGCGCAAGCCACGTCCCGTTCACGAAGCGATACAGGTCGTCCTGCGGCCGCACGCTGCGGTCGAAATTCTGGAGCATTAGGCCCGACGGACGCACGGCCGGGGCAGGCGCGGCAGGAGCCGCCGCGGCGACCGGCGCCGGAGCAGTGGCTTCGGACGGCGCACTGGCGCAGGCGGCGAGCGTGAGCAGGCAGGCGGCAGGCAGGGACCAGCGAATCATGTCGAGACTCCGTCTTGGATTCGGACCGGGCGGCCCCGAGCGGACCCCGGCGAGTGGCCGCGGATTATAGGGGAATCAGGCGCGACCCACCCTGAGGTGGATGGGCCATGCGACGAGTCGTGCGGCGCCGTCGACGGGCCACAGGGGCGCCAGCTGTGCGCGCAGATCGGGCAGCGGGTCCCGCCGGTCGTGCGCATCCTTGTAGCGCTGCACGGCGGACCACGTGGCGAGGTAACCCATGACCTGGTCGAGGTCCCAGCGAGTCTCGAGGAGGAACTCCGGGGCCGGAGTGTCGCGCCAGAGGAAAGGCAACGTGCGATAACCAGACTCCACGTAGCGGCGTTCCGGCGGCCAGTACGGGCCCACCACGCCGGTATAGAAGCGGTCGATGATCGCGTCCACTTCGGGATCCACGCGGAATTTCTCATACGTCCACGCGGCAAAGGCGCCTCCGGGCGCCAGGACCCGGCGGCACTCGGCGTAGAAGCGTTCGAAATCGAACCAGTGCGCGGCCTGGGCGGCGACCACCAGGTCGACGGCGCCGTCCGCAACGGGGAGGTTCTCGGCCATCGTGCAGACGTATTCGACGCGCGGATGCACGGCGGCTTTCTCGATCTGCGCGCGACTGGCGTCGACGGCGACGACCTTGTCGAAGTGTTCCGCGAGTGCGACGGCGGCCTGCCCGTTGCCTGTCGCGCAGTCCACCGCCAGCGCGCGCCCAGGTGCGCAAGAGGCGACGAACGCAATCAGCTCCCGGGGATATCCGGGCCGATAACGGCTGTAGGCGGCCGACTGCGCGGAGAAATGGTCCTTGAAGGTGGCCATGTCGCTTAGAATTTCACACACCTTCCCGCGATTGCCAGCCGAAGATCATGCACGGAATCGAAGTCGTCGACATCGCGCACGCGATCCAGCTCGCGCTGGCGCCGGTGTTCCTGCTCTCGGGCATCTGGGTGTTCCTCGGCGTGCTCGCCAACCGCCTCGCGCGCATCGTGGACCGCGCGCGCAGCATGGAGAAGGAACTGCGCCATCCAGAGGCTCACGATGCGGAGCGGATCCGCAAGCAACTGGCGGCGTTGGCAAAGCGCGCCCGCTTCATCAACATCGCGATCACGCTCGGCACGATCGCCGCGCTGCTGGTGGCGCTGGTCGTCGCGCTGCTGTTCATGAGCACGTTCGTGCCGCTCAACCTCGCACCACCCGTCGCGCTGCTGTTCGTGGCCGCGATGTTCTCGCTGGTCGCGGCGTTCGTCAGCTTCCTGATCGAGGTGCGGGTCGCGATCGCGGTGCTGCGGATCGGCGACGTCTAGTTCCGCTCGAAGACCACCTTGCCGCCGACCAACGTGAGATCCACCGTCGCCTCGTGAATGGCGAGCGGATCCGCCTCGAACAGGTTGCGACTCAATACCACGAGATCGGCCAGCTTGCCGGCCACGAGCGAGCCGCGGTTCGCTTCGTCCTTCACGAGGTATGCGCCGGCCGACGTGTAGGCGATGAGCGCCTGCGCCAGCGAGATGCGCTCCGCGGGGATCCAGACCTTGTCGGTCACGCCTTCAGGATCCTTGCCGCCCGGGTAGCGATGCGTCACCGCGGTCTCGAGGCCGGCGAGCGGCGCCAGGTCGGTGACCGGCCAGTCGGAACCCCAGACGAGTGTGGCGCCGGTGTCGAGCAGCGAGCGCGTCGGATAAAGACGTGCGCTGCGGGCGGGGCCGAAGAGCTTCGGCGCGAACACGGTCTCCCACGGGTCGCCGCGACTCCACAGCGGCGACATGTTGGCGACGACGCCCAGTTGCTGGAAGCGTGGCAGGTCGGCGACATCGATCAACCCGAGGTGCGCAATGGTGTGCCGCGCATCGCGCGGGCCGTTGGCGCGGCGCGCCTCGGCGAAAGCGTCGAGTGCGGCGCGTACGGCGCCATCTCCGATCGCGTGCACGTGCACCTGGAATCCCTCCGCGTCGAGTTGCGTCACGACCTTCTTCAGTCGATCCGGCGCCAGGAACAACTGGCCCGTGCCGAATTTTTCCGGCTCGTCGCTGTAGGGCTCGAGCAGCGCGACAGTGTGCGAGCCATAGGCGCCATCGAGGGTGATCTTTACGCATGGCGCTTGCACCGTGGTGCCGGCGAACTCTGCGCGCTGGGTGATGAAACGGCGGATCTGCTCGTCGTCGTCCACCGCGGGGTCGAAGGACAGGCAGAGGTTGACGCGCATGCCTGGCCGTTCGCTTCGCCCGAGCGCGAGATAGGCCGGCACCAGGTCTAGGCCCACGAGGGCATCCTCGTAGGCCGTGATGCCGACGCGGTTCATCTCGCGCATCGCCGCTTTCAGATTTTCGACCTGCTCCCCCAGCGCCGGTGGTGGAATCACTTTCTGGACGAGATCCATGGCCGCTTCCTGCAGCACGCCGGTCGGCTCGCCAGCAGCGTCACGCTCGATGCGGCCGTTGGCCGGATCCGGGGTCGCCCGGGTGACACCCGCAGCCTTCAGGGCAGCTGAGTTTGCCCATCCCATGTGCTGCGAGTTGTTGGTGAGGAACGCGGGGCGGTCGACGACCCCTGCATCGAGCATCGCGCGCGTGGGCTGTCCGCTGGGCAGAAAGGCGGACTCCGCCCAGCCCGTGCCAACGATCCACGGTTTCGTCGGATGCTCGCGGGCATATTCGCCGATGCGCCGGACGATCGCCTCGCGGCTCGCGAGACCGCCGACGTCGAGTCGCGTGGCCAGGTTCGGCGCCAGGCCGGGATGCACGTGCGAGTCCTGAAAACCTGGCAGCAGCATCCGGCCGTGCAGGTCGATCACTTTGGTTCCAGGGCGGGCGAGTTGCCTTGCCGCCGCATCGTTGCCGACGTAGGAAATCCGATCACCAGTGACGGCGAGCGCCGTGGCGCGGCCGGCGGCGTCCATCGTGTAGACGGCGCCGTTCACGAAGACCGTGTCGGCCGTCGTGGCCGCGAAAGCGGCTGTCGCCGACAGCAGCGCTGCGGCAAGAATCGTCAGCCGATATCGCATGGCCGGGCTCCTTTGCTCGCGGCACCGTTCGCCGCTTCGGGGCATCACAATATCAATGACGCTGGCCAGGTGGGAACGATCCTGATGGCGCACAATTCGGCTGGGACGTTCCACACGGGCACCGACGCGCGCTCAAGGCGACGTATCGAGGATGAAACTGAACACGACCATCGACGACCGACTGAGCAAGGTTCCCGAAGTCACGCTCGTCTTCTGGGTGATCAAGATTGCGGCGACGACGTTTGGCGAAACCGCCGGCGACGCCGTCTCGATGTCGATGAACCTCGGCTACCTGCTGGGTACCGGGATCTTCGCGGTGATTTTCGTCGCCGCCGTCGGTGCGCAGATTGCTGCGAAGGAATTCCGGCCGTTCCTGTATTGGGCGACGATCATCGCCTCGACGACCGTCGGCACGACGCTTGCCGACTTTGTCGACCGCTCGCTCGGGATCGGTTACGCCGGCGGGACGACGATCCTGGTCGCGCTCCTGGTGCTCTCGTTGTTCACCTGGTATCGATCGCTGGGCTCGATCGCGATCGACACGGTCCGTTCACCGCAGTCCGAGATGTTCTACTGGGTGACGATCATGTTCTCGCAGACGCTCGGCACGGCGCTCGGCGACTGGACGGCGGACACGGCAGGCCTGGGTTATCTCGGCGGCGCTACCGTGTTCATCGTGATGCTGGCCATGGTCGTCGCCGCGTACTTCTGGACGAACATTTCGCGCACGCTGCTGTTCTGGGCCGCATTCGTGCTGACTCGGCCGCTCGGTGCCGTAGTCGGCGACTTCCTCGACAAACCCGTTGCGAATGGCGGGCTGGCACTCAGCCGGTATTCCGCGTCGTTGGCGCTGCTGGCGTTCATCGTCGTGTGCATATTGGCCTTTCCGCAGAGGGCTGCGCGACGGGCTCACTGAAGGCGCCCGGCCGTCGTCGCTCGGCTGGGCCTCTAGCCTTGCCCCGCAAGATCCGTTGGCTCCGAACGGAACCGGCCGCCCCGGCAGCCTGCGGTCGCCACGGAACTGTCCCGCTCCTGCAGTCAACCGCCAGGCGAACCCAGCACGTCAGCCTCAGACTGCTTGAGCAGCGCCTTGAGCAATGGTGGCGAGAAGTGCCGCTGTACCGAGATGGCATAGAAGTTCTCGTGCAGGTCCGGCACCACGCCGTACTCCACGAGGCGCCCGCTGCGCAGTTCGTCCTGCACCACCACCGTGGGCAGCAGTGCCACGCTGTCGGAGTCGCGGGCCAGCAGGCGCAGCAGCGCCATGTCGTCGACCTCGGCGCGCAGCCGGTAGCGGATGCCCAGCCGCTCGCACATCAGGTCGAAACCGGCGCGGATGTCGTTGTCGCGCCCCGGCAGCAGCAGTGGCACCTCGGCCAGTTCGTCGGGAAACCGGAACGCGCGGCGCTTGCGCCGGGGCTTGCCCACCAGGCTGACGGGTTGGCGCGCAATGCGCCGGCACCGCCATGGGTCGTCGGCGCTGGCGTGCACCTGCCGGTTGGACAGGATCAGGTCCAGCGTATGCACCCGCAGCCGCGACAGCAGGTCGACCAGGCTGCCCGACTGCAGCACGAGTTCGACATCGGCGCGCTCCAGCAGCGGCCGCAGGAAGTTCTCCTGGAAGTTGCGCGAAAGAGTAGCTACGGCACCGATGCGCAGCACCTGGCGTTCTTCGCGGCGGCCTTCGCGCAACAGCGCCGTGAGCTCGGCTCCCGCCGTGAAGATCGAATCGGCATAGCCCAGCGCCAGCTGTCCGGCCTCGGTGAGCTGCAGCCCGCGGCCGATACGCGCGAACAACGGCTGCCCGAGCTGCTCTTCGAGCTGCCTGATCTGCGCCGAGAGCGCCGACTGCGAAACGTGCAGCCGCGTTGCTGCGCGCGTGAGGTTGCCCTCTTTGGCGACGGCCCAGAAGTAGTGCAGGTGATGAAAGTTCAAGCGTGACATGCGAGAACCGTTCTGTTTAAAAGTACGTAATGTACTGAACAATGCATTTTACGGAAGATTATCGGGCAGGCACAGTGCGCTCATTGCCCCACGCGGACTCGGCCATGAATCCACAGCCCGACATCAGCCTCACGCTGCCGACCTGGCATGCCGCCCTGCTGTTCGGGCCGGCGCTGGCGGCCGCGGCGGCGGCCCTGTTTGCCGGTCCCGGCGCCGCGCCTTCCGCAGCGTGGCGCGGTGCGCGCTGGGCGGCCTCGGCGGCCGTGGCCTTCGCGGCATTGTCGCTGGCCGCCGTGCTCTCCGGTTCGGTGGGCTCAGGCCTCGGCGTGCGCGCCGACGCCGTCGGCGCCGTGGTGATGCTGCTCGTGGCCTTCGTCGGCTGGGTCATCGTGCGTTACTCGCAGCCCTACCTCGACGGCGAGCGAGAAGAGCGCCACTACGTGCGCTGGCTGATGGCCACGCTGGCCACGGTCAGCGTGGTCGTGGCCACCAACCATGTGCTGGTGCTGGCGCTGGCCTGGACGGCCACCAGCCTGGCGCTGCACCGGTTGCTGATGTTCTTTGGTGAGCGGCCACCGGCGGTGGTGGCCGCGCACAAGAAGTTCATCGTCGGCCGCATCGCCGACCTGTGCATGCTGGCCGCCGCCGGCCTGCTGTTCCAGGCCTACGGCACGCTGCACATCGATCAACTCGCTGCGCACGCCGCCGCCGTGCCGCAATTGCCCGGCGCCGCGCAGGTTGCAGTGCTGCTCATCGCCTGCGCCGCGCTGCTCAAGTGCGCGCAATTGCCCTTCCACGGCTGGCTGATCCAGGTGATGGAGGCGCCCACGCCGGTCTCGGCGCTGCTGCACGCCGGTGTCGTCAACCTCGGCGGCTTCGTGCTGATGCGCTTTGCGCCGCTAGTGGCCGACGTGCCCGCAGCCCAGGCACTGCTGGTGGCGGCCGGCACGGCCACCGCGGTGCTGGCGGCGCTGGTGATGACCACGCGCATCAGCATCAAGGTGATGCTCGCCTGGTCGACTTGCGCGCAGATGGGCTTCATGCTCATGCAGTGTGGCCTGGGTGTCTGGGAGATGGCGCTGCTGCATCTGGTGGCGCATTCGCTGTACAAGGCGCACGCCTTCCTCGGCGCGGGTGGTGCGGTGCGCCGCGCGATGCTGGTGCAGCTAACACCGCGGGCCGCGGCGCCGGGCCCGCTGGCACTGGCCGTGGGCGCTCTGGTCGGCGTGGGCATGACGCTGCTGGCCGGCGCCGCCGTGGGCTGGCTGCTGCCCGGTGAGGCGGCCTCGCCCGCGATCTGGGTGCTGGCGGGTATCGCCGCCCTGGCACTGGTGCCGCTGGTGCACGCGCAGTCGCTGCGGCTGGGCGGCCCGTGGCTGCCGGCACTCGGTCTGGGTGCCTTCGGCGTCGCCCTGGCCTACTTCGGCCTGCATGCGGTGCTCGCGCGGTGGGTGCTGCCGAACGCGGCTGCCCCGGCAGCGGCGCTGTGGGTCGGCGTGGCGGTGGCCTTCGGCGCGTTGTTCCTCCTGCAGTCGGTCATCACCGTCGCGCCCCAGGGTGCGCTGGCGCGCGGCCTGTATCCATGGTTCTACGGCGGGTTGTTCCTCGACGAGAAGTTCAACCGCATCGCCTTCGCCCTGTGGCGCCCGCCGGGGCCGACGGTCGCGACTTCGCCGCTGCCCGCGGCCGACACGACCACCGCCATCGATACCCCCACCGCCACAGCCGGAGGTCGCGCATGAACGTCGTTATGGAGGCCCCCCAGCGGCACGCGCAGCGCCTGGCCACCCACATCGCCACTGCCACCGCGCGCGTGGCGCCCACCTGGCCGCTCGACGAGTTCATCGCCGTCAACCCCTACTGGGGCTGGGTCGGCCGCCCGATGCCCGAGGCCGCCGCAGCTCTGGGCACGCTGGCCGGCACGCGGCTGACGATGCCGCGCGAATGGTTCCAGGAGCAGTGGGCCGCCGGCCGCCTGCAACGTCGGCACCTGGATGCCGCGGCCGCGGACGAAGTCGCCGCGCTGAACACGAACGGCGCCGACGATGCCCGCGTGCTGGCACTGGTCAGCGAACTCGTGTCGGCGCTGCAGGGCCCATCGGCACCGCTGTCGCGGCTGCCGCTGGTCACCGACCTGCGCGACCGCGGCGCACCGCCGCGACCCGGCCTGCGCTGGGCCGATCTCGTCACCCACCAGGTCAGCCAGCACTGCGCCGCGTTCTTCGACCGCCACCAGGCCAGCTGGGCGATGGACCGCTCGCACGGCCTGTACGACAGCTGGCGCCAGCAACTCGCCGCCGACCACGGCCTGCCCTGGCGCCAGAGCCGGGCTGCACTGCGCGCCCGTCTTGCGGCTCTCCCTTCTGCGCCGCAGGCGCTGATCGGCGCCGCGTTAGACGGCATGTCCGTGCCCGAGGAGGGCCACGAGCCCTACCTCAGCGCCGTGCTGATGGCCATCGGCGGCTGGGGTGCCTGGTGTGCCTACGAGCGCTGGCAAGCACGCCTGGGTGGCAGCGACGACGACAAGATCGTGGACCTGCTGGCCATCCGCTTGGCCTGGGAGTGGCTGCTGTTCGAAGATGCCGTGCACGGCTCGCTGCCGGCCGACTGGGCCGAACGTTGGGGCGCGGCTCAGGCGGCGGCCGACGCGCTGCGGCAAGCCCAGCGCACCGACTGGCTGCTGCAAAGCGCCGTCGAGATCGCCTACCGTGAGCCGCTGATCGAAGGGCTGAGCCAGCCGCTGCCTGCCGCCGCTACCACGCCGCCCGCCGTGCAGGCGTTGTTCTGCATCGACGTGCGCTCCGAGGTCTTCCGCCGCGCACTGGAGTCGGTCAGCCCTGCCGTGCACACGCGCGGCTTCGCCGGATTCTTCGGTCTGTCCATCGCCTACTCGCCCATTGGCAGCGCGCTCACGCGGCCGCAGCTGCCGGGCCTGCTGGCGCCGGCGCACTGCGTGAGCGAAGTCGCCGACAGCGCCGCCCTGGGCCAGGTGCTGGCCACGCAGCGCCGCAACGCGCTGCAGTGGCGCCAGCGCTGGGCCGAGTTTCGCGCCGCGCCGGCCTCGGCCTTCAGCTTCGTCGAGACCATGGGCTTGCTGTACGGCCCCAAGCTGCTCGCCGACAGCCTGCCTTCGAGCGCGACTCCGGCGCGCTGGGAGGATGCCGGCCTGCCGTCACGGGCCGCCGCCGCACTGCGGCCCTGCCTGCCCCAAACCGCCAGCGACCCCGCCGCAGCTGCCGCCATGGCCAAGGGCATCCTCGGTGCCATGGGCCTGGTGAGCGGTTTCGCGCCGCTGGTGCTGCTCGTCGGCCACGGCAGCCGCAGCGCCAACAACCCGCATGCCGCCGGCCTCGACTGTGGCGCCTGCGGCGGCCAGACGGGCGAGGTCAACGCTCGCGTGCTCGCGGACATGCTCAACACCCGGGCCGTTCGCGAGCACCTGCGCGACCTGGGCATCGACGTGCCCGCCGGCACGCACTTCCTGCCCGCACTGCACAACACCACCACGGACGAGGTGCTGCTGTACGACATCGAGTCCGTGCCCGCCGCGCTGCAGTCACAGCTCGCTCAACTGGGCGAATGGCTCGAGGCCGCAGGCCAGCGCGCGCGTGCCGAGCGCGCGCAGAGCCTGGGCCTGGGCAACCTGGCCGAGCACGACGACGCGCTGGAGCAGTCGCTGCTCGAACGCGCCAACGACTGGGCTCAGGTGCGTCCCGAATGGGGCCTGGCCGACAACGCGGCCTTCATCGTCGCGCCGCGTGCACGCAGCCGGCACCTCAAACTGGCCGGCCGCAGCTTCCTGCACGACTACGACCACCGGCTCGACCCCGAGCTGGGCGTGCTCACGCTGATCATGACCGCGCCGATGGTCGTCACCCACTGGATCAACATGCAGTACCACGCCTCCACGGTGGACAACCGGCGCTACGGCAGCGGCAACAAGGTATTGCACAACGTGGTCGGCGGGCACCTGGGCGTGTTCGAGGGTAACGGCGGTGATCTTCGCATCGGTCTGCCGATGCAGTCGCTGCACGACGGCCGCACGCTGCGCCACACGCCGCTGCGGCTGAGCGTCTTCATCGAAGCGCCGCGGGCCTCGATCGAAACCGTGATGGCCGGCAACGAGATCGTGCGCCAGCTCGTGGGCAACGAATGGCTGCACCTGTTCAGGATCGACCCGGAAACGAGTGCGATCGAGCGGCATGCCCACGGGCAGTGGGTGGCGGCGGCCTGCGGCACATGACGGTGGCGATCGTGCTGATGGAACCACTCGCGATCGCGGTGCCTGCGGTGCTCGGCTGAATACCGTCAAGGCGATGACGCAACTCACCCACCTGCAGCGGCTCGAGGCCGAGAGCATCCACATCATGCGCGAGGTCGTGGCCGAGGCCGAGAACCCGGTGATGCTCTACAGCATCGGCAAGGACTCGACCGCAATGCTGCACCTGGCGATGAAGGCCTTCTGGCCGACGCCGCCGCCCTTCCCACTGCTGCACATCGACTCCACATGGGAGTTCCGCGAGATGTACGCGCTGCGCGAGCAGGTGGCGGATCGCTACGGCGTGAAGGTGCTGGTGCACCACAATCCCGAGGCGATGGCGATGGGCATCAACCCGTTCGACCACGGCAGCGAGATCCACACCGACCTCTGGCGTACCCAGGGCCTGAAGCAGGCGCTCAACGTGCACGGCTTCGACGCGGCCTTCGGCGGCGGCCGGCGCGACGAGGAGAAGTCGCGCGCGAAGGAACGTATCTTCAGCTTCCGCACCGCCCAGCATCGCTGGGACCCTAAAAGTCAGCGGCCGGAACTCTGGCGGCTGTACAACGGCCACAAGATGAAGGGCGAGTCGATTCGCGTGTTTCCGATCAGCAACTGGACCGAGCTCGACGTCTGGCAGTACATCCACCTGCAGCAGATCCCGATCGTGCCGCTCTACTTGGCCGCCAAGCGGCCGATGGTCGAGCGCGACGGCATGCTCATCCTGGTGGACGACGATCGCATGAAGTTGCATCCGGGCGAGGTGCCCGTGATGAAGTCCGTGCGCTTCCGCACCCTGGGCTGCTATCCGCTGACCGGGGCGATGGAGTCGGAGGCGCAGACGCTGCCGGCCGTCATCCAGGAGATGTTGCTGGCCCGTACCAGCGAGCGGCAGGGCCGCGTGATCGACCGTGACAGCGCCGCCTCGATGGAGAAGAAGAAGCAGGAAGGCTACTTCTAGCCGCCTGGCAGCCTCACATGCTCCAGCGCAGCGCTGGCCTGCGCAGCGGCGCGTCCCACAGCGCCAGCATCACCGCGGCGGCCGCGGTCCCGGCGAGCGTCATCCGTCACCCGCATTTGACAGAATCTTGTGGTCGCCGGCCGACCACGAATTGCGGCTCGCCAACTTCACGGTCGCAGCGTAGTGTCGTGACGAAACATCACCGGAAGCGGCTCCGTTAGAGGCTGCCCGGTGTCGCTGTCCAGGAGGGAGACAATATGCATTCGCTTCGCATCATCGCCCGTTCCGCGTTCATTCTTGGCTGCGTCGTGGCTGCAACCGGCTTGGCGAATGCTGGCGGGGGTGCGACCGACATCGGTAACTACCGCTGGACCAACGTGCGTCCGACCGTGCCGGTCAACCCTACGATATGGGCGCCGCGCGCCGGCCTCCAGGCCATCGAACTGCGTAACGACCTCTACGTGATGGGCGGCCGGGGACCGTTCTCTTTCGAGACCGAGACCGCGCTCTACGGCGACGTCTGGAGGAGCACCGACGTCGGTGCCTCGTGGACGAAAGTTGCGCAATGGCAGCCCAACCAGGGCACCCGGCAGATGTGGAAGCCGCGCGCGTACTTCGGGGCCGTCACTCACCGCGGCCGCATGTACGTGATCGGCGGCCAGAACTTCAAGTCGAAGCCGAACCCAGTTTATCCGGATGGCTGCGCCTTCCTCCCGCCGGGTGTGCCGTGCCTGCCGATCGTGCCTGACTCGACATTCTTCGACGACGTGTGGAGCAGCAAGGACGGCGTCACGTGGCTTCCGGAGACGACGGATGCTCCGTGGGCAGGCCGCGCCGGCCTTTCCGCTGTCGTTCACCACGGGGCAATCTACGTCCTCGGTGGCAGCCAGGGCGACGATGCCTCGACCGGCGGTACGGGCCGAGTCCTGTTCAACGACGTCTGGATGTCGCGCGACGGCCGCACCTGGACCGAGGTCACGGGCAAGGGGCCGAGGTGGATGCCTCGGGCCGGAGCCGCAGTCGTTTCGAAGGGCGGCTATATCTACCTGCTCGGCGGCGAGCGAGGTTTCTCGTGCGGCTTCGATCCGAAGAGTCCCTGCCAGCCCGCGACGCGGACGCTCTACTTCAACGATGTGTGGCGCTCGAGAGATGGCGCGTCATGGGAACTGGTGACCGCTTCGGCCGGCTGGTCACCTCGACCGGGACACCAGTGCGTTGTACTCATCAACGAGATTGTTTGTTTCGGTGGTTATGGAGAGGTGCCCGGACTTCCGCCGATCCCTGCGAACCCGACGGACATGTGGACCAGTCGCGACGGCAAGACCTGGACCCAGCTTCCGTCGCCCGCGGCTCCGCCGTGGAATGGCAAGTCCCCGGACGACATGCGTTACGACTTCGACGCCCTGGTCTTCTCCGGTGGTCGCGCCGGTCTGCGGCCTTCGATCATCACGTTTGGCGGCGACCGTGAGCGGTTCGGCCTTCCCTCCAACGTGAACTCATTCCTGATCGAGAACGACGTCTGGCAGTTCAGCCCGTGATGTCGTCACTTCGCGCCCGTCAGTCGACTTCGTGCGCCGTCAGGAACATGGCCTTCTCGAGCGCGGTAAAGAAATCCCGATAGAACTTCAGATCCTTCACGGCCTTCTCTCCGTACCCGGCGTTGATCCGCACGAGCATTTGCGAGTCGCCACGGGGCCGCACCGTGACGGTGACCCGCAACTCATACCCGGAGAGCTTGGTTGCCGTCACGGTGCCGAGGTCGACGTCCGCCTTGTCCAGCACGAAGTTGAGATCCTGCAGCGTCGCGATCACGGACCGGAGCGTCTGCTCCTTGTCGGCCGTATCGAAGGCCCGCTCCTGGTAGCTGCGCATCTGCACGGCACTCTGGTCTGTCTTCGTGACCTGATCAATTGAAGATACGCAGCCGCACAGCAGGGCTGCACCAAGCATGACCGGCAATCGATATCGAATGCGCATCAGATGGCCTGCAATTCAAGGAAGATGCTCTTGGACAGACGGTCGAAGAACTTCTGATAGACCTTTGGGTCCTCGACCGACTCGGCATGCGTGAGGTTGCCGTCGTCGTCCCATACCAATCGCTGGATGGTGACGCGGATGACCTGCGCATCCTTGCGGGGCTGGCCGGACGAGTCGAGAGCCGGCCGTGTCACGATTGAAATGCGGATCTTCTGCGTGACGTCGATACTGATCTCGCCGTCATCGCTGAAGTGGTCGCCGAACACGAGACTGAACACCAGGTCGACTGCGAGTGTCTCCAGGCTCGAGGTAATGATGTCGGCGGTGTCGATCGCCGAGCGTTTCTTCGATGCGACGATGACGCCGAGCCGAGTCTCGGCTTCGTCGATGTTGAAGCCAAGGTCTTGCAGCACACCGGCGGAGGCGGCGAGCAGCGCCTTCTCATCGATCCCCTCGACTCTTCGCGTCTGAAGCTGCCGCTGTTGCAGCGAATCTGGCGAAAGCGCCATGGCGTTGTCGGGCAGAGTTTCACAACCGGCAACGAACAGGACGCCGAGCGCAATCAGCGTCGCGCTCATCAGCCCATGCCAGGTGGTCCGGCGTGCGCGCATGATCGCGTCTCAGAAGCTGGACGTGTGATACGCGAAGTCCCGGACCTTCTTCGCCTCGTCGAACTTGATGATCACCGTGAGGGTTTTCTGCGACGTCGACGCGGCGCCGGTCGATCTGCCTGTGCTTCCTCCCGTGCCACCAGCGACGCTTCCGCCTCCGCCAAAGATCAGTGCGGCGACCCCGTCGTTGCTCGTGGAATAAGCCACGTCGGTCGAGAACTTGTCGTAGATCCACACCTCGCGACGCAACTCGTCGGTGCTGACGATGTTGGGCGAGCCGAGGACCTGCGCCACTTCGGCGCCGGACATCCCGACCCTGATTTCCTTCTGGACCGTGCCGACCGTGACGCGGTCGGCGGTCGGATTGGCGACATCGGATCGATGCTCCGATGCAGACATGCAGCCCGGCAAAACAAGTATCAGTGCGACCGCAGCCCATGGAGTCAATGCGTTGACGCGCATGTTCAGCCCTCCTTTGCTGACGTGACCTGGCCGAAGCGAGAATCAATCTCAGCGGCCGGCCGTCGCCGCATCGCAGTTTCAAGCTATGCCTGTCGGGGACGAGTCGCCATCGTGGATTGCACGCTCCGGCTTCGGGAAGATGACCGTGTCGCTCAGTTCGTGCGCGTGAGCGTCAGCGGCACGCGCACGACGTCGCGGTCGAGATTGTCCCCGTTGACGCGCACGTAATAGAAGTAAGGCGTGCGCCCCGCATTCTCGAAATTCACGGTCGTGTCCGCATGGTCGACGATAGACGGATACGCAACGAGGACCGGTTCCAGCACCCCAGGTTGCGCCGGATCCGCCGCGCACCAGGACAGAGACGCCTCGACCAGCAAGCGGTGCGTACTCCAGTGGATGAGGTCGGCGGATAACGCATAGAAGAATCCACAGGTCGGCCGACCGTTGACGTCGAGCGGCCCCGGACCAGACGCCACTGCCATGTAACGCTCGAGGTAAGTGTCGTACACGAGGTGCGAGGGAATCACGAACCCCCCGAGGGACGCGCAGATTGGTGTCGCGTGACCGGTGACATAGGGGCTCGCCATGCGCAGGTTGAAGCCACTGCCGTCCCACGCGCGCCAACTCGTTGGGTCGCCCAGCGCGCGTGTGCGGAAGACGCACAGACCCTGCATCTGGTACCAGTTTACGGTCGGGATCGCCATCAGGAAGGCGTAGTAGTAGCCGTCCTTTCCCTGCACGATGTTGCTGGGAGCGAAGTAGCCCGCCACGAAACCGTTGCCGACGGGTGCCACGCCCGGCTCCGGGGGCACCCACGCGTCAGGCGCGGGTGCAACCGTGTGCGCAGGCGCGCCGGGCTTGGAGAACGATCGCGCTCCGTCCGTCGACACGGCATACGTAACCGAGTTGTACCAGCATGGATTGCCGGGAGCCGGATTGCCCGGCTGGCAGGTGGCCGCGACGGCGTCGTGGAACTCGTTGTGCACGAGCACGTGCCACGAGCTGCCTTCTCGATACACGGACCACACCCATTCCCAGTTCTCGTAGGAGTCCGCAGTGCGTCGGTCCGCCGACGCGAGCGCAGGCCCGCTGCAGTCGCGCGTGAACTTGCCGAACCCGGCCCCGCGGCTCACGTAGTAGCGCGGCGCATTACCCGAGAACATCACCAGGCTGCCGTCGTCCGCCCGCACAAACCGGGCCGGGCCGTCGGGGACGTCGAGCTCCTCGCAACGATCCGTCATCGCGTGCATCACCACTTCCTTGGCCCCAAGTGACACGGTGACGCGGATCGGCGTCAGCGTCAGCGTCACCGACCCTTTGACGCCGTCTACGCTGGCGGTGACATCCACCGGTCCGGTGCCCCAGGTCTGCAGCAGCCCCGTCGGCGACACCGGCGCCAGTTCGGGTTTTGAACTGCTCCAGGTCGCCGTCTTACCCGGCAGGACATTGCCGGCCGCATCCTTCGCGGTCGCAACGAGTTGCACCGTATCGCCCTCATAGGGCGCGAGCGTCGGGCTCGTCACGGTGACGCTGGCGGTCACGGCCGCCGTCGCGGTCGCTTCGAACATCACCCCAGAGATGCCCGCCACCGTCGCTGTTGCTCGATTCGCACCAGCTGTCGTGCCAAGCGTCCACCGTGTATTCGCCGCGCCGCCGCCGTCGCTCTTGCAGGCCGGCCTCGCATCGCGGTCGTTGTAGAACGCCACCACGCCGCGCAAGGTCTTGAAGTAGCCATTGTGCATGTAGGGTGCGGTCTTGGCGATGTTGCGCAGCGTCGGCACCTTGAACTTGCCGTCTTCCCCGCGCTTCTTGACGAACCCACCCAATCCCCTGTCGACGAACTTGGTACCTTGCGGGTTGAACTTCTTGTCCTGCCCGTAAAACGGATTGTCGGGATTGCGCGGCACACCCAGGTTGTCGTAGGTGAAGTCGGTAAACAGCGGCGGCTCGCCATTGGGGCCTTTCTGGCTGGGATGGCAGGCCGCGCAGTTGCCTTTTTTCTCGTCCTCGTAGAGTGTCAGGCCGCGCAGCTCCTGCCCGGTCAGCTGACCCTTGCCCGCCAGCCAGGCGTCATAGCGTGAAGTGAAGGGCTGGAACTCGGTGGTGCGCTCGTAGGCGGCGATGGCAGCGGCAATATGGTCGTAGGCGCGATTCACGGAAACCAGCGCGCCCTTTCCGAAAACGGCATCGAACTGATCCGTGTAAGCGGCGCGTCGCACCTTCTCGACGACGGCCCGCTTGTTCGGGTTGGCCATTTCGACTGGATTGAGGAACGGTCCCTTGGCCTGTTCTTCGAGCGTCGCGGCCCGACCATCCCAGAACTGTCCCCCGACGTAATGTTTTTCCTTGGGGTCAACATGGAGTTTCGGCGAGAAAGCCATATACATCGCCGAGGGGGTATTGCGATTGCCGAAGCGCTCGGGATGAACCCCCTTCGAAGTCGGCTT
>Ga0209253_10001675_pt1 | contig 19507 bp, 20 predicted proteins | sample FrelakmetBRP12BR_FD_187145 | JGI IMG/M metagenome (GOLD analysis project Ga0209253, IMG submission 187145) | Freshwater lake sediment microbial communities from the University of Notre Dame, USA, for methane emissions studies - BRP12 BR (SPAdes)... | ecosystem: Environmental > Aquatic >... | reverse complement strand
GAAGAACCACGGCTGCCATCCGTTCGGCAACGCGAAGGCGCGCGCCATCGTGTGGAACTTCCCCGACGCCATTCCGCAGCATCGCGAGCCGCTGTACTCGCCGCGTCCCGACATGGTCGCGAAATACCCGACCCACGACGACAAGAAGGCGTTCTGGCGGCTGCCGACGCAGTACAAGAGCGTGCAGGAGAAGAACGTCGCGGACAAGGTCGCCGAGAAGTTCCCGCTGATCATGACGAGCGGCCGGCTGGTCGAGTTCGAGGGCGGCGGCGACGAGACGCGGTCCAATCCGTGGCTCGCCGAGCTGCAGCAGGAAAACTTCGTCGAGATCAACCCGAAGGACGCGAACGACCGCAGGATCGTCGACGGCGAGTACGTGTGGGTGCAGTCGCCGACCGGCGCGCAGATCTCGGTGAAGGCGCAGGTGACCGACCGCGTCGCGGCCGGGACGACGTTCATCCCGTTCCACTTCGCGGGCTGGTGGCAGGGCAAGGACATGCTCGAGTTCTACCCCGAGGGCGCGGCGCCGATCGTACGCGGCGAGGCGGTCAACACCGCCACGACGTACGGCTACGATTCGGTGACGATGATGCAGGAAACCAAGACGACGCTGTGCCAGGTCGCCAAGAAAGCCTAAGGAGGACTCGCGATGGCCCGGATGAAGTTTCTGTGCGATGCCGAACGCTGCATCGAATGCAACGGCTGCGTTACCGCCTGCAAGCAGGAGAACGAGATTCCCTGGGGCGTGAACCGCCGGCGTGTCGTCACGATCAACGACGGCGTGCCCGGCGAGCGGTCGATCTCGGTCGCGTGCATGCACTGCTCGGACGCGCCGTGCATGGCCGTGTGCCCGGTCGACTGCTTCTACCGCAGCGAGGAAGGCGTCGTCCTGCACGACAAGGACCTGTGCATCGGCTGCGGCTACTGCTTCTACGCGTGCCCGTTCGGCGCGCCGCAGTTCCCGCAGGCCGGCGCGTTCGGCGTGCGCGGCAAGATGGACAAGTGCACGTTCTGCGCGGGCGGTCCCGAAAAGGACAACTCGGAGGCCGAGTTCAAGAAGTACGGCCGCAACCGCCTCGCGGAAGGCAAGCTTCCCGCTTGCGCCGAGATGTGCGCGACGAAGGCGCTGCTGGCCGGCGACGGCGACACGATCGCCGAGATCTACCGGCAGCGCGTCACCGTGCGCGGCAAGGGCAGCGACGTGTGGGGCTGGGGCACCGCATATGGACGGCCGGACGCACCCAAGCAACCGGGGGCCGCGCCTGCCGCACCGGGAGCGAAATCATGATGGGCCGTCTGGGTCGTTGGGCCGCCATCGCGGGCAGCGCGATGGCCGTGTTGATGCTGGCGGGCTGCGGCGAGCGCCCGCAGGTCATCGAGTACAAGCAGGGCAAGTACCAGGGCAAGCCGGACCAGGCCCCGTACGCCGCGGCGCCGTTCAACGGCGACAAGGCGATGTGGGAGCGCGACATCAAGAACCGCACGCAAAATCAGAACGAGTACCGGCGAATCGGTTCCTAGGGAGGCTCTCGCATGCGCATCACATTCGGCGTGGCCCGGTCGCTGGCGGCGGCCGCCGCGTTGCTGTGGATCTGCGCCGCCTCGGCGCAATCACCCGCGGTCAACGCCAAGGAAGCCGACGAAGCCAAGCAGCAGGCGGCGCAGCAGATCGCGCAGCCGGGGAACAACCGGCCGGTCTGGAACGAGGTCCGCTCGGGGCAGCCGCAGTACACGAGCCTGCCTGGACGCGAAACGAACATCCTGATCCAGCCGGAAGGGCAAACGTGGCGCGCCGCACGCGTGCCGCTCGCGACGATCGGCGGCTTCCTGTTCGTGGCGGCGCTGCTCGCGATTGCGGCGTTCTACGTCCTCAAGGGCCCGATCCGCATCCACGGTGCGCCGACCGGCCGCATGATCGAGCGGTTCTCGCTGGTGGAGCGGGCGGTTCACTGGTCCGTCGCCATCACCTTCACGGCGCTCGCCATCACCGGGCTCATCCTGACGTTCGGCAAGGCGGTGCTGCTGCCGCTGATCGGCTACACGCTGTTCTCGTGGCTCGCGACGCTGGCGAAGGGCATCCACAACTTCGTGGGCCCGGTGCTGGTCGTGCTTCTGCCGATCATGATCCTGCTGTTCCTGCGCACGAACCTGTTCCGTGCGCACGACTTTGCGTGGCTCAAGGCGGCCGGCGGCATGTTCTCCGGCAAGCACGTGCCCGCGGGCAAGGCCAACGCAGGGCAGAAGATCCTGTTCTGGTCGATGGTGGTCGTGATCGGCATCACGCTGTGCGTGACCGGCCTGATCCTCGACTTCCCGAACTTCAACCAGACGCGGCAGACGATGCAGCTCGCCAACGTGATCCACATGATCGCGGGCCTGCTGGGCGTCATCCTGCTCGCGGGCCACATCTATCTCGGCACCATCGGGATGACCGGCGCGCTCGACGCGATGAAGACCGGCTACGTCGACGAGACGTGGGCGAAGGAGCATCACGAGTACTGGTACAACGAAGTGAAGGCGGGCAAGGTCGCAGGCGAGGGGGCGCCGCCGCTGACGGCGCAGCAGCGTGCCGTATAGCGGCGGACGGCAGGAAAGGGGAGCGACCGTGGTGAATCTGGGAGGAGGAGGAAGTGGAGCGATGAGAACGATACGCGCGGTGATCGGGGCCACGCTGGTGGTGGCGAGTTTCGGAATTGCGGTGGCGAAATTGCCTCCGCCGCCGCCGATGACCGACGCGCAGAAGGCGGCTGCCGAGGAAACGAAGGCGAAGGCCGCTGCTGCGGCGGAAGTGGCAAAGCAGCAGCAGGCGAAGGCCGAGGATCACGTGGCGGCGCGTTACTTCGCGGAGATGAAAGCCAAGGGCAAGCCGGTACCCGTGCCGCAGATGGCCGCGGCGGCACCGGCTGCACCGCAACCGCCCGCTGCCAAGGCAGCGGCGCCGGCGCCTGCGAAGAAGTAGCGCACGATTCGACGCTCGAATGAAGTTGCACGGAGGCGCTTGCGCCTCCGTTTTTTTCGCCTGAACGGCTCGTCGGGTGCCGATTTGGCCGGAATTTCGAATCCCGATATAATTACTGGCTTACCGGAGAGCTGGCCGAGTGGTCGAAGGCGCCTGACTCGAAATCAGGTAACGGGGCAACCTGTTCGGGGGTTCGAATCCCTCGCTCTCCGCCATTGCACGACAAATAACCCATGGTTATTTGTGCGTTATCAGAACTGATCCCGGCTGCGATTGGCGGAATTTGTCCGCCGTCTTACCCGTCCGGTTTCCGGTTCGCCCTCCAGCAAATCTTCTAGCAGCGTCCGCGCGTCGTCATGCGTCCGGGGTGTTACGCCGATACGTGCGCGCTCGACAACTTGGCGCGCATCGATGCGGGCGAATGTGCACGCGTCGATTGCTGGCGTCCTACGCCGCTCCGGCAGCCGTGCCAGTTAGCCGGTTTGGCGACCACTGGAAAACCGCGGAGACCGCGTCGCGTACTGCTCCGAGAATCGGTTCAAATCAGGGACTCCATCGACCTCGCTTCCTGCGACGAACGAACACATGTCGAAACTTTTTACATCAAGAAATTCTCGATCTCATCTGTCAACTAATAACCATAACTAAATCATGGTCTTGCCCAAGTGCGTTGAGGGGGTGCGAATTATGCTTCCGGTTCCATTGGATAGAACGCAGAACGGAGCGGTCCTCCTTTCCCTGGGGCAGAGCGGTTGATTGCAACAGGCATCCCGGGAAGCCAACGAGAACCGCGGGTTGTCACAGCATGGCCGGAAAGGGAATCACCATGTACGGCAAGAAGACTTTCGGACTGTTGAGTTTGCTAGGCGCAGTGTTCTTCCTCTCCTATGGGACGGTGTTTGCCGGTCCGGTTGGGGGAAACCCCACTTTCCTGTTGCCCAACAACGCAACCAATACGCCGGTCACATTTACAAGCACGAGGCCCGTTGCGAATGGCTACGCTCTCAGCGGCATGTATACCGTTGGAAGCGACCCCGCCGTCTGGAACCAGACCGGAGCCGTGTATTCCACGTCACCCGCGTCGCTCTCGTGGGGGGTAAGCGCGGACAACTATGCCCAACTGTATGCAGACGCGGGGGCGTTCGAGGTGAAGTCCTCGCACAAAGCCACGACGGATGGCACCCAGAACTATTACACGTACGGGTCTTCCCAGACTTGGAACTGGTTTGTGCTGGACGGAAACCCGGGCGACCAAGTTACCTTGGCCGTGGATATTCTTGTCCAAGGCCAAGCGTTTGCCAACAATGATGCCGGCGGAAACGCTGCCACGATTTTCGGTACCTCGGTGGGGTTCTTGTCGAACCCTTCGGACCTTACCCAGGACTACGTGATCGGTCTTACCGGAGCAGTGAATTGGAGCGCAGGATTCAGTTCTAACAATACTGTCGATGCAGATGTCCTTTGGGACTTTGGAACCGATGCCCACGACATCAATTTCATCATTCGCTCGCAACCCTTCACGGCCACCGTCGGCGTGCCGTTCCGGTTGTCGCTGCTGACGGCTACTCAGGGGTTTGCAGGACCAGGCGGTTGGGGTGAGGCCTGGTCTGATTTCTATGACCCGAGCCTGGTATTTTCATCCGATTTTCCGGACATCACGGCGCTGACGCCCAATGGGTTCTCGGTTGTGGTGAAAAACCCGGCAGGGGAAGTGACGTATCAGAACCTCGACGTTGCGGGGTATTCCATTGCCAGGATTCCCGAACCCGCCACCCTTGCCCTGCTCGGCGTCGGCCTCGCGGGTCTTGGGTTTTCGCGCCGCAAGCAGTGACCGATTCCGCTCCGACGACAGCCCCGCTCCGGCGGGGCTTGTTGTTTGTGGCGTTACCTCAACGCCATCGCGGTGACACCAAGATACGGCCTTCAACTTGCCCCGAGCGTAAGTGAAGGGCTTCGGAATGACGCGGGTGAGACGGATTCGTCGACGCTTTTCAACGGCTGCTAGTGGGTCGCGACACCGGGACGCGCGTCGAGCGGGAGGGGCGCAGTACCCTCGAAGGTGGACACGTTGGCGCTCACGCCGCTTGCGGGAGACGGGCCGTAGAGCACCTGCACATCCACCAGGCCCGACTTCCACGCATGCTCGAGATCCCGCTCGGCCGCGGCGAGGGCTTCGGCGTCGTCGCGCAGGAGTCGCTGGAGGCCATAGGCGCGGTTGCGTCCGTTCACCTTCGCCATGTACAGCGCCATGTCGACGAGGCCGATCGCCCGGTCCCACGACAGGGGGACGAACGCGGGCGGGAGCGGCATCGCCATGTAGCCGATCGACACCGTGGTCCGGATGTTCTTGCCGTGCAGCGTGATCGGCTGCGCGGAGATCGCGCGCAGGATGCGCGCCGCGATGTCGTCAAGCCCGTCGGCCCGGGTCGTGGCGTACACCAGGAACTCCTCGCCGCCCCAGCGGACGATCGTGTCCGTCTCCCGCAGCGTCTCGCGCAGTCGATCGGCCACGGCGACCAGCACCGCGTCGCCGAGCGCGTGGCCGAAGCGGTCATTGGTCTCCTTGAAGTGATCGATGTCGATCAGCAGCAACGCCCGCGTCGTGTTGTCTTCTTCGCGGCGCCGCTGATCGGGCTGCGCCTTTTCGGCGGCGATGAAATTCTGGAAGTAGCGCCGATTGTAGAGCGAGGTCAGCGGGTCGCGGCTGCTTTGCACGCTCAAGTCCGCATTCGACCGGGCGAGAAGTTCGTTGGCCCGGCGCAGCTTGCGATGAAGCCACACCACGCCCAGGAACGACACCGCAAAGAGCCCCGCGAGCAGCCACCAGATCCGCTGCACCAGGACACGATTTTCGATCTCGATGGTCTTGAGCGCGTTTTCGCGATTGAGGAGATCGATCTCCCGGCGGCGCTTTTCCGTCTCGTATTTTTCCTGGACCTCGAGCAGAGCGCGCTGGCGGGTCTGGATCGCGATCTCGTCGTTGATCTTTCGCTCGCGGTGATAGAGGGCAAGCGCCCCCTTGTAGTCGCCAAGCTGTTCGAGGTTGCGTCCGTATTCACCGATCAGGTCAGCGATCTCGGCGGTCGCGCCGGCGCGCTCGTATTGGGCGAGCGCTTCGTCGGTGAGCCGCTTGCCTTCCGCGATCCGTCCGAGGCCGAGCAGCGCGAAGCCCATGTTCGCCTTGCTCGTCGCGGTCAGCTGCGGGTTCCCCACGGCCTGCCCGAGCTGCAGGGATCGCCGTGCGAGGTCGTGGGCCTCGGTGTACTGCTTGCGCCGCAGCCGGATGTCGGAAAAATTGACCAGGGCCCGGGCCTCGGCGACCTCCGAGCGCGCTGTGCGCGCAATGGTCAGCGCCTCCTCCATCGCCGCGAGTTCCCGCGCGGGTCGCTCGAGGAGCTCCATGACCGCGGACTCCGCCATGCGCGCGTTGGCCATCGCGTACGCGCTCTTCGCAGCCTCGCCGTCCTTGAACGCCGCCAGGCTGGCGCCGAGCGCCGCCGGACCGTTCTTCAATGCGAGCTGCAGGACCGAGAGCTGGTAGAGGGCACTCGACCGGCGGTAGGGGTCATCCACCGCTTCCGCGAGCGAAAGTGCTTCCTGCAGGCTGGTCAGGGCTTCTTCGGGCAGACCGCGCGTCCTGGCGGACGTGCCGAGCGCCAGCGCTGCCCAGTAACGCAGGTACTCGTCGCCCGACTTCGCGGCGAGTTCGCGTGCTTCGCGGGCGAGTGCCGTGGACCTCGCGGCGTCGCCGGTGGACGATTCGATTGTGCTGCGGATGAGGAGCGCGGTGGCCAAGCTTCCCGGGTCGGGCGTCCCGCCCGCCTCGTCAGCCAGGCGATCGGCAAGATCCGCGGCGTCTGCCGTGTTCCCGGCCAGGACGCGGGCTTGGCCATAGATGGCGTACACGTAACGCCGTTCCCTGGCAGGCGCCGCGTCGGCGCGGGGCAGCAACGTGACGAGCTCGGTGAGCGCGCGCTGGGGAAAGCCGTTCAGCGTGGCCTCGAGTCCGTGCGTCCGCTTCACCAATTCGTCGTCGGCGTTCGCACCGAAGGCGCTCAACAAAGCGACGAGCGCGACGATTTGCGGCAGGCGCCTACCGTGGGCGGCACTGGCCATGGTTCGTGGCTGGCGGAGGGTTGAGGGAGGGGGCATGATTGCTGCTCTGGGCGAAAGCCGTGGGCCGTCGGCCGCACATTGGGAAAAGTGAAGACCTCCATGCAATTGCCGTGCCGTTCAGGCGGCTGCGCTGCTCCCGATCTCGCTACGATCGGTCGATCCGCTTTCGGCGGATCCTCCGTCGATCATCGTCGATCCATCGAACCGCTCCGGGGCAGACTCACACAGGCGCTCAAGGACCGCCAGCGATATCGACGATGGCACGTCGATCTCCGGGGTCGCGCGGCCGGCGGATGGGTCCGTCGCACTCGTCTCGCTCGAGGGTGGGGCACCACCATTCCGACCGCCGTGTCCCTCGACCGCCAGGCCGCGCATCCGGTGCGCGCAGCGGTCCGCGAATACCTGGCGGGCACTTCGGCGTGCGTCATGCACTCTTTCAACAGCCTCCTCGCAGCCTCCCCGGCGGCAGTCGTATCGAGGAGGACGACCGCGCGATCGGCGACCGCCGGGATGCCTGCCGTGCCGAATCGGTCGGACCGGGGTAGGCTCGCGAAGTGAAGGATGCACACGACAGCCGGTTCGTTGACGGTGAAAGGCGACCCTCGGAACCGGAGGTGGATGTAGTAATCGAGGTTCCACGCGGCAGCTTCATCAAGCGCGGGTCGACCGGGCAGGTGGATTTCATTTCTCCGCTGCCGTGCCCGTTCAACTATGGCTCGGTGCCGGCCTACCTAGGACTCGAAGGTGATCTGCTCGACGCGCTGGTGCTCGGGCCGCGCATTCCACTCGGCGCTCACGTACGGGTCAAGGCGTGGGGCGCCGTGATGCTGACTGACCGCGGTATGACGGACGACAAGCTAATCTGCAGCGATCACCGCGTGACTGCAGCAGAGCAGCGCACGGTCCTGAGATTTTTTCGCATCTATGCAGGATGCAAGGGCCTGTTGAATGTCTGGCGACGCCGCCCCGGCCGTAACGCATGCGACGGATGGTGCGATGTGATGCACGCCCTCGCGCGTGCCCGACCGCGAGACGATTCGTGGCACGGATCACCGGTCGACTTCTGATCAGGCGTTCGGCATCGATCAACGCCTGGCTGTCCCTGCGCTCGACGGCGTGTTTCTACGCGCCGACGGGGCCGCGGCGGCGGCCCTTGCCCGTCGCGGGTGGCGGCAGCGATTGCCGCGGTGGTGTCCGCGGCCGTGCGGGACGCGCGATCGGGCTGCGAGGATGTCGCGGTGGGGAGGTCTTTACTCTGGACATGGGTGAATTGTATTCACCGAGCCGGGCTCCTGCATCCGCTGGCCGATTGAAATCGGTTGACTGGGATCGACCAAGTGCCGTCACACGAGGCGTGCATCAAGAGTGCCGGCGGGTTCAACCGAGGGACCCAGCACTTCGTGACGCGGAAGGCCGGGGCGCACGTACGCCGGTCAGCACGCATGCGCCGGCGCGAGAACCTACCGCGAGCAGCAGCCCGGCGCGCAGCAGGATTCCGGTTTCACGGCACGGATGAACGCACTCACGAACTTGGCGTCCACCTCCTTCGCAATGGCGTCGGCGTCGAAGCCCTCCGCCGCAAGGAACGTCCGCGCGTCGCCGCTTCCGTAGACACGCGTGACTTCGAGTTCGATCTTGCCGAATCCCGCGGCGGCGAGCTTGTTCGTGTAATCGGCTTCGGCCAGCGCAAGCATCTCGTCCGTCATGTCCAGGCCGTACGCCTTGCCGGCAGGCCCCACGCGCCGTGCCGACAGCAGCACGTCGATGCCACCGCCCGAGCCCAGGTCGAGGACCGTCTCGCCCGGCTTCAATTCCGCGAGCGCCGTCGGATTGCCGCAGCCCAGGGATGCCTTCAGCGCTGCGTCGGGGACTTCACCCATCTGCGCGGCGTCGTACAGGTTCGACGTGATCGGGTTGCAGCAGTCCATGGCGCCCGGCGCGCTGCCGCAGCAGCCGCCCTGTCCGGCTTTCACGCGCAGCGCGGCCTGCCCGTACTTCTCGCGCACGATTTCCTTCACGTCGCTGGTTTCACTCATGACCGGTCCTTTCGTCAGCATGCACAAACGATCTTCTGCGGTTCGACTGCACGGTTGCGGGTGCAGCATTCCGCGTAGAGGAAGCCGAGCAGCGCCTGCACGGCCTCTGCGTTCGCCGAATCAACACAGGTGTCGAGGTGGCGCGCGTAAACATTTCCGCAGGTACTGCCGGCAACTTTGGATCGCAAGTTCGAGTGGCCTCACTGACGCGTCAGCGCGTTGATGCCGAGCGCTTGCGCCTGGGCGGTGTCACGGCAACCGCGCCAATCGAACGCGGGTCCGGCGCGCATTTGGGATCGCATACCGCGCTGGACCGACAGCAATTCTCGGTGAGGTAGCCGACGACGCCGTTCATGGCGTCGAGATCGGCGCGGTACCATACGAATCGACCCGTCGGGCGCGGGATGATGAGCCCGGCGTGCGTCAACTCCTTGAGATGAAACGAGAGCGAGGCTGGGGGTACGCCAAGCCGGTCGGCCACTTCGCCCGCATTCAAGCCTTCGGGAGCGTGCTCGACGAGCAACCGATAGACCGAAAGTCGCGTTTCCTGGGCCAGCGCCGCGAGGGCCACGAGGACGTCGGATGTGTTCATGGTGGTCCAACCATATGAGCAGGACGACTGGCTTCGACCGGGACGGCATTCATCCGGTCAAGCCGAAGCGAAATATTTCCTCTGGAACAGCAGCGCGACATTGACCAGGCCAATCATGACCGGCACCTCGACGAGGGGGCCGATGACGGCTGCGAATGCCGCGCCGGAATTTATTCCGTAGACCGCGACCGCAACGGCGATCGCCAGCTCGAAATTGTTGCTCGCGGCGGTAAACGACAGCGTGGCGCTCTTCTCGTAATTGGCACCCAAACGCATGCTCATGAAGAATGAGAAGACGAACATCACGATGAAGTAGATCAGGAGCGGAATCGCGATCCGGACCACGTCCAGCGGAATGCCGACGATCAGCTTGCCCTTCAGGCTGAACATGACGACGATCGTGAAGAGCAACGCAACCAGTGTAATCGGCCCGATCTTCGGCACGAAACGGGTGTGATACCACTCCTTGGAGACGAAGCGCAGCATGACGACGCGGGTCAGCACGCCCGCAATGCATGGGATTCCGAGATAGATGAAGACGCTCTCGGCGATCTGGCCGATCGAGACGTCCACGACGGCACCGGACATCCCGAAGTACGGTGGAAGCACCGTGATGAACAACCACGCATAGGCGCTGAAGAACAGCACCTGAAAGATCGAGTTGAACGCGACGAGGCCCGCCGCATACTCCGTGGAGCCCTTGGCGAGTTCGTTCCAGACGATCACCATCGCGATGCAGCGCGCCAGGCCGATCATGATGAGGCCCACCATGTATTCCGGCTTGTCGTGCAGGAAGATGATCGCCAGCGCGAACATCAGCACCGGCCCGACGATCCAGTTCTGCACCAGGGAAAGTCCCAGCACCTTCCTGTCCCGGAAGACGTCGGGCAGTTCCTCGTAGCGCACCTTCGCAAAGGGCGGATACATCATCAGCATCAGGCCAGCCGCGATGGGGATGTTGGTCGTCCCGACCTGGAAGCGGTTGATGAAGTCCTCGATGCCCGGCACGAAGTAGCCGAGACCCACGCCCAGCGCCATGGCCGCGAAGATCCAGACGGTCAGGTACCGGTCGAGGAACGAGAGTTTGCGGGTGATGGCGCTCATGGTTGGTCGCCGGGATAGTCAGGTGGCGTGGCGCGGCATCCGGCCGCCCGCCGGCCCGACACACGCCGCGCGGAAACGGACCATGCGCGCAGTCGCGCCTGCGGTGACATGCGGTCCGGCGTTCCCTTTGGCAGCATCAGCATTGAACAGTGATATGTCGGTTACGTGTACAGCGTGCCAATGCGATCCAACTCGGCTTTCAGGCGGGGACGGTCGTTGCGCAATGCGGCCAGCGGCAGCGCAAGGAAATCCTCGATGCGACTGCGCAGGATGCGATAGGCCAAGACGAAGGCCGCATCAACGTCTGCATCGGTGCCCTGCGCGTGCGCAGGGTCCTCCACCCCCCAGTGGGTACGCAGCACCGGTCCCAGATAGGCCGGACAAGTCTCTCCTGCGGCGCTGGCGCAAACGGTCACCACGATGTCGGGCGTCAGCGGGAGGTTGTCCCACGACTTGCTGTGCAGTCCTTCGGTCGGGATCCCTTCGCGCGCCAGCAAAGCGAGCGACCGCGGGTTGACCTGGCCCGTGGGCTGGCTGCCCGCGCTCATTGCCTTCCAACCCGGTGGCGCAAGGTGATTGAAGGTGGCCTCGGCCAGTATCGAGCGGCAGGAGTTGCCCGTGCAGAGAAAGAGGACGTTCATGGGTTGCGGTGCCACGCGTGGAACGGGGATGGCGCCGGAACCGCTCGCGCCAAAACATTTCAACGAATGTCAAAATGATAGACCAAGTGCGCCTCCCAGTCCATGGCTTCGATGCGATGGAGTGAATCGGATCGCAGAATTCGGTTGACGCCAATCAACTCCTGTCGCCGACGGCGCCGCACACATGGGCAGGTGCGGCCATCGACGCGGAGACGGGGCGACCCCGAAGCTACTTCGGCGGCAGCCCGAGGTGCGCGATGACGAACGTGGCGACCGCCTGCGGTGCGGCAAGCTCCAGCACGGGCAGCGGGCACGACACTTCGCCGTCGGACGCCACGGCGACGACCGACGGAAAGTTCGGCCACAGCATGGGACGGTCGAGCGATGGCCGGAACACTTCGATCATCGGAATCGGCGCGTGGCGAAAGCCCTCGAACAGCACGATGTCGACGTTCGCCATGCGCAGCGCCAGCGCAAGCGGTGTGGGCTCGGGTTCGGCGTCGTATTCGTGCAGCAGCGCCCAGCGGCGGTCGCCCACCATCATCACTTCACGGCAGCCGGCCTCGCGCAGGCGCCAGGAATCCTTGCCAGGGCGATCCAGATCGAAGCCATCGTGCGCACGCTTGATCGCCGAGACGGTGAATCCGTCCATTCGGAGGCAATCGATGACGTCGGTGATGAGCGTCGTCTTGCCTGCGCCGGAGCGGCCCACGAAACCGAACAGCGCAGGTTGGGCGCGCGGGGTGCGTGGCATGCGATGTGTGTCGTCAAACGTCGGTGAGGCAGGTTACCCACATGCTACCAGCGCCGGCGAACATGAACGCATTGACGAGTGTCCACGCTTGCGGTGTGGACGTTTCTGGCATCGATCGAAGTATTGCGCCTACGCTTGACGGAGCAGACCGCGCTTGACCGCAAGTACCCCACCAAGCGCGCGGACGTCACGGCCTCTGACTCGCGCCCACCGCATCGAGAAACAGCGTCGGATCGACCATCGCTCGATTCAGGCTCACCGACCAGTGCAGGTGCGCGCCGGTCACGCGGCCTGTGGCGCCGACCGCACCCAGCACGTCGCCGGCGGCAACGTGGTCGCCCGGCTTCACATCGATGGCGCTCAAGTGGCAGTACATCGTCAGCAGGCCGCGGCCGTGGTCGAGCCAAACCGTCTTGCCGTTGAAGAAGTAGTCGCCGGTGTCGATCACACGGCCGGTCGCCGCGGCGACGACGGGCGAACCCGCAGCCGCGGCGATATCCATTCCGCTGTGCGGACTGCGCGACTGACCGTTGAAGATGCGCCTCAAGCCGAATGAACTGGAGCGCGGCCCGGCAGTTGGCTGGCGCAGTCGCAACGAGGCGGGGACGGTGTCGCTCAGCGTTGCCGCCACCTCGGCAAGGTGCGCTCGCTCGCGCTCGTAGCGCTCGATGTCCTGCCTGGACAGATCGACCTTGTCCGGCGCCACCGTGAGTCTCTGCTCGGGATAACGAACCGGGTCGATCACGAACGATTGGCGCACATCGGCCGCGCCGGCGCGGTGAACCGTGACGTGACTCGTGCCGGGCTTGGCGCCGAGCGCGATACCGACCACCGCCGTCCACCTCGCAGCGTCGCCGACGACCAGCACGGGAACGGTGCCCAACGTCACTTGCGGCGGCGCGCTCGCCGGCCCGAGGTCGATGATGGCCACACCACCGGGCACACTTCGATGCTGCGGCAAATCGACGGCTGCGGCGCAGAGCGCCACGAGGCAAAGCGCACCGAAAAGCACGGCGCGATGGACGGTGCGGCAAGATTCGCCACACCGAGTTGGTCGGTTCATCACTCGTCTCCATGCTGTTGCGCACCTGACCGGGTGGCCGCGATCGACGCACCGTCGCCGTCCGTGAAAGTCTGGCTCGACGTTGCTTGCACGCCGTACCGGTTGTCTTGCGCATCGCGGACCGCACATCAGCCAGGGCTCCCGACCTGGTATCGAGCCCGACGGCTGTTCCTGACGGCTCGAGTATTGCAGAATTGTCAACGACGGATTGCTTTCGGCTGTATGGGATTCGCCTTCCGGTCAGGCGGGACGTTTCGCACCATGGGCATATTCATAGCGTATCCGGCGACAGCGCTTGGCGTGGGCGGCGCCTTCGCCGGCATGTCGTACTGGCGTCGTGCCCGCAGCGCCGCGATGGCTGGATTGCTGTGGCTGGCTTATGGGGGCCATGAATGTCTGATTCACTTGCGCATCCTCTGCTCAGGCGAATGCAACATTCGCGTCGACCTGCTCGTGATCTATCCGCTTCTATGCGTCGTGTCGCTTGTCGCCATTTGGAGCACTGCGCGTGGCGGCGGCGCCCGCGCTCCGCGGCCCGGCGCGCCTTCGTAGCGTCGGACTGCAATCATGGCCAGTCCTGCCTCCACCCCGAACAGCGTGCCGTCCAGCTCTGTGGCGAACGGGAGGGGTCGGTGGGCAACTTCGGCTCGGCGGGTATCGGCGCGGCCCGGTGATCCGCATGCTACGTTTGGCATCTTCCCAATCCCGTTGGCGGGGTCCGACATGAGAATCCGCGCAGCCGCTGGAGTTCTTTCTGCCTTGTTCCTCGTGCCCTGCCTCGCGGGCGATCTCGAGGATGGAATCAGATTTCATGAAAACAAGAGCTACGCGAAGGCTGCTGCCTCGTTTCGCCAAGCCGCTGCGCGTGGCAACACGGAGGCGACGCGGCGACTGGGATTCATGTACTACCACGGGGAGGGCGTCGCGCAGGACAACAAGCGAGCCGTAGACTTGTTCGAGCAGTCCGCCGCGGCCGGGGACGTCGTCTCGGCTTCCAATCTGGCCAAGATGTACGAGTTCGGAATGGGCGTGACGCAGGACGATGCCCGCGCTGCCGCGTGGTACGAGAAGGCCGCGAACATGGGGGATCCGATGTCGCAATTCAACGCAAGCATCATGTACTACAAGGGCCAGGGCGTGGCCCGGGATCGTGCTGAAGCGGCAAAGTGGTGGACGCTTGCGATGATGCAGGGAGGCCCGTTTGCCGAAACGGTTCGGCGATCCGTCGAATCGGCGGAGGCCAAGCTCACGCCGGAGGAAATCGCCGAAGGCAAGCGTCGGGCCGACCAGTGGGTCGCCACGCGCGGGGCGGGAACCGCCGCGCGATGAAGCTCGACTGATTCGCTCAGGCATCGGGCTTCGCGTTTGGTTGCGTGAAGGCAAGCATTCCTGCGTGCCCTTCGGGTAGCATCATCGTGCAGCCCTCGGCGACGGGTGCGCCGAATGCGGGCGTATAGGCACTCCATGCCGGACTTCGCGACGCTGATACCACAACTGCTGCGCAGCGGGTTGGGCAATCTTGCGTCCTATCTGGCCGCGCACGTGTTGCTGTGTCTCCTGCCGGCGTTCTACATCGCGGGCGCGATGACCGCGATGATTCCCAAGCCGACGATCACGCGCTTTCTCGGCCGCGGCACCCCGAGGTTCGTGTCGTATCCCGCCGCCGCCCTCGCGGGGTCGGTGCTGGCCGTGTGCTCGTGCACGATCGTGCCGTTGTTCGCCGGCATCCATCGCAAGGGGGCCGGCATCGGTCCCGCAGTGACGTTCCTGTTCTTCGCGCCGGCCGGCAACATCCTCGCGCTGGTCTACACCGGCAACATCATCGGTCCCGATCTGGCCGTAGCGCGCCTGCTGCTGTCGCTCGCGTTCGGCATCGGCATCGGTCTCATCATGGCGCTGCTCTTCCACAACGACGATGCCGCGCACGATCACGCGACCGACGTATTGTTCGCTGCGCAGGCGGAGCGTGGACTGGGTCGCGGGTCGATGGCCTTCATGCTGCTCTGGGTGGCACTGCTGCTGGCGGGAACGCTGAAACTGGGATTCCTGACCGGTTCCTGGGCTGACGCGAACATTCCGCTCGGTGGCGCAGCCGATGTGCAGTCGTGGCTCGTGCGACTCGTGCCGTTCGATGCCCACAATGGGGAAGAGGGCGTCTCGGTCCAGGGCGCGGTGCTGATTCTGCTGCTGGTGGCCGTCGGCTATGCGTCCTGGCGCGGCTTCGATCGCATCCAGGAAGGCTTCAACCGCTGGACTGGCATCGCCCTCGCGCTTACCGCCACGACGCTGCTGTTCGCCGCGTTGCGCGTCGAGTCCACCGCGTCCGGACTCAGCATCGGGTTGACCGGGCGCTTTGTCGGCGTACTGGCGGTGCTGCTGGCGCTGGTCTGGCTCGCCCGCACGCGCATCGCCGAAGAGGAACTACGCGACTGGCTGTGGGAATCCTGGCGCTTCGTGAAGCAGATCTTCCCGCTGCTGATCGCCGGCGTGTTCGTTGTCGGTGTGCTGCGGGTGCTCATCCGACCCGAGTGGATCGAAGCGCTGGCGGGCGCCAACACGCCGCTGGCGAATCTGGTTGGGGTCGGATTCGGCGTGTTCATGTATTTCCCGACCCTGGTCGAGGTGCCGATTGCGAGGATGTTCCTGGACCTCGGCATGCACCGTGGGCCGCTGCTTGCGTACCTGATGGCGGATCCCGAACTGAGCCTGCAGAGCATCCTGATCCTGACGGCCATCCTCGGCCGGCTCAAGACATGGACGTACGTCGCGTTGGTGGCGCTCTTCAGCACGATGGCCGGATTGGCCTACGGTGCGTGGATCGATGGCGCCAGCGCGTGGCTCATCGCCACATTGGTTGCGGGCGTCCTGGGCGTTCTGTCAATGGCACTATGGCTGGCCAACGGGCGCCTCGCCCACAGGCACACCTGAAACATCAATCGTGATCCGGAAAGGAATCGCCATGCTGACCGTCAAGATACTGGGCCCGGGTTGCGCCAACTGCAGGCGGCTCGAGGAGATCGCGCGCAAGGCGGCGAACGATGCCAACATCGAGGTGGAGTTCGTCAAGGTCACCGACTACAAGGACATCCTGGCCTACGACATTCTCTCCACGCCGGGCCTCGTCATCGACGAAAAACTCATGTCCTCCGGCAAGATCCCGGCGCCGGCGACGGTCACGCAGTGGCTGCTTGCGGCGCGTAGCGGCGCCTGAGCGGTTGGTTGGCTCGGGTCCTGGATGGTCTTCGACGCGAAAGGAGACGTCGTGAGTTCCGCGTTGGCACAACTCGTACGATTGATGTCGTGGCCTCGAATCGCGGCCCTCGTCGGTGCAGTGGCCGTGCCGCTTGCCGCGCTTGCCGAAGACCTTCCCGCGCTCAAGCCGGGCCTGTGGGAGTTCAAGCGAACGGTCGCAAGCCAAGGCGCCGACGGCAAGCCGATGAATGTCGAGAACAGGAAGTGCACCGATCCAACTGCGGACATGAAGAAGTCGAACGACATGCTTGCCAGGCAAGGCTGCAAGTTTTCCCCGATCGCGCGGTCCGGCAGCACATACGCTTTCTCCTCCGACTGCCAGATCAGAGGTACGCATTTCCAGTCACGCAGCGTCATTACGGTCGATGGTGTCGGCGCCTATCGGGTCGAGGTAACCTCCACCGGTGACGGGTCCTCCACGAAGGAACTGCTGGTTGCCAGGCGCGTCGGGGAATGCCAACCATGACCGACCTTGCGTGCGCAAGTCGGGTGCCTGACACTTCCGTCGAGCGGACAGTAAACGGCCTGCGGCCGTTGTCTGCCGCTCCGGTCGAACGCTAATGTGTTGAGTCAGTAATTCGTTGTTGAAAATGACCGAAATCGGCGTCCTGCCGCGGTGCAAACCGTCGCGAGGTGTCCAACCTCGCTGCGGTTTGCGCCTTGCCTGGCGCCGATTTCGGCCATTTTCGCGAGCGGCGGCGGGCTTGGCGCGCATCCTTCAACGAATCACTGACTCACCACACCAGATCTCCGCACCCGGTGCTGCGGCTTAACAGGTTGTTGAAAAGCGTCGACGATTCCCTTTGATCGGCGTCATTCCGAAGCGAAGCGAGGAATCTGCTGTTGGCAATTGGTTGATTTCGTTCAGAGGCAGGTTTCTCGCGGAGCTTATCCCGAGCGCAAGCGAGGGGCTCGAAATGAGGCTTGGGTAAGTTGAAGGCGCGAATTTCAACAGCCTGTTAAGTTGCAGTCTGCCGGCATCCGATGATGGCGAAAAGATCATTCCCGCTGCCGAAGGTCTACACGCTGCTCGAGCCGGGTCCGGTCGTCCTGCTGACGACCGCCAGCGCTGGGCGGGCAAACGTCATGGCGATGTCGTGGCACTCGATGCTCGAGTTCGAGCCGCCGCTGGTCGGGTGCGTCGTCAGCAACCGCAACCATTCGTTTGGGCTGCTCAAATCGTCGAGGGAATGCGTGATCAACATCCCCACGGTGGACATCGCGAAGCAGGTCGTGAGCTGCGGCAATTCAACCGGCCTGCGGACGGACAAGTTCAGGAAGTTCGGGCTCACGCCAAGCCCTGCCGAGCAGGTGGGGGCGCCACTGATCGACGAGTGCTTTGCGAGCCTCGAGTGCCGTGTGGTCGACACGCGCATGGTGGCGAAGTACTGCTTCTTCGTCCTCGAAGTGCTGAAGGCCTGGGTGGATCCGAAGGTCAAGCACCCGCGGACGCTTCATCATCGCGGATACGGCACCTTCATGGTGGCGGGCGAGTCCATCAAGCTGCGCTCGAAGATGAAGTAGCGGCGGGTCATGGCATTCGGCAGGGGCGTCGACGCCCCGGCCGAACGCCCCACGGCGCGGCCGCGATTGTGTAGTATTCCGGCGCCGGGCGACGGCGCGGCGTCATGCGCCGGTCCCGAGTACATGCGGACACCGCTCCGCCACTGAACGAGCATGCGATTGGCCGGGCACCGCCCGGGCTTCGCCGCTGTTCTCACACGACGGAGCGAACGCATGAACGCAGAGGAAGCGCAGCCACCGGTCCTCCGGTTCGGACGCATTGCGCCGATGGTCCCGGTCACGAACATCGGGAAGGCGCTGGATTTCTACTGTGGCGTGCTGGGTTTCGAGAAGGTGTTCGAGAACGGCACTCCCGTCGGGTTCGTGATTCTCGAGCGGGACGCGGCCGAGCTGCACCTGACGCTCGATCCGCGGCACGAGGCGTCGAACGAGAATGTCGCGCATTTGATGGTGAGCGATGCGGCGGCGCTGTACGAACTGTGCAGCGGGAAGGGCGTCCGCATCGTCAAGGGCCTGCGCGACGCCGACTTCGGCTTGCGCTGTTTCGTCTTCGCGGATCCCGACGGCAACTGCTTCGACGTCGGCCAGCCCATTTGAAGCGTTGGCAGGGGCGCCGCGATGGCAGCACCACCTGACCCGGAAGTCGTTTTCCGCATCGCGGCATCCGCCGATGCGCTGTGCATCGGCGTCCTTGCGACGCAGGTGTTCCTCGACACGTACGCGACGGACGGCATCCGGCCGTCGCTTGCGCGCGAGGTCCAGCATCACCTGTCGGCCGACGCGATCGCGCGGCTACTGGCCGATCCTGCGACCGTGTTCATCGTCGCGGAGCGCACGGGTCACTTGATCGGATTCGCCCAGGTGACCATCGACGCGACGCACGAGCGCGCGGGGCCCGAAGCCACGGTCGAGCTGGACCGGCTCTACGTGCAGCGGACATTCGCAGGGAAGGGTGTTGGCACGATGTTGCTCGAGCGCTCGGAAGAAGTGGCGCGCGCGCGCGGCGCGGGATCGCTGTGGCTGACGGCGTGGGTCGGCAATCGGCGCGCGCTCGCGTTCTACGCGCGCCGTGGATACGTGGACGCGGGCGCCACGATGTACGTGTTCGAAAACGAGCAGCACGAAAACCGGGTGCTCGTCCGGCCGCTCGATCGCGACCACGCGGCGGGCGCAACGGCGTGACTCGGACGCCGGCGCACTTCCTGCCGTGCACCATGCCGACGGCGCCGCGCGCTCACGCCGGCGCGACCAGCCACGACTGCGCGTAGTCGGCGCCCTCGATGCGCTCGAAGCCCGCAAGCGTGAACGCCTGCGGGCTCATGGCGATCAGCACCGGATCGTAGAGCGCGGGCAGCGCGTCGGGGCCCGCGGAGCGCTCGGTATTCACGAGGCGCGCGAGCCGCAGGTGGCGCAGGAGATCCTCGTCGTACAGCTGCTCGACGCGCAGGTCGCCGACGACCGGCGGG
>Ga0209253_10001674_pt1 | contig 19508 bp, 16 predicted proteins | sample FrelakmetBRP12BR_FD_187145 | JGI IMG/M metagenome (GOLD analysis project Ga0209253, IMG submission 187145) | Freshwater lake sediment microbial communities from the University of Notre Dame, USA, for methane emissions studies - BRP12 BR (SPAdes)... | ecosystem: Environmental > Aquatic >... | reverse complement strand
TACGAGGCTGAGAAGCTCCTCGTCAAATCGGACTGGATGCGAGACGAAGTCTCCAGAGTGTACAAGGCTCCAGTGGAAAAGGTTAAGGTGATTTCGCCGAGGTCCGCACAATGGATCAAGAGCGTAATGGAAGTCTATGATGACGCAGCAGGGGGCGCGATTCCCAGATGAGTCGAGACCTAAGCGTGATGATGCTTACGTGGGAATTTCCGCCTAGAATCATCGGGGGAATCTCCCCACATGTTTACTACTTGTCGAGAAGTTTAGCCAAGAACGGCGTGAAGGTTTATGTGGTTACGTGTGATTTTCCAGGCGCGCCAACGCATGAAGTCATTGACGGTGTAGAGGTTTTCCGGACAGACTCCTACAAGAACCCTTCTCCGGATTTTGCGACTTGGGTCTACTTGATGAATATGAGCATGCAGAAAGAAACAGCGACCATCGTTAGAGGCTTAGGAGGAGTTGATGTTTTTCATGCTCATGACTGGCTCGTGGCAACAGCCGGAATCGGGCTTAAGCATGTCTTCAGGAAGCCGTTCTTCGCCACGATACACTCCACCGAAATCGGCCGCAGAAATGGAATCCACTTTGACTATGAAAGGATGATTCATGAAACTGAAGCATGGTTGACGTACGAGGCGTGGAAGGTGATTTGCTGCAGCGAATACATGATCTCGCACGTTCGTTGGGCCTTTGGACTTCCTGAGGACAAGCTTGTAATGGTGCCGAACGGCGTAAACGCTGAAGTTTATGCAAAGAACGGCAAGGGTGACCTGGGCCAGTTCAGAGAGAGGTTCGCCTTGCCAGAGGAGAAGATCGTGCTCTTCGTTGGAAGACTAGTATATGAGAAGGGGATTCACGTGCTCGTCAATGCCTTTGCCAAGGTCTTGGAGAAGGCTAACGCAAAGCTGGTGATCGTAGGCAATGGCTACATGAAAGAGCAACTCTCATCCCTTGTCAACAACAGAGGGTTATCGCACAAGGTGATGTTCACCGGGTTCGTGGACGACGAAACGCTGAGAAAACTGCAAATGTGCGCCAATGTTTCTGTTGTGCCTTCCCTTTTCGAGCCCTTTGGCATAGTGGCTCTTGAAGCCATGGCAGCAAGAAGCCCCGTTGTCGTTTCAGACACTGGAGGCTTGTCAGAGATTGTTCAGCATGACGAGAGCGGGGTCAAGGTCTACGTGAATGATCCAGACTCGTTGGCATGGGGCATAGCGAAGGTGCTGACTGATGACGACTATGCCAACAGAGTCAGGACCAACGCTTACAGGAGGATTCAGGAGAAATACAATTGGGATAAGATAGCCCAGCAGACGAAAGGGATCTACCAAAACGTGTTGAGCGAGTATTCGAGAAGCTTCTGGGCCCAGGTCAGCAAATGAGTGCCCGAACTCTACGGGTATTTCAATTTGATGGCGTTGTTTTCGCATGCATCTGCGCATTTCATGCAGTAGATGCATTCTTCGTGGCTAAACTTCTCCCACGGCAGATCCAAGATGGGCACGCGCATTGGACAAGCTTCAACGCAGTCTCGGCATCCGCCTTTCTCACATTTGAAGGGTTCTCTTCGCAGCCCAATGAAGCTGAACCTATTCATGATTGCCATGATAGCTCCGTGAGGGCAGATGTACCTGCACCATCCTCGCGGAATATAGGCCGCGAAGACTAGAACGCCAATCAGTAGGGCTAACTGAACCCAGAATAGCGGAGGCGAGTTCATGATTACGGACAGAGCATCCTGCAAAGGTTTTGCCATCATGTCTTGAGCCATCCTAGGCAATGTGGCAAATAGCGTTTCGCCTGGACTTAGAGCGGTAAACGGTGCGTCTGTAAAAATGCCTAGGGCTCGTTTGTAGCTGTCAGCGCTTGCCCTTAGTTTTGATGCTGCGAAAGTCACGCTTATGAGCAATGCTGCGGCGAGGATGCCATATTTCAGGTAGAGCGTGCTTTTGTGAGTTCTGGGCGCGAATTCTGTCTTCTTGCGCTTGATAAATCCGATCAGGTCTTGAACGAAGCCAAATGGACAAATCCAACCGCACAATGACTTGCCGATCAACACGCCTGTAACCAAGAATGATGCTAGAGCCAGCCACGGAAAGGCAAAGTAGATGCCTTCCTTCCAATCGCTGAGTGCTAGCTGAATCGCTGTGAAAGCATCTCCAGCCGTATTTTGAGGTAGCCCCCAAGTCCACAACACTGGAAGCAATAGCGGCAGAGTGCCTATGTTGAAGATTATGACACTCAGAAATAGGAATGATAGCAGCTGGATTATTCGCCTAGGCGTATTGAATTTCAGTAGCTTACGCTTTATTTCACTTCTCAATTTCTGGTCTCTTCCATGCTTAACGACGGTCTAGGTTATTTGTTTTCCTATGACTCTGACGTTTTCTGCCAAAATCCAGGGGGCGACCAGCTGGCCGAGCTGCCTCTCGTTGTTGGCCAACGCAGTGACGTTAGCCAGCAATTTGAAGATGTTTCCAGCAACCATGACGCCTCGCGCTGCACGAGTCACTTCGCCTTTGTTTATCCTCCAAGCAGGAGTGGCCACAACGGAGAAGTCCCCGCTGGCAGGATTGCTGCTATGTGCACCCTGCAGATAGTACACTATCAAGCCGTCATGAACGTCGCTGACGAGTTCTTCAGGTGACTTGCTTCCAGACGTGATGTAAAAGTTTGTTGCTTCAACATTCGGCGTAGACAGATACCCAGCTCTAGCTGCGTTACCTGTGCTTTCTCTTCTTTCCCTTCTGGCGCTGTAGTTGTCGTAGATGAAGCTGCGGAGGACGCCCTTTTCTATGATTGATGTTTTCTGTTGGGGAACCCCTTCGCCGTCAAACTTGTGTGTGCGCAGACCGCCGTCAAGTAGGCCATTGTCGCAGATTGTCACGAGTTCAGATGCGACTTCGCTTCCTATCTTACCTTTGAAGGCGGACTGCCCTCTTTGCACATAGTCAGCCTTGACCGCGTTGATCAGCGTGTAGTAGAGAAGCTCCTGCATCGCGAACTGGGTGAATATCACTTGCGTGGTCTTCGTCTCCATCTTCTCAGGTTTCATTGCGGATATGGCGAGTCTTGCAGCTTCCTTGCCGACCCATTCAGGATCGATGTCGTAGCATCTTTTGGCGTTGAATTCGAAGCATACAGGCGTGACTTCACTTTTGTCACGCACCACGGTGGCCATGCTGCATTCAACGAACGTCCCCTGATCGAAGCTTGCGATGCCATTTGAGTTGGCAACAGCCACTGACAAGTATGAAGCTCCCGTGCCTCCCTCGACTGGAAATACCCGTTTGTCCATCGTTTCAGCGGCATCCAGCATTGAGGAGGCCATTGTCACCAGGTCCTCGGAGCGAAGCTCCACAATCTTGCGGTCGTAGGTGTTCTTCGCTGGACTGTAAGGCTTCTTGCTTGGGAGGCCGTTCCAGTCCAAGTCTGGCTTGCTTGCCTCTGCTGAACTGATTGCTCTTCGGGTGGCTTCGTCAATCGTGTTTCTCCTTTCCAGTATGTTGGTGTATGAAAAGCCGGCTGCTTTGTTTGCTATAACTCTGATTCCTATTCCTCGGTCGATTATTCTTGAGCTTCGGGCGATTTGCCCTCGTTCGATGCCAATGCTGGTGGCCAAGCCTTGATAGACGTAAGCCTCAACTTCATTGGCACCGCTTTTCAGTGCCATCTTGATTGTATCATCAGCTATGCTCTGTAGTTCCTCTTGTTTAAGCACTGCCACCGACTTGAACCTCCTTGACGCGAGTGTGAGGGCCCCCGTCACACACGAAGGCTTCCTGGCCTTTCCCACATCTTCCCGGCGACAGCTCAAAGTCTTTTCCGACAGCATCCACCTTGAATAGGGTTTCAAGCGTGTTGCCGCTTATGGATGCATCGCGAACAGAGTCGCCTATTGCGCCCTTGACTATTTCGTAGGCTTCTTGGACGCCTACTTGGAACGTACCATCCAAATTTGCTTGGCCACCTCTGAAGGCCTTAAGATAATAGCCAAACTTTACACCTTCAATTAGTTCCTCGAAGGAGTGATCTTTCGGTCTCAAGAATGTGTTCCGCATGCGGATTATGGGATCAACTCGAAAGTCTTCTGCTCTTGCATTGCCTGTGGGTTCTGTGTTGAGTTTACACGCAGTCTCGAGATTGTGCATAAGCCCTACGAACACACCGTCCTTCACGAGAGTGGTCTTCTCTGTTGGCACTCCCTCGTCGTCGTACTTGAAGGAGCCGAAGGCTCCTTCTATTGTGCCATCATCATAAAGAGTGACAATGTCGGAGGCCACTTTCTTTCCAAGCTTGCCCAGTAGGATCGAACCAGACAAGGCGATGTCTGCTTCAGCTAAGTGACCAAAGGCCTCATGGGCAAAGACGCCGACTATGTTTGGTCCAAGAATCACTGGAAATGAGCCGCCTTTAGGGGGCTTTGCCTTCAGTTGCTGGACCGCACGCTTTGCTGCCCTTTCGCCCACTATTTCGGGTGTTTCAACGTCAAATACCTCGTATCCAGAGGTTGATCCGATTTCCTCTCGGCTAGAAGTGAAAATGCCTTCTGCGAATGCGGTGGCCACTATTCTGGACCAAACGTAAAGCTTGTCCTGCTCGATGTACGAGCCTGTGTTGTTCAAGAAGTAGCTCGTTCCAGTCAGGTCAAGATAGTCGGTTGTGCAACCTTTGACATGATCATCGAAGGACAAAATCGTGTCGTTCAAACGCATTATTGTCTTGATCTTGTCCTCCATTGATATCAGTGCTGGGTCTTTCCGTGGCCTGAGCACGACCTTGTCTTCTACGGCTTTGGCCTGAGCAAGTTTAATGGGCATTCTGAGACGAGAGCTTGCAGCCTTCGCCATCTTACAGGCATCAGAAACCGCCTCAGTCAAGGTTTCGATGTCCAGCGCCCCGACAGATGCAAACCCCCATGATCCTTTCACAAGGACTCGCAATGCTACGCCGTTTTCGATGCCCTGCTTGGCAACTTCAACACGTCTTTCTTTCACCGTGAACGCTGTCTTGAAAAGCTTCTGAGCCCGAGCCTCGGCGTATTCGGCTTCGAATTTCTGAGCAGCAATATCCACTATTCTGTCCAAAACTTCTCTCAAATTCGTTCCTCTTCTGCAGGGTAGGCCTTGGAGAGGAAACATAATCAAAAGTGTTTTATTAAGTTGTTATGGTCCGCCCTGAGGCGTGGAGAAGCCTTGCAGAGAATGGGCAGAAGTATAAAAGGAGATCAATTGATCTCGTGTTGCTGAGGAAGTTCAAGCTTTTTGCATAAGCGACCTTATTTGACCAACAAAGTCGCATTCGTCTTGGTTTCTTTCGAGTTCAAGTCTACGGAGCAAGCCGCAGCTGGAGTATATGTCTTCGAGGATCTTCTGTTCAACCACATAGGCGCCTGATCGCAAGAATTCTTCTAGACCTTCTGCGAATACGTCGATCCTTTCGGGGATGTCGCCGTGTTTGAGGGCGTGTTTCTGTTCGAGGTGCCTATAGATCAGAAGAGTGGCTGCTTCTCCGAAAACTTGCTTTAGCACACGGTCGATAACGCGTGAGATTTTTTCGTCGTTTCGGTTTTGAGGTGTTGAGGTTTCCATTGGTGTCTCCAGCCTAAACAATATCGTGTCTATTACGACTTAATAAGGCTTCTCGTATACTCGTCATACACAAATACACAACAGAACCCAACAAACAACATTAACCAAAGAAATCCGTAAGGTCAGGTTGTCGTACTCGTTCAGGCGCAAGCCGTATGCTAGAATCCGCCGCAGATGCATCCAGGCGGCCGTAGACACCGTCGTAGCCAGGAGTCACCCTCACCTTACCCTCCCTGACCTTGACGATCATCTCAGCAACCTTTTCGTTCGAAACGGCCTGCAATGCCTCAAAGGCGGCGCCGATCAGTACGTTGTATTCGTTTGAGAACTTTTCGACTAGGACGTTGTAGATGCTCCACACTTTCTGGGCGGAGAGCGAGTCTGTGCCGAGCACGGCAGCTATTATCTCGGAAAGCGGAATCAACCGTATGAACCCTATCGGGTTCTCCGGCTTGAAGTCTGCTGGGCGATCAGCCAGCTCCTCTACCCGCTGCTCGACGCCCTTAGTAAGTTTTCTTCGACAGACGGGGCAGATGTTGCCGAGTCTGGTGGCTTCTGGCGCTGGGAGTGACACGTGGCAGTTTCGGTGGCCAGTCCAATGATATTTTCCATAAGCAGGGTCGGTCTCTATCGTGAACTTGAACTTCATCGCGTCCTTCTTGCGTATCACATCCACAACCTCGTGGTAGCTCGGCCGTTCGAGTTCGAAGGCGTTTGCTTCTCTTCCAATGCGCCATGGCCAGTAGCTATGGCTGTCACTGTTGGATACTAGTGCGTACTTGTCAAGCATGCTGAGGCGCCAGTTCATAGGCGGATCAGAGGATAACCCAGTTTCTAGCGCGTGAATGTGTTTTGTCATGTCCTGATAACATTCTTCAACGCTGTTAAAGCCGCTGAATGCACCGAAGATGCTGAACCATGGCGTCCAAGCGTGAGCAGGGAAAACCATGTTCTCGCCTGAAACTCCCATCACCTCTTCGACCAGGCTGGCTGCGTTCAAATTCAATGTCGGCCTGCCATCTGAAGCGAGATCGCCGTACTTTGACAGCCTGTCATTGATCTGAGTAGCTGTTTCTATACTTGGCGTGAGAATGACGTGGTGGACTTTCTTGTATTCGCCTTGGTGTTGGAATACCGTGCAGACTTCGGTGGTTATCATGAAGCTTACGGACGGTTCACGGTTTCCTGCGAGTTTATACAGTGAGACATCTGGCAGTGGTTCCAGAGTTTCCTTCAGTTCCTTGAGCCAGAGGGGGTGCGTGAAGTCACCTGTGCCAACCATGTTCAGGCCTTTGATCCTTGAGAATCGCGCAATCTCCGTTGTGCTCATCCTCTCGCTTGTGGCTCTGCTGTAGCGGCTGTGAATGTGAAGATCAGCTATTACTATCAAGCTCTACAGACCATCCCTGTAGTTGCTGTCTTCTGGTGCTAACTTAACTCTTTCCACGTTCGATGGCGAAGCCTAGTTCTCTCATGCAATCGATGCATTCTTCAGTCAGCGCGCGCTTGCCATGGGAAGGCACCATGCTTAAATCGCACCACAACGTAAAAGGGCTCTACAACGTTTTTGGGGATCCCGAAGTTGGAGAGAAAAAAAGAGCCAATCTGGATAGCCAGAGAATTCACAAAGTGTAGCGGATGCCGCAAATGCGAAATCGCCTGCTCACTTGCCCATGAAAGGCGCATATGGCCAGAAGCCTCGAGAGTGAGGGTTTTCATGTTAGTGCCGGGCGCGGAGTTCCCGCATCTTTGCGCACAATGTGAGGACTATCCGTGCGTGAGAGCATGCCCGACTAGCGCCCTATCAGTCAGCGAGTATACGGGTGCTGTTCTTGTCAATAACAAGGCTTGCACCGCGTGTGGAAAATGCATCACGGCCTGTCCCGGCAGAGTCCCGCACATGCATCCCATCGAGAAACGTATCTTGATTTGCGATCTTTGTGATGGTGACCCCCAGTGCGTTAGGGTCTGCAGAGAAGGCGGATGGAACGTTTTCAAGAAGGTCACCCGAAGAGAACAGACCTATAGCCTCTACGCGCGGAAGCCTGAGGAGGTCACGCAGGATTTGTGTGCCAAGTTTTACGGCGAGAAAGGGGAGGATTTCGTGTGATCGAGGGCTACGCAGGCAAGTTTCTGGAAGCCAACCTGTCATCTGGCAAAACCAAAAACGTAAGGTTTGACGACGAAGTGCTGCGGGACTATGTGGGTGGCAGAGGCCTTGCCGCGAAGATACTTTGGGACAGGCTCGGCCGCAGATGGGAAAAAGCGAAGCCGCTAGGCCCCGAGAACGTGCTTTTGTTCCTCACAGGCCCACTCACGGGATACTATCCGGGTGGAAGAATCTGCGTGTCAGGCAAATCCCCGCAGAGCAACGGCGTTGTGGGCTCAACGGTTGGCGGCGAGTTCGGCGTTGAGCTAAGGTGCGCCGGCTACGATGGCATAATCGTGACTGGACAATCGGAGAAGCCCGTCTACCTGTTCATCAAAGACGCCGACGTTGAGATACGCGATGCCAGCAAGATGTGGGGCAAAGATGCCAAACAGACGATGACATTGTTGACTCGCGAGTGCAGGGAGCTTCTGAGGAAGCGTTATCCATTGTTCGGCGAGTGGAGGGAGCCGGCCATGCTGTACATTGGGCCTGCCGGAGAGAACTTGGTGCGGACGGCTGTCGTGGCTGCGAAGTGGGCGCACGCTGCAGGCTACGGCGGTTATGGTGCAGTTATGGGTTCCAAGAAGCTAAAGGCGATTGCCGTGAAGGGCACAGGGCAGCTACCTGAGGCTGCCAACATGAAGAAGACTGAAAAGCTGATTCAGGAGTTGTGCGACGGTGTCTACGAGAACGAGTTGTGGCGTCGGTGGGGCACGGGTTCGGGTGGTTATGAGGTAGGTGCAAAGATGAGTTCAGAGCCTGTGCGGAACTGGCAGGACGAGTGGCACGACGAAAAGAGCTTCGGCGTGGACAAGTTCGAGGACAGGGTTTGGGTTAAACAGTGCTGGAGTGACTTCGGCTGCCCCACCAACTGCCTCAAGGTGTCAGTAGTCAAAACGGGCAAGTTCAAAGGAGCCATAACCGACAACCCCGACTATGAACTGCAGGCCTATCTGGGTACGAATCTGGGAATCTTCACGCCTGAAGGCAACGTCTACATGGCCTCAATCATCGACGACCTAGGCCTATGCGGCATACAAACCGGAAACGTGCTTGGATTCGCGGCTGAACTCTATCAAAGGAGAATTCTGATTGAGGACGACTTGGATGGTTTGAAACTGAAATGGGGCGATGCTGAGACCTTCGGCAAATTGGCACGGAAAATCGCGTACAGGGAAGGCGTAGGTGACGTGCTGGCCGAAGGCACCTACCGAGCGGCTTTGAAGCTGGGCAAAATGAAGAGAATGGATTTGCTGCCCTACGCTGTGCAGTCCAAGGGGATAAGCATCGGTGCCCATGGAATCCGTAGCGGCAAAGATTATCCAGACATCATATCTTACGCTTGCTCAGTTCAAGGAGGAGATCATACATCGACTGCCGGGCTGCCGCTGGACGGAGGTGGAAGCGAGCTGATGGAGATCTTCAACGATTCAGGCGTGTACTGCAACTTCAACGTATTCGGCGTACGCCGTAATTTCAGATTTGAGTTCTACAAGGCGGTCACTGGACTGCCGCTCACGCGGAAGGAGTGGTGTAACAAGAGGGCGATCAAGACGCTGCAGTTGCAGAGGGCGATGCTGCTACTTGGAGGTCCTGACTTGAAGTGGAAACCGAAAGCTGACGACGTGAATCCTCCAAGGTTCTACGAACCTCTGCCTTCTGGACCCTACAAAGGAAAAACCGCAGACAGATCTGCCGTCAAAGAAAAGATAAAGGAGTACTACAACGCGGCTGGCTGGGATGCAAACGGGGTGCCGAAGTCAAAGACGCTGAAGGGTCTTGGCCTAGACGATGTGGATGACGCTATGCGAGAACTTCGAACCTAGCAGGCAAGATGCAGCACGATGGAAAGCCTCATAACAAAACAACCCTACATCACGAGGGCTAATGCTTAAATAACAAGGTTATCGTACTCAGTATATCTTCGAATCCAGGAGTGAATAGGTTTGGCTGATCAGAAAAAATGGGCTAAAGACTTGAGCACCAAATGCGGCGTAAGCCCTCACGCTCTAGAGTCGGCACTCGAAGAGCTGAGCGAGAGTTGCGGTGGTGACTCTGCCACCTCAAAGAAGGTCATTGAAGAGCTCACCGTGAGCTGCCGTATCAATGAAGCAGAGCTTGTGAAGTTCGTCGGAGACGTTGCGAAAAGCTGCCCAATGGACGTGATGAAACTCCAGAAGGAAGTCGCCGCGGCGAAAGGAAGGAAAGAAATAGCTTTTGAAGCAATACACAAGGCAACATCATCAGGAAAACCATTTTAGATAAGTCTGCAGCAGCTCGTAGAGCAAGGGTTTTTCTATTCTGTCGCTCTTCTAGTCACAGCACCGCAGATTCCTCTTTTCGCGCAATTGAAGAGAAAGGGAGAGACTAGATTATATGGAGTTCTTTTCCGATCTTCTCGAATGCACGAATTGCGAAGTCGAGGTCTTCTCGTTTCAGGGTTGCGTTCATTATCGTTCTAATTCGGGCTTTGTCTTTTGCGACCATCGGGAACACGATTGGCAGTGCGAATAGGCCTTCTTCGTAGAGCCTTGTGCTGAGCTTCTTGGCTATTGCGCTTTCGCCTACGATCACTGGTGTGATGGGTGTTGTACTGTTGCCTATGTTGAAGCCGAGGTCTTTCATTGCTTTCTTGAAGTATTTGGTGTTTTCCCACAGTGTCCTGACATGTTGGGGTTCATTCTCGAGTACGTCAACTGCCGCTAGGCATGCGGCCGCGACTGCAGGCGGGTGTGAGCCGCTGAGTAGCCATGTTCTGGACTTGTTCAGTGCGAAGCTGTATAGGTCTTTTGAGCCGGAGACGTGCCCGCCTACGACGCCGAAGGCTTTCGAGAACGTGCCCATCTCAACGTGCACCTTGTCGCGGCCTAGCTTGAAGTGGCTGACTATGCCTCTTCCGCCCTCGCCGAGCACGCCTTCGCCGTGCGCGTCGTCCACGTACACCATGGCTCCGTGCTCCGCACCTAGTTTCGCAACGCCGTCCAAGGGCGCTACATCGCCATCCATCGAGAAGACGCCGTCGGTGATTATCAGTATTCGCTTGTAGGGCGGATTGTGTTTCTCTGTTTCAGTCAAGACCCTTTCGAGGTCTTGCATGTCTGAGTGTTTGTACACTGCTCTTTCGGCATGTGCCAGTCTAACGCCATCGATTATGCTTCCGTGGTTGAGTTCGTCGCTTATTATGAGGTCGTCTTTGCCTACTAGTTGCGGGATGAGACCTGCGTTGGCGGCGAAGCCCGTCTGATACACCAGTGAAGCCTCTGCATCTTTGAAACGGGCCAGACGCTTTTCAAGTTCGATGTGAATGTCCATGGTTCCAGCAATGGGCCGCACTGAGCCAGAGCCTGCGCCGTGTGTTTGCACAGCTTTGATCGCGGCTTCTTTCAGTTTCGGGTGGTTGCTAAGGCCAAGGTAGTTGTTGGAGCAGAACATTAGAACCCTCTTCCCGTCGACGTTGCACCATGGCGTGCTCGGGCCTTGCAGAATTCGTATTTTCCAGTCCAAAGCGTTATTGACTAGCTCTTCGTATTCTACTCTCAGGAATGATGTTGGATTACGCATCTTGCCACAACCTCTTTTTTTTTCTATCTTCTCCAGCGGTCTATTAATTCTTTCTTCTACTAGTGAGAAAACTTCTTAGATAATTTCTCTATCATGTCTTTGGTCATTGAGGCCAAGTTGCTGGATGGTTTCCAGCCCCAGTCCTTGCGGGCCGCGCTGTCGTCGATTGACATAGGCCACGAGTCAGCGATCTTTTGCCTGAAGTCTGGCTCGTAATCACATTTGAACTCGTGTATGTATTTCTTGATTTCGGCAGCAAGTTCGCCTGCAGAGAAGCTCATTCCTGCCACGTTGTAGCTGTCGTGACGCTTGGCTTCAGCCGTGTCAGCTTCCATTAGATCTATTGTGGCCTTAATGCAGTCAGGCATGTACATCATAGGCAGAACCGTGTCTTCACGCACGAAGCATGTATAATGCTTCTTCCGTATGGCCTCGTAGAATATGGCCACGGCATAGTCGGTGGTGCCTCCTCCCGGCAGGACCTCGCTGCTTATGATGCCGGGGTAACGGACTCCCCTGACATCTACGCCATACTTTGTGTGGTAGTAGTTGCAGAGAAGTTCGCCGGAAACCTTGCTGACCCCGTACATCGTAGTGGGAATTAGCACTGTTTCCTGCGGAGTATTTGTCCGAGGAGCCGAAGGACCAAACACGGCGATTGAGCTTGGCCAGAAAATCCGCGTCAGCCCGAGGGTTCGTGCGATTTCAAGGATGTTGAGGAGGCTGTCCATGTTCACGTTCCAAGCAAGCTGAGGGTTCTGCTCGCCCGTGGCTGAAAGCACAGCCGCTAAGTGGTAAACTGTGTCAACGCCATACTTCCTGACGACCTTCTCGGCTGCATCTCGGTTGGCAAGGTCTACAAACTCAAACGGACCAGATTTCATCAGCGTCTCGCTGGGTGGCTTTTTGTGTCCAACCGCCACAACGTTGTCGCGACCATATCTCTTGCGCAGTTCAACAACTAGTTCAGAGCCTATCTGGCCGGTAGCTCCTGTTACCAGAATCTTTTTCATAGTCTTCCCAAGCACGTGAGATCTCTCCTATTGACAAGCGAAGTGAAATAGAGATATAAGAATTTAGGAGGAAGAATGCCAAAAATTGTTTATAGCCTCGCGGTCAGATCATCTTCTCGATGCTAGTATGAAGATGGGCTTAATCGTCAACCCTGTTGCAGGCATGGGCGGCAAGGTAGGCCTGAAGGGAACAGATGATGTTCTTAAAGAGGCCATCAAAAAGGGCGCCAAGCCAATAGCGCCTAATCGCGCAACCGGATTTCTTCGAGAGCTAAGGGAAAACGCAGACGAAACCAGCATTGATATCTTGACCTGCCCAGGCATTATGGGACAAGAAGAGGCAGAAGCCGCAGGCTTTCGCGTTCGGACCTTACCGGTCAAGACCAAGAAACAAACCAGCGCAAAGGACACGAAAGCTGCGGTAAGGCTTTTGGTGAAGGCGAAGGTTGATTTGATCGTCTTCGTGGGCGGAGATGGCACGGCGAAGGATGTCTTCGACGCCCTGCAGTGCTCGGATACGGTGCCTGTTCTCGGTGTTCCCTCAGGCGTGAAGATGTACAGCGGAGTTTTCGCCGTAAGCCCTACTGATGCTGCAGATGTGGTCTTAGCTTTCGCACGGGGCAATGCTGGGCTTGCTGAATTCGAGGTCATGGACACTGATGAGGAAGCGATCAGGAGTGATGCGTTTGCAGTGGAACTCCATGGTTATCTGAAGACCCCATTTGTGCCTCTGCATTTGCAGGGAAGCAAGCAAGTCAGCCCGGAAAGCGTCGACGAGAAAGACAACCAAATGGCCATTGCACGATTCATGACCGAAGGAATCGAGAAAGACGCCACATATATTCTGGGTCCTGGAACAACAGTCAAGTGCCTGGCCGAATTGCTGGGGGTGTCCAAGACTCTGCTCGGCGTGGATGTCTATAGCAAAGGCAAGGTCGCGCTTGACGTCGACGAAAAGCGGACCTTGAAGGAGGTGAAGGATTGGCAGAATACTTGGATCATACTGTCGCCAATCGGCCACCAAGGCATCCTCTTTGGAAGGGGAAACCAGCAGATAAGCCCGGAAATAATCAAGCGCGTCGGGAAGGAGAGGATCCTCGTCTTGGCTACGAAAGGCAAGCTTCAAACCATTGAAGGAGGAATTCTGAGAGTTGATACAGGCGATGCGGAGACAGACAAGATGCTCAGAGGATTCGGAAAAGTCGTCACGGACTACAGAGAATGGCGGCTAGTGGAGATACGATGACAAACCGTCAAAGTGAAGACTCGCTGCCTCCAGCAGGAAACATGTTTATATATCTCTTGAAAAAACGATATTCTTCGTGTCAAAGCGTGGATTCGGCAAGCATCGAAATTCTATATTGATATTGATCGGAATCATTGTCGTTGCGGCGTTGGTCGTCTACAGTTTGGGCAACAAGCCCCCGAGGACAGGCACAATCGAAGTCCGCCTCATGACAACCATGGGAAACATCACGATCCTGCTGTTCGACGATGTGCCCATCACGAAAGCGAATTTCCTGAACCTCACCCAAAGTGGAATATACAACAATATCACCTTTCACAGAGTGGTTCTAGGTTTCGTGATTCAAACGGGAGATCCGACTGGAACTGGATATGGAGATCCGAGTATTCGGGCGATACCTGACGAGTTCGTGGCCAACAACAGAAACGACAACGGCACTGTGGCCATGGCAAACGCAGGCGCGAACACTGGAAGCAGCCAATTCTTCATCAACCTCGCCAACAACAACGCCGCCCTTGACACCAAGCACCCAGTCTTCGGCAAGGTAGTAGAAGGTATGGACGTTGTCATGGCGATCAGCAGAGTGCCACTGGTCCAGGGCACAGAGAAACCGCAACAAGACGTGAGAATAATCAAGGCAGAAATCATCGTATAGAAAGGGCGTGCCACGTGCCCCAAGACAGCCGCGACCACGCAACTACAGATGTCTTCTAAAGGTTTCAGCAACGGCCGAGGACACACGAGCGTAAAAGTGTTTCGCGGATACCCTGAAAGATGCGCTCGATGACGAAGGTTCACGCTCCGAACTTTCTGGTTTTGCCGACTAGATTCATCAGTATGGGCATCAAGTCCTTGCCTCTTATGCGGCCGAGTCCCCCTTCGGCGCAGGATCTTTCGTCATATTCCTTGACCTTGTCGAAGCGAACGTATGGGCCTGTGATTGATATCGGCACGGGGTCGCCTTCGTGGTTTCCGGTGAGGCACGAGGTTGTGTGGTCAGCCGTAACCGCCACATACGTATCGTTTGGATCAACGTGATCAAGAAGGTAGCCCAGCATGCTGTCGACTTTCCCGATGACGTCTACCTTCTGTTTCGGGTTCCCGTCGTGGCTGGCAACGTCGGTCGCCTTCACGTGTAAGAGCACAAAGTCATTGCTTTTCAGAGCATGAACTGTGGCACGCACCTTGGCCCCGTAGTCAGTCTGAGGCGTACCAGTAGCGCCTCTAACGTCTAACACTTTCATGCCCGCGGCTTTACATACGCCTCTGACAAGTGGGGTAGCGGCGATGCCTATGGCTTTGACGTCGTATGTTTGGGAAATGGGCTTGATGTTGGGTATGGTGCCTACGCCGCGGAGCAAAACCATGCTGGCTGGTGGCAGTTTGCGCTTGATCCTATCAAGGTTGACGGGATGGTTCCTTAGAATTTGGTGAAAATCGTGTGAAAGCTCGTTAACGATCTTCGCTGTCAGCTTGGCCTCGGAGCTGTTGTCCAGAGGCTTCACTTCTGCCGCCTTCTCTCCGACCATGCCGGGGTCCGAATCGCTTACGGCCGTCGACAATTTAGGTCCGCGAATAACCAGGACCGCTCGATGCTGTATGGTGCTTCTGAAGTGGAACCTAGCCTTTGAGTTTCTTTTGAGTTTAACTTTGTTGAGGCTTTCTGCGAGCTTGGCTGCTTCCTCGTTTGCAATTCTAGCTGCCCGTCTGTCAGTGATGATCATGTTTTCGTTGACGGTGGCAAAATTGCATCTGAAGGCGACGTCGCCGGGCAGAACCTTTACGCCAGAACCTGAAGCCTCCAACGCGCCTCTACCGGAGTAGACCTTCAAAGCGTCATAACCCAATAATGCAAGCGTGGCCGTGTCGCTACCCGGAGGGACGCCCGGCGAAATCGGATCAAGCATGCCGCATATTCCGGTTTGTGCCAGCCGATTCAAAGAGGGCTTGTTTGCCGCTTCCAGCGGTGTTCTCCAACCAAGTTCCTTGATCGGTCTATCTGCCATTCCATCGCAAATAACCAAAATCGCCTTCAAGCCAAACCACGCCAATGCCTGCGAATGGTGAACAGAACAAGGTTAGAGCACGAGCAGTTAAAACCCTTGCGCATTCCTCAGCTAGAATCGAGCGCTGAAGCCTCAGAGAACAACGCTTAATAGCCTCTCTTCGCAATTTGACTCCGAGTGGTTGACTATGGGGCATTGCGTTCCTTGTTACCAAATTCCCGCGACACTTAGTCGACACCAAGATTAGTTTTTCGCTACCATTATATTCAACCACAATCGAACATCTGGATAGGTAAGAAATGTCAGACACGGGAATAACCGTCAAAAAATCCGAGAATTTCTCAGAGTGGTACACGCAAGTTGTTCTCAAGTCCGAACTGGCTGATTATGCCCCTGTCAAGGGATGCATGATTTTCCGGGAACACTCATACGCTATCTGGGAGAAGATTCAGGAAATCTTCAACCGAATAATAAGACAAACAGGTCACAGAAACGTGTACTTTCCGCTTTTCATACCCGAAAGCTTCCTGAGAAGCGAGGCCGAACACTTCAAGGGCTTCGTACCCGAAGTGGCCTGGGTCACCATGGGCGGCGACACGCCGCTTGAAGAGAAACTGGCCATAAGACCAACGTCAGAAACCGTCATCTATGCCACGTACGCGAGGTGGATAAGAAGCTGGCGAGATCTGCCGGTCAAGCTGAACCAGTGGTGCAGCGTCGTAAGATGGGAAACCAAGGCTACAAAGCTGTTCCTCAGAACCCGCGAATTTCTCTGGCAAGAAGGCCACACCGCGCATGCCACGAGAGAAGAAGCCGATCAAGAAGTAATGGAAATACTCAACGCCTACAGAGACGTGATGGAAACCTACCTAGCCGTCCCCGTGCTCGCGGGAAAAAAAACGGAAATGGAGAAATTCGCAGGGGCATTATATACGACTGCACTTGAGGCGATGATGCCTGATGGGAAGGCCCTGCAAATGGGAACCTCACATCAGCTGGGTCAGAATTTCTCGAAGGTCTTCGACATAAAGTTCCTCGACCAAAACGAGAAGGAACAGCTCGTCTGGCAGACCTCATGGGGCTTCTCCACGCGTGTGATAGGCGCACTTGTTATGGTGCACGGCGACGACAAAGGGCTAGTGTTACCTCCGAAAATTGCGCCCGTCCAAGTCGTGATAGTGCCAATCCCCTACAAAGGCACCGAAGCCGAATCCATCAAATCAAAAACCAAAGAAATCCATGAAAAGCTGACGGAAATCGGCATAGCAGCTGTCCTGGACGACCGACCCGAATATACGCCGGGCTGGAAATTCAACGAGTGGGAACTCAAAGGCGTGCCCATAAGAATCGAGATTGGCCCCCGAGACCTCAAGCAAAGACAGGCAATGCTAGTCAGACGGGACACCCGCGAAAAGACTGCCGTGAAAGAAGAGGAAATAGCGGATGCTGTTGTGAAACTGCTTGAGGTAATCCAGAATAGCCTCTTCAGCAAAGCCAAGAAAATCCTGCAGGAAGAAACGGTCACCGTAAGCACGTACGATGAGTTCAAAACAGTCTTGAAAGACAAGGGCGGCTTTTTCAGAGCCTCATGGTGCGGCGAATCAGCATGCGAAGAGAAGATCAAAGACGAAACAGGAGCAACTATCAGAATCGTGCCCTTCGAGAAAGAGAAGCCTTCGGCAAAATGTATGCACTGCGGCCACGAAGCAAAGGAAGTCGTGTACTTCGCCAAATCTTACTAAGCAGGCTATCGCACAGCTAACTCTAGCATTTCTCCTTTGGGAAGAGAGCTTAAAGACTCCTCACTCGGAAAGCTTCACTTTCGTCAGCTGTCTGGCGGCATCTTCCAGCCCGAGCCCTTTCAGCGTTGATTTCTTTGGGATGCCTCGTTCGTCCCAGCCTCTCTTAATGTAGTATGCTTGCAGCATAGCGTCGTATTTCGCTCGGTCAAGTCTGGAACCCTTCATGGAGCCTTTGGTTAACGGTTCTTCGAACCATCTTGCCGGGGGAACATCCAACTCGCTGGTCCAGTTTTTGCCGTACTCACGAATCCAGAACGCCCGGGTCAAGTTGAAGACCCTGTCTGCAATCAGCTTCAAGCCGTCCAGGGTCACATCCAAACCTGTGGCAGCATGCAGAAACCTTGTGTACCATTCAAGCTCGAAGCCAACCTCGATCCATGGAAGCCTGCAAACCGTTAGAGACTCAAAAACCCCGGCACGAATGCGCTGAAGCTCTATGACTTTTTCGACCTTTTCGATTCCGTAGTTTTCTCGTCCAGTCTTGACTTCCCATGAAATGATCCACGCGTCTTTATGGTGGGCGCCGATTGACGAGGTTGCGTAGGCTAGTGCCATACCTGGCGTGGTGTGGCAGTCGTAGGCCGAGACTTCAAGGCCTTTGACGTGCATCGCCCAGCCTCCCGAATTGCCGCCTAGCTTCTCGGACGCCGACCTGACGCCTTCAGCGAGCAGGTTGCCTCTGAAGCCGTGCCTGTAGGCAATGTCCCCTATCAATACTTTGGTTGCTCTAAACTCGCCCCAAGAGATCCTCTCATCTATAAGCCCCTTCTCGGAAGCCTCCATAGCGAAACCCAGCACGTTGCCCAGCGAAATGGCGTCCAATCCATACTCGTCCGCCAACCTGTTGAGCGCAGCCACCTGCCTCAAGTCACCCAACCCGATGTTTGAACCCAGCATCGCCACGTTTTCATAGTCAAGCTCAGACTTTTTGCGATCAGAGTCTATGATCATGTTCCCGCAGATCATGTTGCACTGAGGGCAACCGCGTTGATCGACCTTCAGCTTTTCCATAGCAAAACCGCCTATCGCGTCGGCCTTTGCGAAAGTGCCTTCGCTGTAATTGTACGTAGGAAGAACGCTGTTCTCTTGGCTCCACTCGATGGTGCTCATGGTGCCTTGGCGTTTCCAGAAGGCATAGTTCGGTTTGGTCATGATTTCGCGGTAGGCTTCTGCCCCTAGATCTTTCATCTCCTGGGGATAAGCCGCAGACAGGTCGCCGGTGCCCATAAAAACTACAGCCTTAAGGTTCTTTGAACCCATTACCGCTCCCATCCCGGGCCTGCCTCCTGCGCGGCCCTCTTGAGACACGACGTTCGCAAAACACACGAGGTTTTCTCCGCCCTGACCTATGCACAAGACACCGGCAGCGGGACCGTAGAGTAGCCGCAATTTCTTTTCCGTTTCAAAGGAATTTAGGCCCCATAGGTCTCTACCGTCCAGAAATTCCATAGAGCTATCATGAACCAATAAGACCGTTGGTTTGTCTGCCTTTCCCTCTATTACGGTCGCGTCGTAGCCAGCCTTGCGCATCTGGACCACAGCCTGTGTCCCAATGCTTCCATCTCCGTAGCTGCCTGTCAACGGGCTTTTCGCGGCCACAACCAACTTGCCGCTGCTCGGCAAGGCAAAACCGGTCAGGGGACCAGCGGCGAAGACCAGTTTGTTGAAGGGGGACAGCGGATCAACGCCTTGTTCCAGTTCATCCCATAGAATCTTCACTGCGAAGCCTCTGCCGCCGAGGTAGTTCTTGGCAAGGCCTGCGCCGTAACGGTCAACCGCGGCCTTACCTTTGCTCAGGTTCACACGCAAAAGCTTTCCAGTCCAGCCATACATATTCTTAGCCAGCCTCAGAACAGATATATAGTCATATCAGCCTGAAAGTAGATAAATCTAATGACGGTGGACGGTGTCTAGATCACTAGCTTCTCAGGCTCGATATCCCGATTCTTCAAGCCCAAGTCGCTGACCCTGAATTTCCTGTCTCCATAGAGCATGCCATATTCCTCGCTGTTATAGAGCGCCGCGGCGATTCTTCCTATGGCGTCGGCTTTGAGTATGCCGCTTCCGCTGGCGCCGCCTACGACCATTAGGCCGTTTTCCTCGAAGATCAGAGGCTGGCCGTCGATTGTGTTGA
>Ga0209253_10001673_pt1 | contig 19512 bp, 17 predicted proteins | sample FrelakmetBRP12BR_FD_187145 | JGI IMG/M metagenome (GOLD analysis project Ga0209253, IMG submission 187145) | Freshwater lake sediment microbial communities from the University of Notre Dame, USA, for methane emissions studies - BRP12 BR (SPAdes)... | ecosystem: Environmental > Aquatic >... | reverse complement strand
CCGGCGGTAGTGATTCGCGTCGAGCTTCTGCTCTGCGATGGCCCTACCGATCCGCTGGAGCTTGGCAATGTGCTCCACGGAGTCGAGCTTCTGCACGTCCTTGGGCTCAATGTCGGTGATCCCCAACGCCTTGAGTCCCGGTTTCGTCAACTCGGCGTTGTAGCGCATGTAGGTAAAAAGCTTGGGGGTGACCGGGCCCTTCTTTCCGATCATGTCGCCGATTTCCCGGTCCAGCATGTGTCCGGCAAGGCACTTGCCGAAGGTCCGGCAGAGGAAGTCCTGCTCGTTGAGGGCGGCGAACATGAGGGCTGAGGGAAGGGAAGCGGCGTTGTAGATGAGGTTCATCTCGTCGGGATGCAGGTCGGCATTTGCGTCCGGGCTCGTTCCGGTGCCGACGGCAACGATGAGGATCTTGTCCTCGCCTGCCGGCCAGTTGAGGTTGTATGGTTCCACTGTCGCCATGAGGAAGGCCTGGAACGCAGGATTGTTGTAGGTCGTGATGCCTCCGTCCACGAAGATGAAGTCCTGTTGGCCGACCTTTACCACCTCGGGAGGGAAGTAGACTGGCGCTGCAGTGCTGGCCCGGACCAGCTGCCAGAGGGGGATCTTCAGGTTGCAGTCGTCCCGGTGCGGCTGGTTGTACTTGGCGAAGGGATTGTTGGAAACGGGCCAGGGGGAGTCGGTGGTGGCATTTCACATGACCATCATGAGGAGGGTCCGAAGTTTCGGGCTCCCCAGGTTGGCCTCCAGGTCGTTGGTCTTGGCACGGATGACCTCCTGGAGCTTCTTGGAGAGCTTTTCATCTTCGTACTTGTAGCGGTAACGCTTCAGCAAGAAGGACTTGTCGAACATCTCCTCGCCGCTATCCAGGTAGAAGGTGCGGATCTCGCTCGCGGACATGCCGAGGGCGATGCAAGTTGCGATGATCGCCCCGGTGCTGGTCCCGGCGACAAAGTCAAAGTAGTCAGCCAGGACGAAGTCGTCACTCCGTCCGAGCCCCTTGCAGAGCATCCCCTCGATTCCGGCGAGCACCTCGACGGTGAGAATGCCGCGGATGCCGCCGCCGTCGAGGGCCGGGATCTTCTTGGGGCCTTTTGCCTGAATTCTGTCGATAAGAGTTCCCATGGCGCACTCCTTATCTCACCAGAGCACGGTGGTGTCGAGCACGTAGACCAGACCGGATCGTTTGTTGACCTCGTCGTGCAAGTGCTTGGTTCCGCCGGGGCCGTCCCCGCCTTTCCGGTCCCAAAGGCAGAGGAAATTAACCTTGTCCGGGCTCCGGGCGAGGGCGGTGTAGAGCTGCCAGAGATTGTTGCGCTCGTAGGGGTTGACGTTCTCAGGGGTGGGGCCGAGCTCATCCGGCATCACGAGGAGCCGGGTGAGGGGGTTGTTTCTCACGGCGTAGAATCGATCACGCCACTTGTCTCCGGCAAAGGTAACGGATTTCAGGAGAAAGGTGGGTTCAGGGAATGGGATCCTGATCTCCAGGCGGAGTCCGAGCTTCAGGGTGGCTTCGGCGAAGAGGAGGTCGCCGCCGCAAGCTCCGCCGCAGAGGCCCAGGTCCTCCGGCCCGGCCTCGAGCTGCGAGAGCGTATCGGCAATTGCACGAGCAGCAAAGGGTTCCTTGTCGGGCGGGAAGCGCGGCTCTGGCCGGTCGGCTGCATCGACCATGTGGCCGCTGAAGAGAAGGATCCGGCGTGGCTCCCAGGGAGCCTTGAGCTCTGCCGCGGCCTTGTCAAAAATAGCAGGGGCGGCGCCGACCGCGGCCGGTCTGAAGCCAAGGTCACGGAGGATCTCGAGCTGCCGGCGGCTTTCAAGATCGGTCGGGTCAAAGGCGAGGGCCTTCTCGTACTGCTCCAGGGCGAACTGCACCTGGCCGAACTCCCGGAGGGCCTTCCCGGCCTTGCGGTAGGCATCGACCTTGAGGGCCTGAACTGGGGCCTCATCGGCGAGGACAAGAATGTCTCCGGGCCTTTTCTTCTTCAGGGCGGCCTGGACACGACGTTCCCACTGCTTTTCCTTTTCCTCGAACTCCACGGTCTGCCTCACTCAAGAGTGTAGGGTGGGCATCGCCCACCAGAAAAAAATCACTCCATGGCGTAATATCCTACTTCATCCAAGGGATAGCAACAAGACTCTCCGGAAACTGCATCGAGTGCCTTGAACAGGGCGGTGGGATTCCTTCGTGGTGGGCGGTGCCCACCCGACAGTTCTGATACTATTTGCAAGAGCTCCTCAAATCTACTATAAATATGCGCACAGAACGTGGGGCGACGGTCGGCGAGGAGCTGACGTGCCTCGAACCCCACGCAGAAGCAGCGGGAGAAGCACCTATGACCTCAGGGAAGAAAAAGGGATCCCAGATCGTTATCGACAGTCTCATCGAGGCCGGGGTGGAGCAGATCTTCGGCTTTCCCGGTGGGGCGGTCATACCCATATACGACGTGCTCTACGACGCGCCGCTGAAACACATCCTCGCCCGCCACGAGCAGGGCGCCGCCCATGCCGCCGACGGCTACGCCCGGGCCACAGGGAAGGTGGGAGTCTGCGTCGCCACCTCGGGTCCGGGGGCGACCAACCTTGTCACCGGGTTGTTCACGGCACAAATGGATTCCGTCCCCATGGTTGCCATCACCGGACAGGTCCCCCTGGCGGCGATCGGCCATGACAGCTTCCAGGAGGCGGATATCTACGGGATCAGCATCCCGGTCACCAAGTACAACTACCTGGTGAAAAACGTGGAGGACCTCCAGCGGGTGATCAACGAGGCCTTCTTCATTGCCAGCACCGGGAGGAAGGGTGTCGTCCTCGTTGACATCCCGAGGGACATACAGACCACCGAGGTGAAGCCGAAGAAGCTCGGGCCGGTGGAGATACCCGGGTACCTCGAGGCCTTCCAGGAGGACAACTCCCGACAAATCGCCGAGGCCCTCCAGGCGATCAAAGCCGCCCGGCGGCCAGTTGTCTACGCCGGGGGCGGCGTGGTGAGCTCCGGCGCCGTGGAGGAGCTGAGGGCCTTCATCCAGAAGACCCGGATCCCCATCACCACGACCCTCATGGGCAAGGGCGTCTATCCCGAGCGGGACGAACTCGCCCTCGGCATGCTGGGCATGCACGGGACCAAGTACGCCAACTACAGCATCTACGAATCCGATCTCATCATCGCCATGGGCGTGAGGTTCGACGATCGGGCGGTGGGCAATGTCTCGCGCTTCGCTCCCCTGGCACGGATCATCCACATGGATATCGATGCGGCGGAGATCGGCAAGCGCATGGCGGTGCATATTCCCATCGTCGGGGATCTCAAGGAGGTCCTCTCGACCTTCAACCAGAAGCTCCAGTACCAGGCGCGCAAACGCTGGCTGGAGCGGGTGGCCAATCTCAAGCAGGAGCATCCCCTCGCCTTCAAGGATGACGGGAAACTCAAGCCGCAGCACATCATCAAGACGCTGAGCGACATCACCAAGGGCGAGCTGATCGTCACCACCGACGTGGGGCAGCACCAGATGTGGAGCGCCCTCTATTATCTCACCACCGAGCCTCGACGCTTCATCACCTCGGGCGGCCTGGGGACCATGGGCTTCGGCTTCCCGGCAGCCATCGGCGCCGCTGCGGGCCGGTCGGATCTCCCGGTGGTGAACATTGCCGGTGACGGCAGCTTCCAGATGTGCATCCAGGAGCTGGCCACCGTTCGCATGTACAACCTCCCGGTCAAGATGTTCATCATCAATAACGGCTACCTGGGGATGGTACGGCAGTGGCAGCAGTTCTTCTGGCAGGGGCGATACTCGTACACCAGGTTGGAGTTCAACCCCGACTTCTGCAAGGTGGCCGAGGGCTACGATATCCCTGCCCTCAGGGTCACAGAACCGGGCGAGGTGCCGTCCGCCATCGACAAGGCGCTGAATACCGATGGTCCCATGCTCGTGGATTTCTACGTGGACAAGGAAGAGAACGTCATCCCCATGATTCCGCCCGCGGGCGGCCAGACGGATTTCATTGGCGAGGACTAGGGGTCATGCTGAGAATCATCTCCATTCTCGTTCGGAACCATCCGGGAGTACTCTCCCACGTGGCCGGTCTCTTCACCCGGCGGGCCTACAACATCGAGAGCATCGCCGCAGGGGAGACGGAGAACCCGAAGATCACCCGGATCACAATTACCGTGAGGGGTGACGAGCCCGTGTTCCAGCAGGTCACCAAACAGCTTCGCAAGCTCATCGATGTGATCAAGGTCCAGGAGCTCCTTCCCACCGAATCAATCGCCCGGGAGCTTGTGTTGCTGACCATATACGCACCGATGGGCAAGCGGGTGGAGCTCATCCAGATCGCCAACACCTTCGGCGCCACGGTGGTGGATATCGCCGCGGAGACCATGACCCTCGAGTTCATGGGGAACCAGCGGAAGATCGATACGATCCTAAACGCTCTTGGGGCATTCAAGGTCAAGGATCTAGCACGGACGGGCGTCGTCTCCCTGCCCCTGGAAAGTCAGCTCGAGCGGAAGAAACACCTGCTGGAGGGATGAAGGCGACGGCAATGATGCAAACCGGGATGCCGTTTTCCATGGCGGGCCGGGATGTCTTGCGTCCAATCGCTAGGTATCGTTAGCGAGAACAACACAAAGGCGGCGAAAAGAATTCTAGGCCGGAAGAGGCGACCATTACGGGCAGGCTCGATGTTAAGGCGTAACCCCTCCCCGGTGACTTGCGACCCGGTTTCTCCGGCACCCCGTTACCGACGGCGAACACGCCTGGTCGTCTCCCCCTGAATCGACGACTGATGATAACTCCCTCGCGATGACAAGGAAGGACGGCACGGAAGGATACTCGTGTGCGCAAAGGTTCCCCATGACCTTTGGCCTGTACCTTCCTGAACCGAACCAACGGCGAACGCTCTTAGGAAAGTCGATCAAACTCGATTCAGCCGCAACTCGTGACGCGATTAACGCACCACCTGCACCGAGCAGGGAGCGTGGGCCACAACCCTGCCGGCCACGCTGCCTACCACAAAACGAGCGAGTCCAGCCATGCCGCGATGGCCCATGACAATGAGGTCGGTCTTGGATTCCTCGGCATACCTCACGATGTTGTCCGCCGGTGAAGCGCCGACCTCCACCACGGTTTGACAGGCGAGGCCGGCCTGTTCCACGAGTTGTCTGCCCCTATCGACCGCTTTTTTCGCCTCGTCCTTGAGCTTGTTGGCATAGGAGATCGGAACCTCCTCGGCTACCCCTTCGAACTGAGCGGCCACGGACATGATGGTTAATTGGGCTCCTAGCTGCTTGGCCATTTGAATAGCCTTTTCAAGAGCCTTGAAGGCAAATTCGGAAGAATCAACGGGAACCAGTATCCTCATGGTCGATCCACCTCCTCTCCTTACCGGGGACTACAGAGCGGTCCCTCCATGCATGGGAACTCGAGATAGCCGACCGGTCGGTTGACGGTCTCTAGGCCCCGTTGAGGCAAGGGTCCCCCATCGGATCATGCTCCGAAAGCCTGAGCACCCGGCATCTCTGGTAGTGAAACTGCCCATACTCCGACTCCCCCTCACGAGATCACGGTAAAAAATCCCCTTGCAGCTGAGTAATCCATGAGCAGCCGCACTTCTCAACCAGGCAAAAGGGAATACGTCAATGCTCTTAGCAAAATTCTAGCTCACCCCCGGCCCTCTACTCAAGAAAAATATAATGAGGTCTCCCGACTCCCGCCATGCCGCTCGGAGAGTACCCATGACAAGCAGCTTCAGGGCTCGAGGCTTCCCGGATGATCCGAGATGGGGGAACGCCCCAAGGATTGCGTCCTGTTCGGGGCCTTTGCCTGCGGATCAAGGCCAAAGGGTGCCGGTCCTTCGAGTCGGCGACCTCTCCGTGACGACAACGCTGGTACAAAAGCCCTCGCTCCGGTCCGCCTCGCCTTCCGCAAGAGGCGTTTGGGCCATGAATGAGAGGAGATCCAGACAAAACCGCGAGCCACTCAAGGCGTAGTTGCAGCATCAGGGGTCTCCGACAGCCGGGTGTCAAGGCACTGCGAAAGCGGATACTTCCTGTTACAGTCCCAGCAAAATATCTTCTCGTCGCCCAAAGACCAGGAGATGTGCAAATGACCGCGGGGACACCTCTTGGGGGTCTCAGGGGTTCCGATGATGTGCGTTCTTCTCTTTGCTCGTGACAGTATGCCGTACATGGCTCACAGTCTCGGTTTGGGAAGATGACAACCCCGGAACTTTCGACAATCCGATATAATTATACCGCGCGCGGCCGGGCGAGGCGAATCTTTTTTCCCCTCCATGCGGAACCAGGTGGACGGGGCGCGCAAGGAGACGCTCAGACCCTCCGGTATGTCTTTAGGAGAAAGATTCAGTTCTCGGTCGTACTCTTCGATGCCCCAACGAAGAGACGTCTTAGGCAGGGCTGCCAGATAACCCTCTCGTAAAACCTGCTCATCTTGATGCCGCGGCCGCCTATCCGGCACCAAACATTGAGAGGATGCAGGGCATGTTGCAGCCAGGTTCGGACCATCGTTACCTTCCTCGGGGACGCTTGATCCAGGTTCCGGCCCTATTCCAATGACGACGGCCGAGATCGTAAGCCCAGCTTGTGGTTCTGTATCTTGTGGTTTGCAGTCGAGGCCAGCCATCTGATGAGGGCGGCGAGGAAGCCCGGGATTCCCATGCTGCTCGGACTTGGGGCAAACCGGTTGCTTCCGGGAGCAACTACAGGAAAAAGCGAGAGGGCGGGAGCGGAACCCCGTTTCGCCTTCTCGCCCACGCAGTCGTTATCTCCTGACCTTCCTGCTCACGGCCCGATGAATGCTTCAGGAAGATGGAAGAAGGAGCTGGAGTCTTCCTCTTCTCCGGCATCTTCCTTGATCCAAAGGCACACCTCCTCGCAGAAGGTCAACCCACACCTCGTGTCGCAGCAGGCTCGCGCTTCCATGGCTCTTAACTCCTCCCACCCCCTGTATAGAGCGTAACCCTTGCTGTGGCGATAATCAACGAAGGAGTGCCTCCAGAGGCGTGAAAGCGAGAGCCGTCGGGGGCTGCGATTTCTCGGAGATGACGGCGCGAGAGCCGCTCCCGCACGGCAGTGTCGATGCAGCGCCGCCAGCCCGACTCCCGGCCCCGACTCGCCCTTCCGGCCGGGAACCCGCGTCGCGGGTGAGTCCTCCGGCGAAAAAGAGGTACCTATTTCCCCGTTGCTTCGACGCGAGTTCCCTGGCAGAGTGAGAAAGGTTTAACATTCAACGGTGCAAGCGGCTTTTCGCGATGGGGGTCCTCGCGAAAACTATCGAGATCTTGCAGCAACAAGCTCTTCATCGGGGAGCGGCACGTGGCGATTCGAGTTTTCATACGGTGCGAGACCATTCCCGGCAACGAGCCGCTGCTCTATCAACTCCTGCTGAAAAACCGCACCAGACTCCTGGGCATGAAAGGCTACATCTCCGGCGAGACCTTGCATTCTCTGGACGATCCCGGCAGTTTCCTTATCATCAGCACCTGGAACTCCGTCGAGAACTGGAATGCCTGGGTTAACTCTAAGGAGCGCAAGGAGATGCAAGCCCAGATCGACAATCTCCTAAGAAGCCCTTCCGGTAGCCACCTGTACCTTTGTGGCTAGCCTGGCAGGTTGCTGAAATACCTCGTTCATGCTTACGGATGAGACCACTACCGGCGAGAGGGTGATGTGAGACCGGGCTTGCTTGTCCTTGGCGCCCCCTGTGCAGGATGAGGGCTGGCTGAAGGGGTTCTTCACCATCTTGTTGGACAATGGAGTTGGAGGTGTTGGATGAGTCTATGCGTCGAATTTTCCTGAGCCACGATGATCACAGAAGAAGATGGAAGCCGGCGGAGCGTTCTCAAGGGGACATGGGGCCGCGTCGTGACATGGGAACGGGAATCCTCGGCGCCAATCCGTATGATTTTCCGGGTTTACAGAGCGTTGAAACCCGCGGGTCGAACCCCTCGGTCGACGAGCGAGATGGGATCTCTCGCGGCACCAGTTGACTCCATATTACCCGATCATGATCAGTTATCATTGAAAATACTCCAGCGAGCGCATTCCCCGTCCCGCCTTCGGGCGGGACTGCGGGGTTAGCGAGCGAACCACGATAAGATGAGATTTCTTCCCTACATTTCGAAGATTCCCTGCAGCTAGCTGCAGGGAGCTTCAATTTCACTTGCCTACAACCGGACGCTAGTAACTTGATTACAGGGTTTCCATCGCTTTATAAGAACTGTCTATCCGTTCGCGAAGTAACAAAATTAACTTCTCTAGTATTTTCGTCTTAATCTTTAGGTTCTTCGCTATATACTCTCTCAGTTGCGGACATTCCATGGAAATGAGGGTTGTGGCTCTGTAACATATGGCGGTACACATGTGCACATGTTGCTCACCAAGGAGTGCGAACCAGCCACCCATGAGCCTTCTGGAAGCTGTGGCTCGAAAGGTAAATACTGGTATTTTCGCCTTACGTAGATCTCCGATATCGATAGTTCTCTCAAGAGTGACCTCTCCCTCCGCTAGGACGTATAATTTTTCTCCGCGGCTACCTTGAGAATAGATAGCGTCACCGACGCTGAATTTCTCAATCTTACATAGCTTGGCAATGGACTTCAGTTCTTTGTCTGAGAGCTCACCAAATACTTCGCATTTCCGGAGGAGCTTCATTATGTTATTTACATCCATTTCGGCACATCCTTCGTCAAGAAGCTACGTCCATCGATTCATAGAAGCGGTGACGAATCTATTCCCTCAGGATTTGGCGCTGTGTGCGCGAATTTTATGTGTCGTCCAAAGCCGATAGGTCGCCATGCCTGCGGATCGAAGCGCTAAGGCATCGGTAGTTTAGCATATGCCGGAATGCGCACCGCTCTCTGACTCGGGGAAGGACCGGACGTATGGAATACATCTGTGATTCTATGCGTCATGAAGAAGCAAGAGCACGAGTGAACCGCCAGAAAAACCATATAACACCACGAGACAATGCTCACATGCCCAAGTCGTACCGCTATATGTTGAGACGAGTCAACACTCTCCGAGCAATCCAGACACATTGGAGCCAATGCCAAGCTATGAGGAGGTGGAAAAAGATCGAGACCTATTTATGCTTTTCACCTCGACTTATTGAGAGGTTATTGGACGAGCAATATATATACTATATTGATGCTGACCGGTCAAGGAAATTGTTGCCTTCTCCAACGATATATATTAGACTAGCCGTTGTGTGTTTCAGGTCAACCTACCCGAATGAGGAATCGCGAGGGGAGCCAGTCACTATGCTGTATGCAACCTAAGATCTCTCCTGGGTTGGGCTGCAAAAAAGTTCCTCTCGTGGACCTGGGTGACGAGCAGGAGACTGGCAGCGGGACTCTGCGAGTGGACGAAGATTGACCTTAGCGTATACCCAGAAGTTCTGCGGGTCGGGGGAATTAGGTGTAGCGATTATGTGCTGAATGAACAAGTCTCTGTAGACTCTCTTCCTGCCATCGGCAAGACAGCCAAGATTGTTTCTTATTCGTGGCCATTTTTTGTGAGTATAGGTAATTCATGGATGTCCTCTTGCGTCAGCTTGTCACTTTAGGGGAAGGTCTCTTGCTAATGACTTATCATCATTTGGTTGATATTTGCTTAATCCGGCGAAACCTGGCGATGGTCTAGTAAAATTGAACAAGGAAACACTGGAGACTCTAGTGGGGAATCCAGAGTCCCAATTGAATCCCGAAGAAGGGGCGATGGTCGAAGACATCGCAGCTATGCTGCCCGCGTACGAAGGGCGCAGGGGCAACCTCATCCCGATTCTCCAGGCGATTCAGGAGAGGCATTCGTACCTTTCCGGGGCGGCCATGAAGATGGTCGCACGGCACCTCGGCATCACTCCCGGAGAAGTCTACGGGGTGGCCACCTTCTACAACCAGTTTCGCTTCCAACCTCCCGGCAGACACCAGATCAAGGTCTGCCTGGGTACCGCCTGCCACGTGGCAGGAGGGGAGATCATCCTGGAAAACTTCGAGCGCAAGCTGGGAATAAAGGACGGGGAAACCACACCTGACCGCGAATACAGTGTGGAACGAGTAGTCTGCGTAGGATGCTGTGCCCTTGCACCCGTGGCCGTTCTTGACGACGGCGTCCTGGGGCGGATGCAGCCGAGCAAGGTCGAGGGCATATTTGTGCAGTTTCAGGTTGAGCGACAGCGCCAAGAAAGGGAGAAGGCGGCGAGGGAATCTGGTGAACAAGAAGGAGATTGAAGCACGTCTTGCATCCATCCACCGGGAGGCGGAAGGACGCGCCGAGCACAGAAAGCGTGAAGGTATCCCCACCATTTACATCGTCATGTCCACCTGTGGTCTCGCCTCCGGGGCGGCGGAAACGAAACACGCCTTCGAGGAAGCGGTCTCCCATAAGGGGATTCGGGCGCGAATCGTCCCGGTCGGGTGTCTCGGCCATTGCTATGCAGAACCGCTGGTCGTGATCGACAACCCTGCCTCCGGATTCCCGCCGATATGTTACCATCACGTCTCCGCCGGAAGGGCGCGAGTCCTGGTCGGATCGTACCTCGAAGAAGGCGATCCTGTTTTCGAGTACGTACTCGGAGCCATGGAGCGAACCGACTTGATCCCCTCGGTGATGGACTTCCCGCGTTTCCGTCTCGAACGAAGAGTGGTGATGGAACACTGCGGTCGCATCGATCCCGACGACATCTATCAATACATCGCCCGCGGTGGCTATTCCGCTCTGGCTGGGGCCCTGGCATCGGAGCCCGCAGAGATCATCCATCGGATCGAGGCCTCGGGGCTACGCGGTAGAGGCGGCGCCGGCTTCCCTACCGGCCGCAAGTGGAGGCTCGCAAGAGCTGCGGTAACCGGCGGGAAGATTGCCATCTGCAACGCCGACGAAGGAGACCCCGGGGCGTACGTGGACCGCACGATTCTTGAGAGCAACCCCCACCAGTTGCTGGAGGGTCTTGCCATCTGCGCCTACGCTGTGGGAGCGAACCAGGCGATTGTCTATGTCAGGGCGGAATACCCCCTTGCCGTACAGACCGTCAAACGAGCCATCACGAGCGCCAAAGAGCTTTCACTTCTGGGCTTCGGCATCCTGGGCACATCGTTTGACCTCGAGGTGTCGTTGTTCCAAGGCTCCGGGGCCTTCGTTTGCGGAGAAGAGACCGCCCTCATCCGGTCGATCGAGGGAAGGCGTGGCATGCCGCAGCACCGACCGCCCTACCCGGTCGAGAAGGGCCTGTGGGGACGACCGACCGTGGTGAACAACGTCAAGACACTCTCGTCCTTGCCTGCTATCGTCGAGAAGGGCGGGGAGTGGTTTCGAACCATCGGAACCGAGAGCAGTCCTGGTACCGCGGTTTTCTCAGTGGTCGGCAATGTCAGGCACCCCGGACTCGTAGAGATTGCCATGGGAACGAGTCTCCGGACGCTCATTTTCGATGTATGCGGCGGGATCCCCAATAACAAGGCCTTCAAGGCGGTGCAGATCGGTGGCCCCTCCGGCGGCTGTCTCCCGGAAAGATTCCTCGACACCCCGATCGACTTTGATTCCCTTAGACAAGCGGGAGCGATGATGGGCTCTGGCGGAATGGTGGTAATGGACGAAGATGCCTGCATGGTGGACGTGGCCCGCTATTTCCTCGACTTCACCCAAAAGGAATCCTGCGGCAAGTGCACCTTCTGCCGGATCGGGACCAGCCATCTTCTCAATACCCTGGACCGCATCACCAAGGGAAACGGCCGGGAGGAGGATGTGGAGCTGCTCGAGACCCTCGGTGAGGACATTAAGAATGGATCCCTTTGCGGGCTTGGAAAAACCGCACCCAACCCCGTGCTCACGTCGCTCCGGTATTTCCTGGATGAATACGCGGCGCACATCAAGGAGAAGCGCTGCCCGGCGCTGAAGTGTCGATCCCTCATTGCTTACTACATCGACCTTGAAAAGTGCGCGCGAGGATGCGAGGTCTGCGTGGGTTGCTGTCCGGTGGAGGCCATTTTCACAACCAAAGGGCGAAAGAAAGGGATCGATCAGAAACTCTGTGTCAAATGCGGCGAGTGTCTGGTGGCTTGTCCCCGGGAATACGATGCCGTAGTGAGGGTTTCGCCCCCTGAGCTGGCCCCCGTCATTGAACGACCTCCTGATGAAGAAAAATCGGCGGGCGGCGAGGGCTAGTCCCTTGGCAGCGCTTCGGCCTGAAATCGTTTGGGCTCCAGTGGCTATGGTAAAGATCCTGGTCGATACCAAAGAGATCCAGGCGGAAGAGGGGAAGAGCGTTCTCCAGACCTGCCTGGAACACGGTATCTTCATCCCCAACCTGTGCTTCATGAAGTCGAGGGAGCACCCTCACGGGTCGTGCAGATTGTGCTTCGTGGAGATCGACGGCATAGACCGGCCGGTGACCTCGTGCACGGAGAGAGTCCGTGACGGCCTCGTGGCGCTCACCGGCACGGCGCAGGTGAGACGCCTGCAGCGCACGGCGTTCAAGTTACTCATGTCCGCGCACCACTGCCAGCCAAAGGCCTGCCCGGTAAGAGGCGGTTGCCAGCTCATCCGTATCGCCAGACACCTGAATGTCGGTCTCAAGTCCCAGCCCCTGGAGCGTCTCGAGAGGGTCATCGACGAGGAAGTCGATCTCGGCTTGTTTACCTACTATCCATTTCGCTGCGTCCTTTGCGGCAGGTGCATTCACGTCTGCCGACAGAGAACAGGTCACAACCTCTTGAACTTTGCCAGAAGGGGTTTGGATACGGTGGTCGCCTTTTTCGATGGCGGAGACCTGGCCGATGTGACCTGTCGCCACTGCGGCGCCTGCGCCAGCGTCTGCCCTACAGGCGCCCTGATACCGAAGTGGGAGCAAGGCAAAACGGCAAGCGCCGACTCTTCTCTGCGAGCTCCCGAAATTCCTCCTGGATGATGTCCGGGGACTGAGCCAGCTCGATGCCCTTGCCGCGGTCACGGAGGAGATCCCCTCTCCCGAGAAGCTTCTCCCCGCCGGTCTGGTCGAGAATGATGGTGGAATTGGTGGCATTGACCACCCTCATGCAGACCTTGAAAGGGAGATTGGCCTTGATCAGGCCGGTGAGGACGTTGCGGTCAGGCCGCTGAGTCGCCGGCACCAGATGAATGTCTGCGGCACGGCCTTTCGCCGCGAGCCTGACAACGAGCGTTTCGAACTCCTTCTCCTTCCCCGCCAGGATGAGAGCCGCGAACTCGTCGAAGGCGAAGGCGAGGACATAGTACGGGATGTCCGACACCTTCTGTTCGAGCGAGTCTGCTTGCGAGTAGAACCACTATGCAGCTTTGTGGAGCAGATCACCCTGCCCCACACCGTTCCAGGCCAGGTCAGTGCGAGCACAAGACGTGCCCCAGGTTCTCCGGCATCCTGCTACATCGTTTCGGCCGAGATGGCGCTTGCCGATGGGAGATAAGACCGTTCGGCATAGTCCTTGACCATCCGGTCGGCGTTGAAGCGCCAGCCGAGACTCCGGATAGCGTTCTTCATCCTCTGCACCCAGTGATGGGGAATCCCGCTTTCATCGCGCTCGTAATAGAGCGGGATCACCTCTTGTCCCAGGGTCTCATACAGGTACTCGGCATCTCGTTGATACTGTATGTTCGGGTCGTTGTGCATCCCGCCATGACCGATGGCAAAGCCATTCTGACCGTCGTATGCTTCGTTCCACCAGCCATCGAGAACCGAGAGATTCAGGCCCCCGTTCAGCACGACCTTCTGACCGCTGGTGCCGCAAGCTTCCAAGGGTCGTCGCGGGCTGTTCAGCCACACATCCACTCCTTGGACCAGGTGGCGGGCGACGTTGTAATCGTAGTTCTCGACGAAAACGACTCGCCGCCGGCAAGCGGGGTCGAAGCTATGTCGCGCGATTCGCTGCAAGAGCAACTTGCCCTCGTTGTCCCGGGGGTGGGCCTTACCGGCGAAGATGATCTGGATCGGTCGGCGAGGGTCTACAAGCAGTTTCGCCAGGCGCTGAGGCTGGGACAGAATGAGGTCACCTCGCTTGTACGTTGCAAACCTGCGGGCGCAACCGATCGTGAGAATATCTGGATCCAGGATCTGCTCGATCTGCCGGACCGTCCGGCGGTGGCCAAGGCGCCCTGCCTGCAGACGCAGGCGTCGGCGGACAAAACGAATTAGGCGCATCTTCAGACTCTGGTGCGTCTCCCATAACTCGCCGTCGTCAACCTCCCATATCTTGTCCCACACATCCGAGAACACCATCCGGGTGGGCCAATCCGGCCCCAGACGCGCCTCGAACAACTGGTACATCGACGGCGCGAGCCATGACAGTACGTGCACCCCGTTGGTAATGTGGCCGATAGGAACTTCCACCTCCGGACGCTCCGGCCAGAGGGGATGCCACATCTGGCGACTGACATTGGCGTGAATCGCCGACACTCCGTTCGCCCGACGCGAGTTCTTCAACGCCAGGACCGTCATGCAGAAGGTTTCCGACTTGTCCGCTGGATTGACGCGCCCTAAGGCCATGAACTCATCGTGAGAGAGCCCCAGTTTCTGCCGGAATATGCCAAGATGCTCCTCCACCAGATCCGCGGGGAATCGGTCGTGTCCGGCGGGAACGGGGGTGTGGGTCGTAAACACCGTGTAGAGCGACACGCGCCGGCGAGCACGGTGAAACGGGATCCGATCGTATTCCATGATCCGGCGGATCTCTTCGAGGATCGCAAAGGCGCTGTGTCCCTCGTTCAAGTGCACCACTCCGGGATAGGTATTCAGCGCCTGCAGGACGCGGGCACCACCTATCCCCAGGAGGAGTTCCTGGCGGATACGCACCCTGCTGTCGCCGCCGTAGAGTCGGGAGGTCAGTTGGCGGTCTTCGCTTGAATTCCCCTCCACATTGGAATCAAGCAACAGCAAACGAACCCGGCCCACCTGGAGCTGCCAGACTCGCGCCTCGAGGAAGCCGCCACGGGTTTCAATCCGGACAACTACCGGCTTGCCGCTCGCATCCGTAGCCGTTTGCAGGGCCAGCCGGCCAAGATCGAGGTCAACGTAATCTTCTTCCTGCCAGGCGTCCTTGTTCAGTCGCTGGCTAAAATAGCCTTGATGGTAAAGCAGCCCGATTCCTATCAGGGGGATGCCCAGATCAGAGGCACTCTTCAGGTGGTCGCCCGCCAGGATACCGAGGCCGCCGGAGTAAATCGGCAGCGATTCATGCAGGCCAAACTCTGCGGAAAAATAGGCTACCGGCCGGTTCGACAGACTGCCACAGTGGACGGCTCCCCATGTCTTGCTCTTCTCGACATACTCGTTCAGCCGGCGGAAGGCATAGTTGATGCGGCTATGCAGCACCAGTTCAGCAGCCCGCTCCTCGATCTGTTCCGGTGTGATCTGATTCAGAAAAGCAATCGGGTTGTGATCCACCTCTCGCCAGAGATGTGGATCTAAGTCGGTGAAAAGGGTAATGACCTCTGGATGCCACGTCCACCATAGGTTCTGGGCTAGGGCGCGAAGGCGTTCATGAAGATGGGGGGCGGGAGCTGTCATGAGCAGGTCTCCTTGCTTTGGGGGAATAACAAGGATCGTTCTCATGGGAGGGAACGTCTGGAAATTACCCTGGCAGGTCGATTATGTCAATGAGTGAGGTGAAGGCAATGGCGGGATGTCTATGACTCTGGCGGGGCATTCACCCGGCGCCGACACGGGAGTCTCGGAGAAGCAGGGGTCGGCGGCAGTCGTCGCCACTTCCTCCCCAAATCTTCCCATGACTCAGCAACAACTCAACGCAGTCACCAACGCTCTTTTTCGTTGGTAGATACTTCTTCTCTTTTTGAAAATGCTCCAGCGAGCGCATTCCCCCTCCCGCCCTCGGGCGGGACTGCGGGGTTAGCGAGCGAACTACGATAATCTGTCTCTCAGCCGTAACTTCTCTCGAATCTCTTCTTATTCAAGCGCTTTATCGCCTTCTCATGCTTGAGCCTGCTTCTTTCACCCTTGCTCAAGAAGTAGCGATGCCTCCTGAGAGATGGTCCCACGTTCCTCTGAAAGTCTTTCTTGAGCGCCCTCAGCCTCCTATCGAAAGGAACCAAGTCACACCACCTTTCCCTGGCCTTGCTGCAGACAACGCCTCATGAGCAAAAAGCCCTCCCCTTCTCTGCTTTCGAGTGCCGCCTCCAGACGTGATCCGTCAGTCATAAGGACAGATCACTGCAAACACATGAAACACAAAAACAAGAAAGGGCACCTCATGCTTCTTGGATGAGATGCCCTCTGGAACGCTGTTGCCGTAAACTACGATTTGGTCACGTTCTTGGCCGCAGGCCCTTTGTTGCCCTGCTCCACTTCAAAATTCACCCTGTCACCTTCAGCGAGTGATTTGAATCCGGGCATGTTGATCGCGGAGTGGTGAACAAATACATCCCCACCGCCATCCTGTTGAATGAAACCGAACCCTTTCCTTTCGTTGAACCACTTTACAGTCCCACTTACCACAGTGATGACCTCCTTCAGAAGCTTTTTGTAATGGTCCCAAATCTCAGGTCACCACGTTGGTAAAGGACTAATCCTCTGGTGTTAAACCGACCTTCGAATATAACTGGGCCTTAGTGAGAAGAAGCTTAGTCTTTCCGGATAGCTTTGTCAAGCGCTAAACAAAAAACACAAAAAATATTTTTTATTTATGACTTATCTTGAATGAATTAAGGGGCTCCAGTGAAATATTCGTATTTTTCCCGGGAAAAATCTTGCTGCCGCGAGAATATGGTTAATGTTGTGGTACACGCCACCTTAGCCGATGAGGATCTTCGGCCTGCCATGGTGCGCCGTCCGCCTGGAGACCAGCTCGCCGCCATGCTTGAGCCGGTCCCTGGGGGATCTCTTCGATTTCGGCGCTAACGAGCAACCCGAACCCCAGGGGCTTCAGCACGTGGCCGTTCAGTCCTTCATATCTTGGCGCGTTTCTCCTCGGAGTCTTGCTTTCGGGCCTTGTAGTATTCCACCAAGACATTTTTTACATCGGCATTTTGCTTTATCACGTTTACCATGCTGATATAGCTGAACTCGACCAGCACACTCGTCTCAACGGCCCTTATCGAGCTCGAGCGAGGCTTTCCGCTTACGAATGACATCTCGCCAAAAAACTGACCTGCTCTCAAGACTGCAAGCTTCCGCTCATTCCCACCCTGATCTCCCGTGAACACCTGTACTCGGCCATCCAAAATGACGTAGATCGAACGCCCTGGATCTCCCTCATGGACGATGAGTTCTCCCGCAGAAAATCGATGCACCGTGGCGGTCTCCGCCAAGAGCTGGCGCTCGGCCTGGCGGAGGGGAGCGAAGAAGGGAATCTTGGAGATGACTTCCATGAGCCGCTCGGACCGGCGGTCCATTCCGTCGCGGACGGCCGGACTCTCGACGCCGGCGATGGTTGTGGAGAGAACCAGCAGGGTCGTGTGGAGCGGATCCTTCGACTTGGCGATCTCCCTCTCGATCAGGGAGAACATGGTTTGACCGATCTTGAACGAATCACCCGTTTTTAGCGACGCGTTGCCCACGCGCTCGCCATTGATGATGATACCGTTGGTGCTTCCCACATCCTCGACCACCCAGGATCCTTGCCAGAAACGCACTCTGGCATGATTGCGTGAGGCGGTGTCATCCGCGAGCCGGATCGAATTGTTCGTATCGCGGCCGATCGTCGTGGCTTCTAACAGGGGATAGATCGTTTTCTGGAGCGATCCCGTCTCGAATACGAGGTAGTATCGTTTCATTCGCCGGTCCCCGGTCGGCTGTCATGCCTTTCTTGCTCGAGCACCCTTGAGGCGATCAGCACGGTGACGTCGTGTACAATACAGAGCGGGTCTCGGTTGCTCAGTGTGGTCGCCGTGCTTTCGGCCAGATCTGTGAAATTCCCTTTATCTTACGCGCTCTTCTTCTGCAATAAAAGTGCCAATCCCCGAATGGTGCTGCGGGGGAGAAGCCGCCACCAAGAATGCAGTCATGTGGAGCGTGGAGGTTGAAAATGCCTCAGCGAGCGCATTCCCCGCAGCTTGCTGCGGGGTTAGCGAGCGAACTTCAATAAGATAGGATCCTTTCCTTACATTTCGAAGATTCCCTGCGGCTGGCCGCAGGGAGCTTCAATAGAAGGGGTTTGCCGGGTGTCAGATCGCGCCACCGTGTCTTGCCGCCCGGCTGCCGGAAGTCGACCCGGTCGATTCCCGGCTGTCGTGAAAGGAGGGCAACCCCAATAAAGTATCTCCCACGTTCCTCACTCAGGCTCTGGGCACCGAATCTCCATGCCGCGCGCGTCCGCGAAAACCGCTTTGGGCAACAGCCCGACAAGACGAAACCCATTTCTCTATGAACCCTTTTGTTCCCGACCAAAACTTGGTATATAAGAGTCCACTGATTCCGGCTTACCTTTCTGAGGAAACGGGATATGAGGCCATCGACAGCAGCCCGGTTATGGCTCCTGCTTGCCTTTCTGGTGCTCCTGATCCTGCCAACGGGATGTGCGACGAAGACGCTCCCGCAGCCGGATGAGCCGACGGCGACCCCTGCCAACTGTGAGGCGCTGGCCTCGGAAAACCAGCAACTCCAGCAGGCCGTCGCCAAGAGTGACGCCACCCGGCGAGAATTGGAGGAGCAGGTCGCCAAGATGCAGTTGCGCCTCCTTGAACGAGACGCTCAACTGAGAGACCTTCGTGAACGCCAGGAGGCTCTGCAAAAGAAACTTGACGAGGCCATCCTGGAGGCGGTGCGTGGCAAGGCTAAGTTACGCAGCCTGGAAAGCAGGGCGGAGGCCGCCTCCACCATGGCCGAGGCTGAGATCGCGGTGAAGACCATCAGGGGTCGGACACCGGAACGGCAGCGAGACCCGGAGGTTCTCCAGGTCGAGCGGTTGCTTGACATGAGTGCCCGGGAGTTCGAGAAAGAGAACTACGGGGGCGCCCTTTACCTGGCGTCGCAGGCAAAGAGTCTTCTTGCCGTGGCCCCGGGGCGCCTGGTGAGCCGTGAGCAGCTAACTCCTGTGGCAGGGGAGGTTCGCTTCGCCGCGCCCCTGCCCCTGGAGATTACCAAGACCAGCAAGGTACGGGAGGGGCCTGGCCTGGAGTTCAGAGTGGTGACCACCCTGGAGAAAGGGACGAGGGTTACCGGCCACTCCCACAAGGGCCAGTGGGTGCGGGTGCAGGTTGACCACGGGGTAAGCGGCTGGGTTTTCCAGGCCCTGGTGAGTGGTGAATAGCCAAGCTTGATGACGTCGCAGAAAGTCGCCAAAGCAGACGGCACAGTAAAAAGCTCCAGATGCAAGGCGCGCGAATCTTGAGGAACGAGGCGTACAGAGAAGTACGCTGCAATGACGAAAGATGAAGCGCAACGCCGCAGATGGACTTTTTACGAAGCCGTCAAGCTTGATCCTGGCCGGCTTGGCGTCGAGCTCACTTCACGCTCGCTCAGGCGGCCTCAGCCTCGGTTGCCGCAGGCACCACCCGGTTGCGGCCGCCTTCTTTGGCCCGATAAAGGGCGGCATCTG
>Ga0209253_10001672_pt1 | contig 19519 bp, 16 predicted proteins | sample FrelakmetBRP12BR_FD_187145 | JGI IMG/M metagenome (GOLD analysis project Ga0209253, IMG submission 187145) | Freshwater lake sediment microbial communities from the University of Notre Dame, USA, for methane emissions studies - BRP12 BR (SPAdes)... | ecosystem: Environmental > Aquatic >... | reverse complement strand
GGGGCGGCGGCCGCACGGCCGCCGCCCCCGCCCGCCGCGCCCGTCAGGCCGTCCCGTCCCACCTCGCGGGGCCGAGCGCCGACTCGCCCGCACGCCTCGCTTGCGCCTGTTCCGCACGCCGACATACAATCGCGGGACTATGCATCGCGGTGAGTCGAGAGAGTCCTCAGATGTACCCGGGATCGTCGCGGGGCGCTTGCTCCTGCTCCCGGCCGTGGTGCTCCTCCCCCTGCGGGGGGATAGGTAGACACCAGCCCGGGCCCCGTGCCCACACCCTCTTTCACTCAGTGACGGCCACCTCGTGGTCGACCCACCCTCCGACGAAGGGCGGAACGCCGTGAGCAGACGCCACATCCACATCTTCGACACCACGCTGCGCGACGGCGAGCAGGCGCCGGGCGCGAGCATGAACCGGGCCGAGAAGCTCGAGGTCGCCCAGCAGCTCGCGCGCCTCAACGTCGACATCATCGAGGCCGGGTTCCCCATCGCCTCCCCCGACGACTTCGAGGCGGTGAAGGCGATCGCCGGTCAGGTGGAGGGACCGCGCATCGCCGGTCTCGCCCGGGCCATCGAGGCCGACGTGCGCTCGGCGTGGGATGCCGTGCAGCACGCGCCGAAGGCGCGCATCCACACGTTCATCTCGACCAGCCCCCTGCACCTCAAGTACCAGATCCGCAAGAGCGAGGCCGAGGTGCTCGCCGACACCGAGGCCATGGTGTCGCTCTCGAAGCGGCTCACGGCCGGACACCCGGACGCCGACGTCGAGTTCAGCGCCATGGACGCCAGCCGTTCGGAGCCCGGCTTCCTCGCCGAGACCGTCGGCGTCGCCATCGCCGCCGGGGCCACGACCATCAACATCCCCGACACCGTCGGCTACGCGCTGCCGCTCGAGTTCGGGGACTTCATCCGCGAGCTCTTCCGGCTCTGTCCGGCGCTGCACGACGTCGTCGTGAGCGTGCACTGCCACAACGACCTCGGCCTGGCCACGGCCAACTCGCTGGCTGCCGTGCGCGCCGGCGCGACCCAGGTAGAGTGCGCCGTGAACGGCATCGGCGAGCGGGCGGGCAACGCCTCGCTCGAGGAAGTCGTCATGGCCATCCGCACGCGCGGCGACTACTTCGACGCCGAGACGGCGGTGCGCACCGAGGAGATCGCGCGCTCGAGCCGGCTGGTCTCGAACGTGACCGGCTACGCGATCCAGCCCAACAAGGCGATCGTGGGCCGTAACGCCTTCGCGCACGAGTCGGGCATCCACCAGGACGGCATCCTCAAGGAGGCCTCGACCTTCGAGATCATGCGCGCCGCCGACGTCGGCCTCACCGAGAGCGACCTCGTGCTGGGCAAGCACAGCGGACGCCACGCCCTGCGCGCGAGGCTGGCCGAGCTCGGCTACGAGCTCTCGGGCGACGAGCTCGACGAGGCCTTCCGGCGCTTCAAGAACGTCGCCGACAAGAAGAAGGAAGTGACGGTCGCCGACCTCGAGGCGCTGGTGGGGGAGGAGATCCGCGAGCGCACGGACCACTTCTCGCTGCGCAGCTTCGTCACGCAGGCGGGATCGGGCATCATCCCCACGACGCAGGTCGAGGTCGAGGTGCGCGGCCGTCTGCGGCGCGGCAAGAGCTTCTCCAACGGCACGGTCGAGTCGATCTTCAAGGCGATCGACAACGCCGTCGGCATGAAGGGCTCGCTGGCCGACTACCAGGTGCGCGCCATCTCGGCGGGCAAGGATGCTCTGGCCGAGGTACGCGTGGCCGTCGAGATCGACGGCGAGACCTACAACGGCCAGGCCGTGAGCTTCGACGTCATGGAAGCCTCGGCGAAGGCCTACGTGCGGGCGATGAACAACGCCGCCACCGCGCAGGGGCGCGAGCGTCTCGCGGCGCGCGCGGCGACGACGGTGAAGGGGCAGTGATGGGACACACGATCGTCGAGAAGATCCTGGCGCGCGCCGCCGGGCGGGACGAGGTCGCGCCGGGCGAGATCATCGAGGCGCCGGTCGACATGGCGCTGGCCAACGACGTCACCGCGCCGCTGGCCATCGCCGAGTTCGAGAAGGCCGGTTTCGAGAGGGTGTTCGACCCGGCGAAGATCGCCCTCGTGCCCGACCACTTCGCGCCCAACAAGGACATCAAGGCGGCGGGGCAGAGCAAGCTGATGCGCGAGTTCGCCCGCAAGCACGGCATCGTGCACTACTTCGAGGTCGGGCGCATGGGCATCGAGCACGTGCTGCTCCCCGAGCAGGGCCTGGTGGCGCCGGGCGACGTCGTGGTCGGCGCCGACTCGCACACGTGCACCTACGGCGCCCTCGCCCTGTTCTCGACCGGCGTGGGCTCGACCGACTTCGCCGCCGCCATGGCCTGGGGCCGCGTGTGGCTGCGGGTGCCCGCGTCGATCAGGTTCGTCTACCACGGCACGCCGCGCCGACACGTGGTCGGCAAGGATCTGATGCTGCACACGATCGGCCTGATCGGGGTCGACGGGGCCCTCTACAGGGCGATGGAGTTCAGCGGCGAGGCGATCGACGGGCTCTCGATCGACGGCCGCTTCACCATGTGCAACATGGCCATCGAGGCGGGCGGCAAGTGCGGCCTCGTCGGCTTCGACGAGACGACGGCGGCCTACCTCGAGACGCGCCCCGAGGGGAGTCGCGCGCGCCGCGTGCGCCAGGTGTTCGCCAGCGACGCCGACGCCGCCTACGAGCGCGTCGTCGAGATCGACGCGGGGGCGATCGAGCCCACCGTGGCGCGCCCGCACCTGCCTTCGCACACGGCGCCGGCCGCCGGGCTCGCCGGCGTCGCCATCGACCAGGTCGTCGTCGGCTCGTGCACCAACGGACGCCTCGAGGACCTGCACCAGGCGGCCGAGGTGCTGCGCGGGCGGCGCGTGCATCCCGACGTGCGCCTCATCGTGCTGCCCGGCTCGCAGCAGGTGTACCTCGACGCGCTCGCCGACGGCACGATGCAGGCGCTCGTCGAGGCCGGCGCCGCCTTCTCGACGCCGACCTGCGGCGCCTGCCTCGGCGGGCACATGGGCGTGCTGGCCGCCGGCGAGCGCGCCGTGGCCACGACCAACCGCAACTTCGTCGGCCGCATGGGTCACCCCGAGAGCGAGGTCTACCTGGCCAACCCCTACGTGGCCGCCGCCTCCGCCGTGGCCGGCCACGTGGCCACGCCGGAGATGCTCGAGAGAGGACGCGTGGGCGCCGGGGGGCGGTCACGATGACGAGGGCGACATTCGGGGGAGGACGGTCATGATGTTCGAGGGCACGGCGCACGTCTTCGGCCGCGACGTCGACACCGACGTCATCATCCCGGCCCGCTACCTCAACACGAGCGACCCCGCCGAGCTCGGGGCGCACTGCATGGAGGACATCGACGCCGGCTTCGTGAGCCGCGTGCAGGCGGGCGACATCATGGTCGCCGGCGAGAACTTCGGCTGCGGCTCGTCGCGCGAGCACGCGCCCGTGGCCATCAAGGCCGCCGGCGTCTCGTGCGTCGTCGCGGCCAGCTTCGCGCGCATCTTCTACCGCAACGCCATCAACACCGGTCTGCCGATCGTGATCTCGAAGGAGGCGGCGGCCGGCGTGCGCGCAGGCGACCGCCTGCGCGTCGACCCGGCCGCCGGTCTCGTGGAGGACCTCACCCAGGGCGTGGGCTACGCGGCCGACGCCTTCCCGCCGTTCATGCGGGAGCTGATCGAGCGCGGCGGGCTGCTGCCCTACGTCAAGGCGCGCCTGGCGGAGCAGGCGTGAGCGCGGCGGTAGCGGGACGGCCCGACGCGGCTGGCCAGAAGGGAGGGCCGGCCGCGTCGGCCATCCCGGGCGCCGCGCACTGAGCGAACCGACTACACTGCAAAGCATCTGACAGCGGAGAGGAACCATGCGGAGGACATACAGGATCGCGGTGCTGCCCGGCGATGGCACGGGACCCGAGGTGGTCGATGAGGGAGTGAAGGTCCTGAAGGCCGCTGCCGCGAAGCACCGGTTCGGGCTCGATCTGGGCACCTACGACTTCGGCGGCGACCGCTATCTGCGGACCGGCGAGATCCTGCCTGCCTCGGCCATCGAGGAGCTGAAAGGCTTCGATGCGATCTACCTCGGCGCCGTGGGGCACCCGGACGTCGAGCCCGGCATCCTGGAGAAGGGCCTCCTCCTCCGCCTGCGCTTCGAGCTGGACCAGTACATCAACCTGCGTCCCGTCCGTCTGTACCCCGGCGTGGAGACCCCCCTCAAGGACAAGGGGCCGGACGACATCGACTACGCCGTGGTCCGCGAGAACTCCGGCGACATGTACGCCGGCGGCGGCGGCATCATGATGAAGGGCACTCCCCATGAGGTCGCCGTGCAGAACATGCTGTACAGCTGCGTCCAGGTGGATCGCTGTCTGAGGTGGGCGTTCGAGTACGCCCGCAAGCACGGCAGGAAGGCGCGCGGCAGCGGCCCGGACAACACCCTCGGCCTGGTGGGCAAGACCAACGTGCTGACGTACGTCTACGACCTGTGGTACCGCCGCTTCAGCGAGATCGGCGACGAGGAGTACCCGGACATCAAGCGTGACTACTATCACGTGGACGCCACGTGTATGTGGATGGTCAAGAGCCCGGAGTGGTTCGACGTGCTGGTGACGGGCAACATGTTCGGCGACATCATCACGGACCTGGGCGCGATCACCCAGGGCGGGATGGGCGTCGCGGCGGGCGGCAACATCAACCCCGAGGGCGTCAGCATGTTCGAGCCCATCGGGGGTTCGGCGCCGAAGTACACCGGCCTGGGCGTGATCAACCCCATAGCGGCTATCGTGGCGGGCGCGATGATGCTCGATACTCTGGGAGAGAGCCGGGCGGCCCAGGATGTCGAGAGGGCGGTGGCGGAGGTCACCGGCACCAAGATGAAGGGCATGGCGTCCGGCCAGATGGGCTACTCGACGTCCGAGGTCGGCGACCTCGTGGCCGAACGCGTGTGACGGGGTGCGCGCGGCCACGACTGACTCGAAGCAGAGGCTGGTAGTTGCCCGGAGTCGCGGGCGATGAGGAGGACGCATGCCGATCGAAGAGGTTGAGTACATCTGGATGAACGGGGAGCTCGTCCCCTGGGACGAGGCGCAGATCCACGTCCTCACCCACGCGCTGCACTACGGCTCCGGCGTCTTCGAGGGCGTGCGCGCCTACGAGACGGCTCGCGGCGCGGCGGTCTTCCGCCTGACCGACCACCTGCGCCGCCTCGAGCGCTCGGCCAAGTTCTACTACATGGCGCTGCCGTACTCGGTCGAGGAGCTCGTCCAGGCGACCAAGGACGTCATCGCCGCCAACGGCCTGAACGCCTGCTACGTCCGCCCGCTGGCCTACCGCGGCTACGGCGAGATGGGGCTCTTCCCCCTCAAGGCCAAGGTCGACTGTGTCGTCGCCGTCTGGCCGTGGGGCACGTACCTTGGCGACGAGGGCATCAAGCACGGCATCCGCGCCAAGGTCTCGACCATCCAGGCGCTGGGCCACACGCAGCTCGCGCGCGCGGCGAAGGCGACCGGGCAGTACCTCAACAGTATCCTGGCCAAGGTCGAGGTAGTGAACGCCGGCTACGACGAGGCGATCATGCTCGACGACCACGGCCGTGTCGCGGAGGGCTCGGGGGAGAATCTCTTCCTCGTGCGCGACGGCGTGATCTACACGCCGTTCCCGGCTGACGGCGTGCTCGAGGGCATCACGCGCGACACGGTGCTGAGCATGGCGGAGTCGGAGGGCATCAGGGCGGAAGAGCGCACGCTCTCGCGCAGCGACCTGATCGTCGCCGACGAGCTCTTCTTCACCGGCACGGCGGCCGAGATCGTCCCCATCCGCGAGGTCGACGACCACCCCATCGGCGAGCCCGGACCCGTCACGCGCCGTATGCAGGAGCGCTTCCGGGCGATCGTCGAGGGGCGCGACGAGGAGTTCGGCCGCTACCTGGAGTACGTGACGGAGTAGGCGGGCGAGCGGCGGGGAGGCAGCCATGAGCGGCGGAACGGTCCGGCTCTACGACACCACGCTGCGCGACGGCATGCAGCAGGAGGGCATGTCGGTCTCGGTCGACGAGAAGGTGGGCATCGCGCTCAAGCTCGACGAGCTCGGCATCCACTTCATCGAGGGCGGCTTCCCCGCCTCCAACCCCAAGGAGCTCGCCTTCTTCGCGCAGATGGAGCGTCAGAGCCTGCGGCACGCCCGGCTGGTCGCGTTCGGCATGACGCGGCGCAAGGGCGTGAAGGCCGAGGACGACGAGGGCCTGCGTGTGCTGGCCGACACCTTCACCGAGACCGTGGCCATCGTGGGCAAGACGTGGGGACTGCACCTCTCGAAGGTGCTGCACGTGAGCCGTGACGAGAATCTGCGCATGATCGCCGACAGCGTCGGCTACCTCGTGGCGAGGGGCAAGTCGGTCGTCTACGACGCGGAGCACTTCTTCGACGCCTACCGCGACGACCCCGCCTACGCGCTGCGCTGCGCACGCGCGGCGGCCGAGGCCGGCGCCGGCGTCGTCTGCCTCTGCGACACCAACGGCGCCTCGCTGCCGGGCTTCGTCGGCGACGCCGTCGCCGCGGTCGTGGCCGCCGTCCCCGCCGAGATCGGGGTCCACATCCACAACGACAGCGACTGCGCGGTGGCCGGCAGCCTCGTCGCCGTCGAGGTGGGCGCGGCGCAGGTGCAGGGCACGATCAACGGCTACGGCGAGCGTTGCGGTAACGCCAACCTCGTCTCGATCATCCCGGCGCTCGTGCTCAAGATGGGTCTGCCCGTGGTGACCGGGGAGCAGCTCGCGCGCCTCACCGAGACCGCGCACTTCGTGGCCGAGACGGTAAACGTCGCCCCCTGGGCGCACCAGCCCTACGTGGGACGCACCGCGTTCGCGCACAAGGGCGGGCTGCACGTGGCGGCCGTCGACGCCGCGCCGCAGACCTTCGAGCACGTCGACCCCGAGCTCGTCGGCAACGAGCAGCGCATCCTCATCTCGGAGCTCTCCGGCAAGGCCGCCGTGCTGCGCAAGGCGCGCGAGCTGGGTATCGTCCTCGAGGGCGACGACGAGCGCGTGGGCGGTGTCCTGCGACACCTCAAGGAGAGGGAGCACAGCGGCTTCCACTACGAGGCGGCCGACGCCTCGTTCGAGCTGCTCCTACGCGAGCGCCTCGACCCCCCCGAGCCGCTGTTCAGGCTCGAGAGCTTCCGCGTGATCGTCGAGAAGCGCGAGGACGGCAAGGTCATGACGGAGGCGACTATCAAGGTCCACGCCGGCGGCGAGCGGCTGATCGCGACGGCGGAGGGCAACGGCCCCGTGAACGCGCTCGACAAGGCGCTGCGCCTGGCCATCACGCGCAAGCACCCCCACCTGGCCGACATCGACCTGGTGAACTACAAGGTGCGCATCCTCGACGAGGCCAAGGGCACCGCGGCCGTGACGCGCGTGCTGCTCGATGCCAGCGACGGCGAGACGAGCTGGGGCAGCATCGGCGTCTCCGAGAACATCATCGAGGCCAGCTGGCAGGCGCTCGTCGACTCCATCGCCTACGGGATGCTGCACGCCACCGAGACGCCGCAAGAGCCGTCGTGAGCGACCGGCCTTGCGAGAGCACCCTGCCGTTCGGACGCGTGCTCGTGGCCGGCGAGGCGCGTCACTGCCTCTTCGACCGTGAGTGCGTGCGCCTGCTCGACGGGCCCGCCTATGCGGACGACACGAGTGAGACCGGAGAGGTAGGCCTCGGCACCTTCGAGCTGCTGGCGCCGGTGACGCCGTCGAAGATCGTCTGCGTGGGCCTCAACTACAGGGCCCACGCCGAGGAGTTCGACGAGCAGGTGCCCGACGAGCCGCTCCTCTTCCTCAAGCCGCCGTCGACCGTGATCGGTCCCGGCGAGGCGATCGTGCTGCCCGGTCAGTCGGAGCGCGTCGACTACGAGGCGGAGCTGGCGCTCGTCGTCGGGCGCCGCTGCCGGGACGTGTCGGTCGCAGAGGCGGCGACCTTCGTCGCCGGCTACACCTGCGGCAACGACGTCACGGCGCGTGACCTGCAGGCCAAAGACGGGCAGTGGACGAGGTCGAAGTCGTTCGACACCTTCTGCCCGCTGGGCCCCACGGTCGTGAGGGAGGCGCCGGCGACGACGGGCGCGGTGGCCGCGCTGCTCGACGGAGTCGAGGTGCAGCGCGGCCTCATCGGCGATCAGCTCTTCTCGCCCCTCGACCTGCTGGCCTTCGCCGGCGCGATCATGACGCTCGAACCGGGCGACGTGATCATGACGGGCACGCCGCCAGGCGTGGGACCCCTGCGCGCCGGCCAGACCGTCACCATCGTCGTCGACGGCGTCGGCTCGTTGACGAACCCCGTGGTCTAAACACCGTGGACCGCCGGCTCGGCCCGGCGATAGAATGAGTCCCCGTACATGGCTTCCGGCTTCGTCCATCTCCACGTCCACAGCGAGTACTCGCTCCTCGACGGCGCCTGCCGCGTCCCCGTCCTCGTCGAGCGCGTGCGCGAGCTCGGCATGCCGGCGGTGGCGCTGACCGATCACGGCTCGCTGGCGGGCACGGTGCAGTTCTACAGCGCGGCGCGCAAGGCCGGCGTGAAGCCGATCATCGGCCTCGAGCTGTACATCGTCGACGATCGCCTCAGCCGCCAGAGCATGCGCGAGGAGCGCTTCCACCTGACGCTCCTCGCGCGCGACGAGGAGGGCTACCGCAACCTGGTCAAGCTCTCCACGACGGCCTATCTCGAGGGCTACTGGTACAAGCCGCGCGCCGACTGGGAGCTCCTCGCGCAGCACCACGAGGGCCTCGTCTGCCTCACCGGCTGCATGACGGGGCGCATCGCGCGCCTCGTGCGCGAGGCCCGTGAGGACGAGGCCCTGGCCGAGGTGCTGCGCCTCAAGGAGCTGTTCGGCCCCGAGAACCTCTACGTCGAGCTGCAGGACGCCGGCCTGCCCGAGCAGCGCGAGCTGGTGCCCAGGCTCGTCGCGCTGGCGGGGCAGGCCGGCCTCAAGACGGCGGCCACCAACGACGTGCACTACCTGCGCCACGAGGACGCTCACGCGCACGACGCGCTGCTCTGCATCCAGACGCAGAGCATGCTCGACGACGAGAACCGCATGCGCTACGGCAGCGACGAGTTCTTCCTCAAGAGCGCCGAGGAGATGCGCGAGCGTTTCGCCGACTACCCCGAGGCCTGCGACGCGACGGTCGAGATCGCCGCGCGCTGCGCCGTCGAGCTCGAGTTCGGGCGCATCCTGCTGCCGAGCTACCCCGTCCCGGAGGGAAAGACCGAGGAAGACTACCTGCGCGAGCTCTGCGAGGAGGGTGTCCACCACCGCTACGGGGCGCAGCCCGGCCCGGAGGTGCGCGAGCGACTCGACTACGAGCTCAAGGTCATCTCCGAGATGGGCTTCAGCGCCTACTTCCTCATCGTCTGGGACTTCGTCAAGTTCGCCAAGGACAACGGCATCGCCGTGGGCCCGGGCCGCGGGTCGGCGGCGGGCAGCATCGTCTCCTACGTGCTCAACATCACCGACCTCGACCCGCTCAAGTACGATCTGCTCTTCGAGCGCTTCCTCAACCCGGGGCGCAAGTCGATGCCCGACATCGACATGGACTTCTCGGTCGAGCGTCGCGACGAGGTCATCGAGTACGTGGCCGGGAAGTACGGCCGCGACCGCGTCGCCCAGATCATCACCTTCGGCACCATGGCGGCGCGCGCCGCGACGAGGGACGCGGCGCGCGTCATGGGCCTGCCCTACGCCGTGGGCGACCGCATCGCCAAGATGATCCCCGAGCAGGCGCCGCCGGCGACTTTCGAGCAGGCCATGGCGCCCGGCAGCGAGCTGCGACGGGCCTACGAGAGCGACCAGCAGGTCAAGGAGGTCGTCGACCTCGCGCGCGCGCTCGAGGGGCTCATCCGCAACGACTCCATCCACGCCGCCGGCGTGGTCATCTCCGACAGGCCGCTCACCGAGTACGTCCCACTGCAGCAGAAGGGCGACGCCGAGCTCGTCACCCAGTTCAGCATGGACGACGTCGCCAAGCTGGGTCTCCTCAAGATGGACTTCCTCGGCCTGCGCAACCTCGACGTCATCGAGGCGGCCCTGCAGCTCATCGAGAAGAGCCAGGGCGTGTGCATCGACATGACGACGCTGCCCCTCGACGACGCCAGGACCTACGAGATGCTGCGCCGCGGCGACGCCCTGGGCGTCTTCCAGTTCGAGTCGGGGGGCATGCGCGACGCGCTGCGCGAGGTCGGTCCGACGCAGTTCGAGGACCTGATCGCCATCGTGGCTCTCTACCGGCCCGGACCGATGCAGTACATCCCCGCCTACGCGCGCAACAAGAGGGACCCCGCCGGCGTGGTCTACGACCACGAACTGCTGCGCCCGATCCTCGAGTCGACGCACGGCGTGACCATCTACCAGGAGCAGTACATGGCCATCGCCCGCCGTGTGGCCGGCTTCTCGCCGGCGCAGGCGGACGACCTGCGCAAGGCCATCGGCAAGAAGGACAAGAAGCTGATGGCCACGCTGAAGGAGCCTCTCATGGCCGGCCTGCGTACGAGCGGTGTGCCGCAGCAGGTCATCAACAGGCTGTGGAGCAACTTCGAGGCCACGGGAGACTACTCGTTCAACAAGAGCCACGCCGCCTGCTACGCGCTCATCAGCTACCGCACGGCCTTCCTCAAGGCCAACTACCCCGTCGAGTACATGGCGGCGCTGATCTCCAGCGTCATGAACACCAAGGACAAGGTCCCGTTCTACGTCAACGCCTGCCACGAGATGGGCATCGAGGTCCTCCCGCCCGACGTCAACGAGAGCGACGTCGGGTTTACCGTCGTGGGCGGCAAGATCCGCTTCGGGCTCAACGCGGTGAAGGGAGTGGGGAAGGGAGCCATCGAGGCGATCATCGCCGCGCGCGAGGGCGGACCCTTCTCGTCGCTGTACGACTTCTGCGCGCGCGTCGACTCGGTCCTCGTCAACAAGCGCACGCTGGAGGCGCTCATCAAGAGCGGCGCCCTCGACTCCACCGGCGACGCACGGCGCGGCATGCTCGAAGCACTGCCGGCCGCCGCCAGCGAAGGGGAGCGGCGGCGCAAGGACCGGGCCGTCGGCCAGGCCGACCTCTTCGCTCACGCCGAGATCGAGGAGACCCACCACGCGCCCATCTCGCGCGAGGAGTTCGAGCGCGAGACGCTGTTGCGCTTCGAGAAGGAGGCGCTCGGGCTGTACGTGTCGTCGCACCCGCTGCAGGGCCTGCGCCAGCAGCTCAAGGACGAGGTCGACGCCACCGTGAGCGAGCTCGCCGATATGCCCGACGGGACGATCCTCTGGACGGGCGGCGTCATCTCCGGCCTGCAGCGGCGGCCCACGCGCTCAGGCGGCATCATGGTCATCTTCCGCCTCGACGACGTCGACGGGGGCATAGAGGTGGTGGCCTTCAACACCGTCGCGGAGCAGTACGCCGAGCTCCTGCGCGAGGACGCCATCATCAAGGCGAAGGGCCGTCTCGACCGCAAGAGCGAGGACGAGACCAAGCTCATCGCCATGGAAGTGCGGCCGTTCGGCGGTGTGAGCGAGTCGCGGCCGCTCATGGTCACCGTCGACGCCGACCGCGTGCAGCTCGCCCTGCTGCAGGAGCTCAAGGAGATCCTCTCCTCGTTCCCCGGTCAGGTGCCGGTGGTGCTGCAGATGGAGTCGCTCCAGGGCCAGCAGCGACTGCGCATCGGCGACGGCTACCGCGTGGCACCCGTGGGCGGCCTCTACGCCGAGCTCAAGGCGCTGCTCGGCGAGAGCTGCATCCAGATCGCGCGCTGAACCACCTGCTGCGATCGCCACGGCGTCCGTTCCCGTCTGCGGCGGAGCCTTCTTGGCCCGACCGTTTGTGGGTAGACTACGGGTTCCCACGACCCTGCGAGCGGAGGACGGCGGCGAGATGATCCCCGACGGCATGCGCGACGTACTGCCCGCCGAAGCGGCGGAGGTGCACGCCCTCGAGGAGACGCTGCGCGGGCGCTTCGCCGCCTACGGGTACGGCGAGGTGCGCACGCCGACGCTCGAGCTCGCCGAGACGGTCGAGCGCGCCGGCGACAGCAGCCTCGGGAGCGGTTTCAGACTCTTCGACGACCACGGGCGCGTGCTCATGCTGCGCACCGACATGACGGTGCCCATCGCCCGTCTCGCCGCGACGCGCTACCGCGAGCGGCCGCTGCCGCTGCGCTTCTCGTACGTCTCGGGCTCGTTCAGGCCGCCGGCGGTCCATCGCGGCCAGGACGGCGAGTTCGTGCAGGCGGGCGTGGAGCTGCTCGGCCTCGACTCGCCTGAGGCCGACGCCGAGGTGGTGGCCCTCCTGTGCGACGGTCTGGCCGCCTGCGGGCTGACCGGGTTCAGGGTGGCCATCGGCAGCGTACCCTTCCACCGCGCGCTGGTCGCGTCGCTGGACCTGGAGGCCGCCGACGCCGAGGCGGTCCTCGAGGCGCTGGCGGCGCGCGACTACCCGCTGCTCGAGACGGTCGCCGCTCGCAGCGGCATGAGTGACGAGGGGCGCGCGGCCCTGCAGAACGCCCTCGAGCTGAGCGGCGGCGCGACGGCGCTCGGCCGGGCGCGCAGGCTGGCTACCGACGCGGCCGTCGAGAGCGCCGTCGCGCGCCTCGTCAGGGTGCGCGAGCTGATCGACGAGGCGGGCTTCCACGAGGTCGTCACCTTCGACTTCGGCCTGCTGCAGGACTTCACCTACTACACCGGCATCGTCTTCGAGGCTTACGCCCCCGGCGTGGGCTTCCCCATCGCCTCGGGAGGACGGTACGACGGTCTCGTGGCGCGCTTCGGCTGGGACGTCGCCGCCGTGGGCTGGGCGATCGGCGTGGACCGCGTGCACGTGGCGCTGGCCGAGGAGGACGTCGAGGTGACGGTAGCCGCGCCGCCGCTGGCGTTCGTGGGCGGTCTGGCCGAGCCCGGCCACGCGGCCGAGCTGCGCGGCGCCGGCTTCGCCGTCGCCGCGCTGCCCGCGGCCACGGACTGCTCGGCCGTGCCGCGGCTCGTGGCCGGCGACGGAGGCTACGTGCTCGTCGGAGCCGACGGGCGCGAGACGCGCGGCGGTTGGGACGACGTGCTGCGCGCGCTGGGGACGCCGTGAGCCTGCGTCTCGTACTGGGGCGGGGCAATCCGTACTCCTCCGCGGTGGAGCTGCTGGAGCGCGCCGGGCTGCCCGTCGCCCCGCTGCGCCGCGGGTCGCGCCGTCTCGTCTTCCGGCTCGACGACGGCACCACGGTCATCACGGCGCGGCCGAGCGACGTGCCGACCTACGTCGAGTTCGGGGCGGCCGACGTGGGCCTCGCCGGCAAGGACGTGCTGCTGGAGCGTGCCCCCGACCTCTACGAGCTCCTCGACCTGTACATCGCCCGCTGCCGGCTCGTCTACGCCACCCCTGAGCGGGCGTCGGGGCGACGCGGCGAGCGCACGGGGCGGTTGCGCATAGCGACGAAGTACCCGCGCACGGCGCGGCGCTGGTTCGAGGCCCAGGGACGCCAGGTCGACGTCATCGAGCTCAAGGGATCGATCGAGCTCGCACCACAGGTCGGTCTGGCCGACGGCATCGTCGACCTCACGAGCTCCGGCGTGACGCTGCACAAGAACGGTCTCGTGGAACGCGCCGAGATCGCCCGCTGCAGCACCCGGCTGGTGGCCAACCGCGCCGCCCACAAGCTGCGCGGCGACGAGGTCGCGGAGCTGCTCGAGCGGCTGCGCGCCGCCCGCGGCGAGTCCGGCGCGGAGCCTGAGCCGGGGGAGGGGAAGGTGGAGGCGTGAGGCGCCTCGAGCTGATCGACGTGGCCGCGACGGTCGCCGAGCTGCGTACGGCGGCGCCGGCGAGGGGCGACGTGCGCGCGGCCGTCGCGGAGATCGTGGGCGAGGTGCGGCGGCAGGGCGACGAGGCCCTGCGGCGCCTCACCGAACGCTTCGACGGCGTCGTCCTGCCGCCGCACCTCGCCGTCCCCTCCGAGACGATGCGCGCGGCGCTGGGCGAGCTCGACCCCGAGCTGCGCTCGGCCCTCGAGCTCGCCGCCGCCAACATCCGCGCCTACCACGAGCGTGAGGCGCCGGTCTCGTGGCGCGAGACGCTGGCCCAGGGCCAGACGGTGGGGCAGGAGGTCGTGCCGCTGGCCGCCGCCGGTCTCTACGTGCCCGGCGGCCTTGCCGACTACCCCTCGACGGTGCTCATGACCGCCATACCGGCGCAGGTCGCCGGGGTCGGCAGGATCGTCGTCTGCTCGTCGCCGCGGACCGGCGGCGTCGCCGCCGCCGGAGTGGCCGCGGCCTGTGCCCTGCTCGGCATCACCGACCTGTTCCCGATCGGCGGCGCCCAGGCCGTGGCGGCCATGGCCTACGGCACCGCGCAGGTCCCGCGCTGCGACATCATCGTGGGGCCCGGCAACGCGTTCGTCACGGAGGCGAAGCGGCAGGTGCTGGGCGACGTGGCGATCGACAGCCTCGCCGGCCCCAGCGAGGTGTTCATCGTCGCCGGCGAGGGGGCGCGGGCATCCTGGCTCGCGGCCGACCTGCTGGCGCAGGCCGAGCACGGCGCCGGCGCCTCGGGGGTGCTGCTCGACGTCGGCGGCTCGCTGCTCAACGAGGTCGAGGGGGAGCTGCGGCGGCTCGGCGAAGAGCTGCGGACGCCGCTCGACGGCGTGACGCTGGTCGCGTGCCGTTCTCTCGACGAGGCGCTGGCCCTGGTCGATGCTTTCGCTCCCGAGCACCTCGAGCTGCACCTGCGGGACGCCGCCGCGCTCGTGCCGCGCGTACGCAACGCCGGGGCGGTCTTCGTCGGACCGCTGACCGCCACCGCGTTCGCCGACTACGGGGCCGGCACCAACCACGTGCTGCCGACGGGGGGCTCGGCCCGCTTCGCGCAGGGGCTGTCGGTCGTCCACTTCCAGCGGCGCATGGGGGTGCTCGAGATCGACGAGGGCTCAGCGTCCCGCCTGGCGCGGGCCGTGGCCGCGATCGCCCGGGAGGAGGGGTTGCGCTCCCACGCGCGCTCTGCGCTGCTGCGGCTCGAAGGCGGGCCCGGCGCCGGCATCGAGGCTGAACGAACGCATCGGGGAACGGGAGGGAGGGGCGATGACTGAGGCAGGACCAAGGGTGGCCGCGGTCGAACGGGCCACCACCGAGACGACGGTGACCGTGCGGCTCGACCTCGACGGTGGGGGCGCCGCGCGGATCGAGAGCGGCATCCGCTTCCTCGACCACATGCTGGAGCTCTTCGCCCACCACAGCGGCTTCGGTCTCGAGGTGCGTGCGACCGGCGACCTCGACGTCGGCGGTCACCACACCGTCGAGGACATCGGTCTCGCCCTCGGTCAGGCGCTGCGCGAGGCTCTCGGGGAGAAGCGCGGCATCCGCCGCTTCGGGTTCTTCATCCTGCCCATGGACGAGGCTCTGGTGCAGGTCGCCGTCGACCTCTCGGGCAGGCCCCACTTCGCGCACAACTTCGAGCTCTCGGGGCTGCGCGTCGGCGACTTCGACGCCGAGCTCACGAGCCACTTCTTCCAGTCGCTCGTCAACGAGGCGGCGCTGACGCTGCACATCAGGCTCGTCGCCGGGAGCGACACGCACCACATCGTCGAGGCGGTCTTCAAGGGCGTGGCGCGGGCGCTGGGCGTGGCCTGCGAGCGCCACGGCCGCGGCGACGACGTGCCCTCGACCAAGGGCGTGCTCTAGGAGCGGCCCACGGCCCGATGAAGGAGTGCCGCGCGGTGGCGCCTCCCGAGATCGTCCTCATCGACTACGGCATGGGCAACCTGGCGAGCGTCGCCAAGGGGCTCGAGCGCGCCGGTGCGGCGGTGCGCCTGAGCGACGGCCCCGAGGTGGTCGGCCGCGCCGGCGCGCTCGTCCTGCCCGGCGTGGGCGCCTTCGGCGCCGCCATGGCGCGCCTGCGTGAGAGCGGTCTCGCCGACGCCCTCCTCGAGCGCGTCGCCGCGGGAGTCCCTCTGCTCGGCGTCTGCCTCGGTCTGCAGGTGCTCTTCGAGCGCTCGAGCGAGGACGGCGACCACGAGGGGCTGGGTGTCTTCGCCGGTGTGGTCGAGCGCCTGCGGCCGGGCGACCCGGCGCTCAAGGTGCCGCACATGGGCTGGAACGAGGTGCGCTGGGTCGGGCAGGGGGGCGCCCTCATGGGCGCCGGGCTGCCCGACCCAGCGCACCTCTACTTCGTCCACTCCTACGCCGCGCGCCCCGCTGCCGCCACCGTCGTGGCCGGCGTGGCCGACTACGGCGGCGACGTGGTCGCCGCCGTAGCGCGCGACGCGGTGTGGGCGGTACAGTTCCACCCAGAGAAGAGCTCGTCGGTCGGGCTGCTGCTTCTGGCCAACTTCATGGCGCTCGTGCGAAAGGAGCGTGCAAGGTGAAGCTGTTCCCCGCCATCGACATCCAGGAGGGCCGCGCCGTCCGCCTGCGGCGCGGCGACTTCGCCGACGCGACCGTCTTCGCCGACGACCCCGTAGAGCAGGCACGCGAGTGGGAGCGGCAGGGGGCCGACGCGCTGCACGTCGTCGACCTCGACGGCGCCCGGCGGGGCGTGCTGGTGAACTTCGAGCTCGTGCGCGGCATCGTCGACGCGGTCGGCATCCCCGTCGAGTACGGCGGCGGGGTGCGCAGCTCCGAGGCGCTGCGGACGGTGGCGGCCAGCGGGCTCGAGTGGGTCGTCCTGGGCACCGCCGCCGTCACGGACCTCGACCTCCTCGAAGAGGCGCTGCGCGTGCTCGGCCCGCGGCTCGTCGTGGGCGTCGACTGCGAGAGCGGCATCGTCGCCACGCACGGCTGGCAGGAACGCTCCGAGATGAGCGCCCTGCACTTCGTGCGCCTGCTCAAGGAGCGCGGCGTGCGCCGCATCGTCTACACGGACGTGCTGCGCGACGGCATGCTCGAGGGACCCAACCTCGAGGGGCTCCACGAGCTCACGGAGGCGACCGAGCTCGAGGTCGTCATGTCGGGCGGGATCAGCCGCCTCGAGGACCTGCGCTGGGTCAAGCGCGAAGCGCCGAGCGTGGTGGCCATCATCGTCGGCCGCGCCCTGTACGAGGGGACCTTCACGCTGGCACAGGCCAAGGCCGCGCTCGCCTAGTGCTCACGCGCCGCATCATCCCCTGTCTCGACGTCCTCGAGGGCCGGGTCGTGAAGGGCGTCCAGTTCGTGGGGCTGCGCGACGCCGGCGATCCCGTCGAGCTGGCGGCGCGCTACGACCGCGAGGGTGCCGACGAGCTGGTCTTCCTCGACATCACCGCCTCGCACGAGCGCCGCGACATCATCGTCCGTCTGGCGGCGGCCTGCGCCGAGCAGGTGTTCATCCCGTTCACCATCGGCGGCGGGCTGCGCAGCGAGGAAGACGTGCGCCGCGTCCTCGCCGCCGGCGCCGACAAGGTCTCCCTCAACACCGCCGCGGTGGAGGCCCCCGATCTGATAGCCCGCTGCGCGCGGCGTTTCGGCTCGCAGTGCGTGGTGCTGGCGATCGACGCGCGGCGCCGCTCCGCTCCCCCAGGCGGCGGCTTCGTCCCTTCCTGGGAGGTCTACGTGCACGGCGGCAGGACGCCGACGGGCGCGGACGCGCTGGAGTGGGCGCGCCGCGGTGTCGAGCTCGGCGCCGGCGAGATACTGCTGACGAGCATGAACGCCGACGGCACGCTCGCGGGCTACGACCTCGAGCTCACGCGGGCCGTCTCGCGGGCGACGCGCGTGCCCGTCATCGCCTCCGGCGGGGCGGGGACGCTGGAGCACCTGGCCGACGCGCTGATCGAGGGCGAGGCCGACGCCGTGCTCGCCGCCTCGGTGTTCCACTACGGCACCTACACCATCCGCGAGACCAAGCGCTTCCTCGCCGCCAGGGGCATCCCCGTGAGGCCGGTCGAGGCCGAGACGGACGCGCGCGCGAGGGCAGACGCGTGAGCGCCGTGAGCGGGCAGCGACGCGTCGCGCTGGCCGACCTGGGGGCGGCCGACGCGCTGAGTCTCATCGACCTCGTGGCCGGCGCAGAGCTCGTCTGTTTCCCCACCGACACGGTCTACGGCATCGGCGGCCTTCTGCGGCCGTCGGTCGGGCGGCGCGTGTACGAAGTCAAGGGCCGCGCCGCCGACAAGCCCCTGCAGGTCATCTTCCCGACCGTCGAGAGCCTGATCGTTGCGGTGGCCATGGGGCGGCAGACGCTCGACGCCGTGCGACGGCTGCTGCCCGGCGGGCTGACGCTGCTCCTGCCCTACCCCGAGGGGCTCGACTACCCGCCGCCGGGGAGGCTCGAGGCGAGAGGGAACGCGCGGCGCGGGCGCGCGGTCGAGACGCTGGGGGTGCGCGTGCCGCGCTGGCCCGAGGCCGCGCGCGTGCTGGGCGCGCTCAGCCTCCCCTTTCTCGGCTCCAGCGCCAATGTGAGCGGCGCGCCGCCGGCGCGCACGCCGGACGACGTCGACGCGCGGATCCGTGCGGCGTGCGACCTGCTGCTCGACGCCGGACCCGTGGCCGGCGTGGCCTCGACGGTCGTCGACCTGACCGTCTTCGAGGAAGGACGGCGCTGGCGCGTCCTGCGCACGGGAGCGGTGAGCGAGACGGAGATACGCGAGATGCTGCGACGCAAGCGCGAGGACCTGCCGCGGTGATAGGCTGCGCCGTACCATGAGGCAGCTTCCGTTCCAGCAGGTCGACGTCTTCACCGAGCGTGCGTTCGCCGGCAACCCGCTCGCCGTCTTCACCGAGGCCGAGGGCCTGAGCGAGCGCGAGATGCAGCAGATCGCGCGCGAGATGAACCTGTCGGAGACGACGTTCGTCTCGCCCCCGCAGGGCGCCGGCGACGCGCGCGTGCGCATCTTCACCCCCGAGACCGAGCTGCCGTTCGCCGGTCACCCGAGCGTCGGCACCGCCTGGCTCCTGGTGCACCTCGGCCTGGTGACGGTGCGCGAGCCGGTGACCACCGTGGTGCTCGAGCTCGGCGTCGGGCCGACCGCCGTCGACGTGTCCGTCGCCGGCGGTCGGCCGACGGGCGCCCTCGTGCACCAGGGAGCGGCGGAGTTCGGCGAGGAGATCCCCCCGCGCGAGGCGGCAGCCGTGCTCGGCCTGCAGGTGAGCGATCTGCACGAGGAGCTCGTCCCGCGGGTCGTGGGCACCGGGCTCTCGTACGCTGTCATCCCGCTGCACAGCGTGCGCGTCCTCGCCGCGGCGTGGTTCCGTCTCGACCTGCTCGACGAGTTCGAGCGACGCTACGCCGACCTCTACCCGTTCGCCTTCACGGGCGAGGACGAGCCCTACGTCGAGGCGCGCTGTTTCGCGCCCCACGAAGGGATCCCCGAGGACCCGGCGACCGGCAGCGCGGCCGGCCCGCTGGCGGCCTACCTGGCGCGCGCCGGGCTGCTGGCGGCTGGGGCGGCCCGAGGGCAGATCAGCCCAGCCTCGGTCATCGCCATGGGAGTCTCGGCCTTCCGCAACAGCGACGAGTACCCCGGCGACTCGGACGCCATCCTGGCCATGAGCGAGGACTACCTGGCGCTGGCGCGGGCGC
>Ga0209253_10001671_pt1 | contig 19520 bp, 21 predicted proteins | sample FrelakmetBRP12BR_FD_187145 | JGI IMG/M metagenome (GOLD analysis project Ga0209253, IMG submission 187145) | Freshwater lake sediment microbial communities from the University of Notre Dame, USA, for methane emissions studies - BRP12 BR (SPAdes)... | ecosystem: Environmental > Aquatic >... | reverse complement strand
GATACAGTGTATGCGGATACCCCGGAAATAACGGCAAAAAGACAAATAACTACAACAGTCCAGATCAACAATCTCTTCATCATACTCCTCACTCAAACAGGGGTTCGATGCCCTCATCAAACATAGTCGATTTTTTCTCCTTTGACTTAATAACATCTTCCTTTGTCTCTTTGGCGATATCGAGAAGTTCCTTGATCCGGGGGGCGTTTCCGACCGTCGCGAGCATGACAACAGCAGCGACATATTCACTGTCAACGGGATAATCCCCGCCCCTGACTTCAACACCGGCAATATTTTCTTCAACCCAGCTCTTCGCCTTCTCAACACCCTTGCGGTCCATCTCATTCGGAGGGCCGGCAATGAGCACCAGTGCCCGTTCGGCAGTGGAATAGTCGCAGGGCATCGTGAGCCTCCCGAGCATCGCCCTCCTCACAAGGGCGACAATTTTTGCAGATTTGTCCTCCCCGAGCAGCACTTCCTCGGTATTCTCCCGTTTCCTGAATTTATCCTTCAGGCCGCCAAAAATGCCCCGTCTCTTCTTGGTTTGCTTGCTCATCACTTCGCTGATTGCGTACCCGACCGATGATATGCCGCCTCCCCGGAGGGTGTTGATTATTTCGCTAGAGTCGACAACCATCTCACCAACGCCCATTTTGCTCACTTCACCGGCACGGAAGAGCACTCCGAACCTCCGAACCACCTCATTATTCAGGCGGTGAAACGCACTCTTGACACTCTCGCCTTCATTTTTCCAGGCACTGTTATCGAAGATGAAGCAGTTGTCAGTCTCATTGACAAGGGTCGTCAGGCTCCGGGCTGCATTGTACGAGTAAAGGCGCCCCTCTTCCGGTGCAGGTATGATGCCCAGGGCATACACAGGCTCCCGGTAAATCCTCTTTAAATGCCGTGCGAGAACCGGGGAACCCCCTGAACCGGTGCCGCCACCAAGTCCCGCGACGATAATAAACGCATCCACATCGTGCGTACCGCGGGTGTCGACCGCGGTAATAATGCTGTCAATCTCATCGGCGGTTACCCGGGCTCCGGTGACATTGTCCGTCCCGACGCCATGGCCCTTGACCAGTGTCTGCCCGATGAGGATCCGGTCACGCATCTCGATATTTTTAAGTCCCATCAGGTCAGTTCGTGCAGTATTGACAGCGATCCCCCGGAAGCTGTTGCCCCCGAGCTTTTTGTCCTGTTCAATGAACATATCGACAATTTTTCCGCCCGCCTGACCGAAACCTATGAAAAATACCTTCAAACGGAGACACCATCCACTGGGCTGAACCTAACTATGATCGTTATTAGTTTAAGTCCTTTTGTTTAAAGAACTTGAATTCTGCAGTACAAAAACTTTCTTATAAATATCCGAGGTATTTTGGGGGAAAAAACGAAAAATGCCGGAGGGTTTTTCATTTAAGCCAAAAAAATACTACAGATACCGTTTATGAAGATCTGCATCATCGGGGGTGGCCTGACCGGCCTTGTTGCTGCCCATGCATTGGCGGGCATGAATGAGGTCGATCTCTTTGAGGCAAAATCCCACCTTGGCGGGTGCCTTTCCTCGTACCAGGTCAATGATTACCGGATCGAACACTACTACCACCATTGTTTTTCCGGTGATGATCATTTTTTTTCATTGCTTGATCAGCTGCACCTGTCGGGTAACCTCGAGTGGCTGAAAGGGACATCAGGATATTATGCCGGTGAGAAAATTTACCCCCTGAATACACCTTTTGAGATCCTGAAATATCCCTATCTTTCCCTGCTCGACAAAGCAAAACTTGCGTGGATCACCTTCAATGCGGGAAGGACAGATGTGAAGCACCTCGACAATGTACCTGCAAGGGAATATATCATAACGACGCTTGGCGAACCGGTCTACCAGTCATTCTTTGAGCCCCTGCTCAACAGCAAATTCGGGGAAAACCGCACAATGGTATCTGCGGCATGGCTGATGAGCCGGATTGCAATCCGGTCGAACCGGGGGATCCACGGGGAGCGCCTCGGGTATCTCAGAGGGGGATTTCACCAGGTGATCGATGCCCTGGAACAGTCCCTGCGCAAGAAAAACGGCAGGGTTTTTCTGAAGTCCCCGGTATCAAAGGTCCAAAAAGTCAATGGTGCATGGGATGTGAATGGCTCACGGTATGATACCATCATATCAACAATACCTCCCCAGGAATTGACGAGGCTGGGCGGCCCGGACATCCCCCCTGTCCCGTACCAGGGTGCCGCGTGCATGGCGATCGGCCTTGAACGTGACGTGACCGGGGGGATATACTGGCTGAACATGAAGGATCCTGCACCGTACGGGGCGGTTATCTCGCACACAAACTTCGTTCCCAGGGATAGGTACGGGGAGCATGTCATCTACCTCGGTTCATATTTCAGCGGGGCCCTTCCTCTGAACCTTGACCGGCAGATGCTTTCTGATTTCTGCCGCCGGTTTTCTGTCAAAGATACGGAGATCCACTGGACACGGATGGCGGTCAACCCATGGGCAGGACCGGTGTACCTGCTCGGGTACCGCTCGTTGATCCCGGAATATTCACACGGTGGGCTCTTTATGGCAGGCATGTTCTCGCTCCCGAATTACCCGGAGAGGAGTATGGAGGGTGCGGTCAGGGCAGGATATGCGGTTGCTGAACGGGTGACGGGGGGGGATCGTGGTGGCTGATATTGAAGTATCGGCGATTATCCCGGTCTTTAACGACCGTGCAGCCCTTGAAACTGCGATCCCGAAATCGATCGGGGCATTATCATCAATTTCAGAGAACTTCGAGCTGATCATCGCTGAGGACGGCAGTGCTGACACCAGCAGGGAGTTTGTGCAACAGCAGGAACAACTTGACCACAGGATCCATCTCCTCCATTCCGATGAGCGGCTCGGACGCGGGAGGGCCCTGAACCGTGCTATCTCTGATGCAAGGGGTACCATCGTCTGTTATTACGATGCGGACCTTGCGACGGATATGAGGCACATTTCCGAACTTGTCGGGGCAATTCGTGGCGGTTATGACATCGCTACCGGTTCGCGCCTGATGCCAGAAAGCGATATCAGGAGAACGGGGTGGAGGGAGGTTGAGAGCCGCACGTACAATTTCCTTGTCAGGATTATCCTCGGCAGCTCCGTCTATGATCACCAGTGCGGGTTCAAGGCGTTCAATAAACAGAGGATCCTTGGCATCATTCCGGAGATTCAGTCACAACACTGGTTCTGGGATACCGAACTTCTGGTTCGCTGCCAGCGGCAGGGATTCAGGGTGAAAGAATTTCCCGTCCGCTGGCGTGCCGGCAAAGGCACGACCGTGAAGGTAAAGGATGTTTTTCTCATGGGATCGTCGATCCTGAAACTCTGGTGGCAGCTCCATGTACCGTAAGGTAAGTGCGATTGTGATTCCTGCCCTCATTGCGGTTGGAATTATCGCATACATGTTCATGCGTGTCTGGGATGACCTGCTTGTCGCGGTCGGGCATATGATCCCTTCCTATGCCATTGCGGCAGCTGCCATCTGTGTATGCGCATGGTTGCTCCGCGGGTGGCGATACCGCATCATCCTCAAGGGCCTGAACTATGACATCAGCCTTGCCGTCGCCACTGCCTGTATTTTTGTGAGCCAGACTGCAAACCTGATCGTGCCCGCACGCCTCGGGGATTTTGTCCGGGTGTTCATCCTTCACCATGAGTACAACACGACGTATTCTGAAGGGGTTTCGTCGATCGTTGTGGAGCGCGTCTTTGATATCATCACGATCGCGCTGCTCGGTGCGGTATCGCTGCCCTTTGTTCTCAACGTTCCGCCATGGTTCTCCACGGTTATCATGCTTCCCCTGGTTGCAGGAGTACTTTTCTTTTGCTTTTTACTCATGTTCAAAAAAGTCACAACCCAAAACCGTTATATCCAGATCCTCCTGACGATGCTGCACGAGATCCGCCGTGCATCTCTCACGGTGCGTTCATTTATATCGCTCTCACTATCCTCCCTTTTCATCTGGTTCCTTGATGTGCTGGTCTGTTTTGCTGTCGCGATGATGTTTGGCCAGCAGATCCCGTTTGCGGTTATCGTGCTTGCGATCGTAATCGGTAACCTTGTCAAGGCAGTGCCGATTACTCCCGGGGGAGTCGGGACCTACGAGCTCTCGCTCGCCCTGACGTTCGAACTCGCGGGGGTCTCGCCGGCTGTTGCGACGCTGATCGCGGTGATTGACCACCTCATCAAGAACCTCGTAACGCTTGCCGGGGGCATCCTCTCGATCTTTCTCTTTGGTGACTGGGTCGTGCCCAGCATAAAAAAAGCGCTCAGTATGCGGCTTGGCGGGGGGGGGAACACCTGATCACTGAACTGCAGGTCGTTTCGGTTGCCAGCTGGTTCTGCATGCTTTCATTCCTGCAGCTCTCGCTCTACCCGTCACTCAAAAAGACCTTTGCCTCGTACGCGTTCCCCGTCGCATTCACGGCATCGCTGTTGTGCTTCACGTTGATTACGTGGTACTGCGGGTTGCTGCGGGTCCCGGTTTGGCTCGGCCTCGTACCGTTTATCCTCCTTTTCATCTACCACCTGTACTACCGCCACTTTTCTATTGATGACCTGAAGGAACAATGGCGATGGGAACTGGTTTTTTGTCTGTTCTTCTTCTTCATGCTCGAATTGAGGTATGTGAATCCCACAATCTCGTACGCGGAAAAATTCATGGACCATGCATTCCTCGCGTCGGTCATGCGGCAGCCGGTGGTCCCTCCCCTTGATCCCTGGTTCTCCGGCGGTTTTTTGAATATCTACTACTATCTCGGGTACTGGATGTTCGGCTGCCTTGGAATTGTAACGAACGTTCCTTCGAACATCGCATTCAACCTCGCTCTCCCGACCGTTTTAGGGGTTTCAGCTGTGAACCTCTACGCCATCGGGCACCTGCTGCTCGACCGGTTCCGCTGGCTCCCGCTCCTTACCCTGCTGCTGCCCAACCCGTCGTTCTTTTACCAGGTTGCGCAGGGAAAAGGGGTGACGGTTATCTTCTGGGACAGCACCCGTACCATCACCAATACTATCAACGAATATCCCCTGTTCTCATTTATCTGGGGGGATGTCCACCCGCATGTCATTGCGATATTCAACCAGCTCTTTCTTATCTTCGTCCTTGTCTTTGCATTGAAACGCTGGAGTTCCCTGTCTTCATCGGGAAAGTGGGTACTCTGTGTTCTTGCCGCGCTCAGCCTCGGCTCGATGCCTCTCTTCAATACATGGGACGTCCTGATCTATGCACCAATCACGGTGCTTTTTGGAATCCTTATCTGGCGGCAGAACCGTTCGGCCAGTCCATTGTTGGAGGCGGCCCGGTTCCTGATCTTTGTCCCCCTGATCTCCCTCGTGTGCTATATACCGTTTTACCTCCAGCTCAGGACCAGCATGGGGGGTTTTGCCATTGTCGGAATTCCTTCTGATCCTGCCCAGTTCATCCTTGTCCATGGGTTCTTCATCATACTCCTGCTCGCGATACTCGCAAAAGAGATCATCGCGCACCCGTACTGGCTGCTCGCAGCAATTCCCTTTATCCTTGCCGGCTATCCCGCAGCTGCGGTTGCTGTTCTGCCGCTGGTTTTCCTGCTCATAAAAAGAGAGCATGATATCCCTGATATCCTTGCTATGCTCGGCCTGACCCTCATCATCTTCTGCGAACTTGTCTACCTCAAAGACAACATGGGTGATGTGTATTTCCGGATGAATACTGTCTTCAAGTGCTACATCGCGGCGTGGCTGCTGCTGGGCATATCAGTCTCTGTGATGGCAGGTCAGGCGATCTCACGATGGGGGCGTATCCCGGAGATCTCACGCAAATCACAGGCGGGGATCATGGTCCTCCTGATCGCGTTGCTTTTCATCATCCCGGTTTCAGTGCCGTTCGACCTCAAGTACGGAACCGGGTCCCTCGACGGTCTTGAATACCTGAAAACAGCACATCCCGGTGACGCTGCCGCCGCAGCGTACCTGCGGGGGCTTCCCGCCGACCTGCGTATCGTGGAAGCGGAAGGGGGGGACTACACCTACTATTCACGCATATCCTCGTTCACCGGCATTCCCACCATCATCGGCATGCCGTTCCATGAATTCATGTGGAGGGGGGATGAGACCGGCTGGTATAGTGAGCGCATTTCCGATATCGGGGCGATCTATGAAGAGCCGGACCGGGCACGTGCACTCATGCAGAAATACAATGCGACGCTCTTGATTGTCGGTGAGCCGGAACATAACCGTTATCGCGTGAATATCTCACCCTCCGGCTTCGATCTCGTCTTTTCACAGGACGGGACGGAAATTTACCGGATTTCCTGAAAGCCGGCAGGCCGGCAATGCCGGAATGCGGCAGGAAGCTGGTTCCTCGCTTCAATAACCTTTATTGCTCTTATTGTCGATTTCATATGGCACATCATCAACTGACTGATGAGTAATGAAGGAGTGCTCCACTCCTGAATGAGGTGAGTTATGGCAAAAGGTTACGTAAAAATACAGGCTCCCGAAGAGCTCCAGAACAAGGCGCTTGAAGCCCTTGAGGTTGCACGGGATACAGGAAAGATCAAGAAGGGATCCAACGAGGCAACAAAGGCCATCGAGCGAAGCATTGCCCAGCTGGTCCTGATCGGCGCCGATGTCGAGCCCGAAGAGATCGTGATGCACCTCGCCCCCCTTTGCGAGGAAAAAAAGGTCCCGTACATCTTTATCAACAAACAGAATGATATCGGTGCCGCAAGCGGCCTTGATGTCGGTTCTGCCGCTGCAGCAATTGTGAAGTCGGGCAAGGCAAAAGACGTCATCGATGACCTGGCAAAACAGCTGGTTGCCCTGAAGGCGTGAGGCTCTTTATGGCAGACGATGCAACGCCAGCAGAAGTGATCGAGGTCGTCGGTTCAACCGGCATGCACGGCGAAGCCATGCAGGTAAAGTGCCGCATCCTTGACGGCAGCAACAAGGGACGCATCATCACCCGTAACACGGTCGGGCCCATCCGCGAGGGGGATATCGTCATGCTCCTTGAGACCGAGCGCGAGGCAAAGAAACTGTCGAGGCGGTGAACCCGATGGTCGAACAGTACACCTGCAACTTCTGCGGGGAAATGGTCGAACCCGGCACCGGCAAGATGTTTGTCAAAAAAGACGGGACTATCTTCTTCTTCTGCAGCAGTAAGTGCCAGAACAACCATAAGCTTGGCAGGGTTCCCCGGCGGGTCCCGTGGACAAAGGCAGGAAGGAAGGCTTCAGGTAAGGAGTGATGGGCGATGGAGCGCACCTTTGTGATGATCAAACCGGACGGTGTCCAGCGCGGGCTTGTTGGCACAATCATCGCACGCCTCGAGGAAAAAGGCCTGAAACTGGTCGCCGCCCGGTTCGAGGTGCTGACAGAGAAGCGCTTCACCGGGCAGTACCGCGAACACCTTGAAAAACCCTTCTTTTTGTCGCTCAGGCAGTTCATCATGGGCGGGCCGGTCTTGTTAATGGTCTGGGAAGGCAGAGACGTTGTCCCGCTCGTGCGTAAAATGGTCGGTGCGACCAACCCGCAGGAAGCAGCGCCCGGCACGATACGGGGCGATTATGGGATCGAAACCGGCAGGAACGTGATCCATGCGTCTGATTCTCCGGAGAGCGCGAAACGCGAGATCGCCATTCATTTCAAACCGGCAGAACTCTGCACGTATACCCGGATCGACGAACCGGTAATCTACGAGTATTGATCCATTTTTTAAAAAAAAAGCATACCCGCAACGATTTTTTCACCTGTCCCCCTGCTATCTTCACCATCGTCCGGGTTTTTTTCGTAGTCTTGTTCTTTTACCTCCCATACCCGAACTTAAAAAACCCGGAGAACAAACTCTGATCACCCATGAAGTGCTGCAGTGCCCAGATCGCGAGCTGCTGGGAGAACCCGGAAAAGACCCTTGCAAAAGCGGAGGTGTGCGTCAGGAAAGCAGCGTCCCTTGGTGCCGCCATCATCGCGTTTCCCGAGCAGTTTGCGACAGGCTGGGACCCGTGCTCGGACCGGCATGTCCAGGACAGATCGGGGCCGACCGTTTCTGCACTTAAAAAGTATGCTGCGGAATATTCCATCGCAATTCTTGGTTCTTTCCGCGAGCGGCACCAGCCGCTCCCGAAAAATACGGCATTTGTGGTTGACCGCGATGGTTCCGTCCCCGCATGGTATGCAAAGATGCACCCGTTCACGTATGCACACGAGGAGCAGCATTTTGCCGCAGGTGACGACATTGCAGTGTTCGATCTTCTGGGCATGAAATTCGGCCTTGCGATCTGCTATGACCTCCGGTTTGCGTCCATTTTCCATATCTACGCCGCAAAAGGCGTGCACGGGGTCTTTGTCCCGGCTGCATGGCCCGCCAGCCGGGCCCGGCACTGGGAACTGTTCATCATGGCACGGGCTGCAGAGAACCAGATGTACGTGATGGGCATCAACACGGCAGGAAAAACCCCGGTCGATATCTATAGCGGTGCTTCGATGACTGCAGATCCTGATGGGACTGTCATCGCACGGGCTGGTGACCTTGAGGAACTGGTGGTATACGAGCTTGACGCGACACGTGTTGAGCAGACAAGAAGCAGGTTTCCCGTCAACAAAGACCACAGGACTGATCTGTATCACCAGCTGCACAACAAAAAATAGCGCCGCCTATATCTAATCCACGGACAAATTGTACAGCATGGAGCGGCTCGTATGCGTCAACTGCGGTGCTGTGTACCAGGCGGACGAGATCCTGTACAACTGCACAAAGTGCGGGCATCTTCTCGAGGTCCGCTACAACCTTGACGAGGTCACGGTATCAAAAAAAGCATGGCAGAAGCGCCCACTCTCGGTCTGGAGATACCGCGAACTGTTGCCGGTGCACATCGAGCCGGTCACGCTCCAGGAAGGAGGGACACCCCTGTACCACCTGAAACGCCTTGGGATGGAGATGGGGGTAAAGGAACTCTACGCAAAACACGAGGGGATGAACCCGTCCGGTTCGTTCAAGGACCGCGGGATGACCGTGGGCGTTTCGATGGCACTCCAGCTGAACATGAAGAGTGTTGCCTGCGCCAGCACCGGCAATACGTCAGCGAGCCTTGCGGTCTACGCGGCAAAGGCAGGGATCCCGGCGGTGGTACTGCTGCCTGCCGGCAAAGTCGCGGTCGGGAAGGTGGCACAGGCACTGATGCATGGCGCACGGGTCATCTCGATCCGTGGCAACTTTGACCGGGCACTGGAGATGGTGCACGAGCTCTGCCTGTCCCACGGCCTCTATCTCCTCAACTCGATCAACCCGTACCGGCTCGAAGGGCAGAAGACCATCGGATTTGAAGCAGTCGACCAGCTGGGCGGGGTGCCTGACCGGTTCGTCCTCCCGGTCGGCAACGCGGGGAACATCTCGGCGGTCTACAAGGGGCTCCTCGAACTCCGGGATCTCGGATTTATCGGTTCCCTGCCGATGATGACCGGCATCCAGGCGGTCGGGTCCAGCCCGGTGGTCAGGGCTATCCGCGAGAATTTGCCCGAGGTGATCCCGGAACTGCACCCCGAGACGGTCGCAACCGCAATCCGCATCGGGGCGCCCGTGAATGCAGAGAAGGCGCTCACCGCGATCCGGAAGACGGGCGGCCTTGCAGCATCGGTTACCGATGACGAGATCCTGCGGATGCAGCGTGACCTTGCACGGAAGGAAGGAATCGGTGTCGAGCCTGCGTCCGCTGCGTCGGTTGCGGGTGTGCGAAAACTGGTGGAGAGCGGGGTGATCGACCGTTCCGAAAGGATTGTCTGTGTCGTCACCGGCCACCTCCTCAAGGACCCTGATACGGTGATCAGACAATGCGAACCCCCGACCGAGATCGACGCGGATTTGCCCTCGCTGCTCTCTGCACTGCGCTTGTAGCTGCCCTGCTGGTCCAGCACGGTGTGGCGCTCCACGTGGAGTACCACGTACTGCCGAACGGCACGGCATACAATGCATCAGTTGATGTTGCCGGCGTGCAAAAATTCGAGTTCTTCGAAACGGGAATGCTGGGGGAACGGATACCCCAGAAAGTCAGCAATATCGAGGTTACGGGGAACTGCTCGCCATGCCTGTTCAACATGAGCGGTGCCTCATCGATCACCTTTTCCAAAGGGAACTACACCATCCGCTACACGGCACCACTCCGGGACTTTCACCTTATGGCAGCGTTCGAGCAACCCTATTCCGTCAACATTTCACTTCCGGTGGAGTTTGATGTCAGGAACCCTCTGCTTGCCGGCATGAACCCGGGGGCAGTCATTATTTCGGAACGTGACAACTCGACAACGGTGCAATGGAACCGCACCACGTCAGTCGACCTCCGGTTTTACGACGAGAACCGGGAAACACTCCTCTACCTGTTCGGTAATTTCTGGATCATAATTGCGGTTGTCCTGCTCCTGCCGTTCATGATCACGCTGAGAAGGGATCAATGAGGGGTAAAATTCCGTTTGCAGTATCAAAGGTCCTGCATTTGGTTTTTTTTCGCTGCGGTCAAGGTGTGGATTACCCTGTCCTTCAGCAATCTTTATCGCCACGATGTGGATTGCAGTAAGAGAACGAAAAAATCACGGGAAAATGAAGAATACTTCATCAGTCCACCACAATCAGGGAAAATTGAATTTCATGTGAGCATTATGAACCGTAAAAAGACAAAAAGCAAAACCGGCATTTTAACGTTTTTTTGCGAATCACATGCAATTAATTGGTTTTCATACTTTTAATTTTCACAGAAAAAAACTATTCATAAAAAAAATGGGAATTCGAAAAATAGAACATATGAAAGTGAAAAAAAATTTGGAAAAATTCAAAAAAAAAATGAGAGATTAAAAAAATTATCCGGAATCATAAAAAAATTTTAAAAAAAAACGTGAATCAAAGTCTTTTAGACTTTTAACCACGGTTGCTGAAAATGCTCAGGGCATTTTCATGCCACGCATTACGCAAGACCGAACGACTTTAGCACCACGTCCGGGTTGACCGCACCCACATGGTAGACCTTGCCCTCGGACAGCTCGTTGATGACGACTTCTGCCGGCGAGAAGAGCGCGGTGTCGATCTTGTAGAAGTCGTAGCCTGCCTCCTTGAAGATGTCATTGAAGGGTTTGCCGTACCCCTTGGACTTGCTGCTGGGGATCCTGTCAAGGTAGTCCTTGATCTCCGGGGCTTTCATGGTGAGCCAGATCCGCCCGTGGTAGATGGTCGCGTCGTTGGTCACGCCCATCGCGAGCTTCGGCCCCCGGACCGGTGGGAGGGGCGCCGTGCCCATCGCGGAGGTGATCTTTTTGGTGTCAAACCCGAGCTCGTTCAGCTTGTATATGGCGGTCTCGACACAGCGCCCGGCGACCTGGATGGAACCCACCAGCGAGGAGGTGGGGGCGACAATCGCGTTCACATTTGCCACGTCAACGTGGCAGTCCCCGGCGATCTTCTCCATCACTTCACCGTTGGGCAGGTGGTCGCTCTCGAGGCAGATCACCGCAGAGTCATAGTCGTCCTCGTACTCGATCACCTCGTAGGTGTGCTTGGGCTTGAGCGAGAGCGCCCGTGCCGGGCCGCTGCCCATCGCAAAGTAGTTGTTCACCTTGACCGTCCAGCCGGCTTTCTGTGCCCCGAGGCACGAGATCGCGGGGAAATCGGTATTAACATCGATGAACGGGAGGGGGAAATCCCGGATATGCCCCATCCGGAAGTTGACCTCCCCGAGCCCGCCCATGCAGATCTCGGTGAATGCCCGCCCCGCCGCGTACCCGCCGCGGGTGCTCACGCCACAGTCAACAATCCGTGCGCCGTTGTCAAGCTCATGGTATGCCGCATTGAATTCCTCGGAAAGTTCGGCAAGATTTTCAAAAATCTCCAGTGCCAGTTCATTTACACTGAGCATAATCTTTTCTCCCTGTACCATAACACCATGTCCGCCGAATAAATAATCCTTGCCAAATGAATGCAAATCAGGAGAGGTATTCGAGCACTTTCTGCGGATCGTACCGCAGGCTGATCAGGCGTGTCCTGCCCTTGCCCTCGCGGTAGTGCAGGTTCACAAGCCGGAGCGCATCGAGCTTTTTTACGACTTCATAAAACCGGGTATACCCGATCGCAACCGACTCCGAGATAGTCTTGTACACTTCGCCCGCGTTCATCTCCTGTTCTGAGATGCTCGCCCTTGCAAGGGCCCGCAGGACGTTTTTTTCCTCGTCCCTGAGTGTCTTTGTTGTAAAGGAGAGGTGCAGGTATTTTGAGACCAGGTACGCCCCGCAGATATCATCGCGTTCAATGGTGCGCCGTGCAGCCCGCTCCGCGTTCAGGGCCGCCCTCTTGAGCAGGTCGATCCCGACCCGGAGGTCGCCGCTTTTCTGGGTCTGGTCAACGACAAGCGTGAGCATCTCATCCGGCAGGGCACCGGGATACAGCCCCTGCAGCACCCGCGCCTGCATGATCCCCCGGATCTCATCCTGTTCATACGGCGGGAAATAGATCTCGGTTGGGCAAAAGACCGAGCTGACGCGGGCATCCACCGCCTGGAGGAGGTCGACATCAATGTCGCTGATGATCGCGATCACCCCTGTACGGATCCCATCGTACGCTTCATGGGCTCGCAGCAGGGTATAGAGCACCTTGTTGATCTCGTTCTCGTAGAGGAGGTAGTTGGCATCGTCAAGGGCAACAAGCAGGACCATTTCGTCTTTTAACAGGATCCGGCAGATTGCGTCGAACAGCTGCTTGAATGACGTGCCGGATGCCGGCGGGAGGTGCCCGGTGAGTTTCCGGTAGATCTGGGAGAAGATCGCAAATTTCGTGTTGTCGATCTGGCAGTTGACGTACACGGGCACGAGTTTTTTTGTGGTCTCCTCGATCTCGGAGAACAGTTTGCGGACGCTTGTTGTCTTTCCGGTGCCGGGGAGACCCTTGCAGATGGAGTTGAGCGGGCGCCCGCCCCGCAACCCGGGCCGGATCTGGAACGCGAGCTCGCGCATCTGGTTCTCGCGGAACTGGAACTGCTCTGGGACATAGTCAAACTCGAAGACCTCCGGGTCACGGAACAGCGTCTCGTCCCACATGAGCAGGTTCTTTTTCATCTCACTCCATTTTTCAATTCTTTTGGTATTAATTGCTGCTGTGCACCTTTTTTCGTGCCGGCATACGTCATTTCCCGGGCGTATCTCTATCATTTTTGTTGGTGCCACGTCATATCAAGATCACGCATTTGATCCTGCGGACTGTTTTTTCGTAAACACTATATCCCGCGGGCAACTACGTACCATGGGAAAAAGTCGTCTGGCAGATGATGAAAGTTACCCCCACTGAACGGTGATGATGCAGGGGACTGATGCCAGACTGCAGGCAAATAACCAAAAAGATTTTTATCAGGGTAGAATGCCGAGGCGGGGCACACTCAAGCAAAGAGAAACTCCAGAAACCCGATGGCGTTTTGCATCCCGAACATCCCTTTTTCTGCTTCACGTTCCGTGAACCGCATGGTTGCGTCCCTGCCTTTACCCCTGACCACAAACGGCACCGGGTCAGCGGTATGCGTTTTTACCCGGATCGGTGTCGGGTGGTCCGGGAGCACCGCAACAACACCGTCAAAGCCGCCAAGGATCGTCCCGACAAGCCCGTCGAACCGCTCGATCGCCCGCACCTTCTCTTCGATGCTGCCCAGGTGCCCCGCCTCATCAGGGGCTTCGACATGGAGGTACAGGAAATCGAGGTGCTGTATGGCACCGAGCGCGTAGCGTGCCTTTGCCTGGTAATCGGTATCGAGGTAGCCGGTCGCGCCCGGGACTTTGATGATCTCCATGCCGATGCAGCGCCCGATGCCGTTTAAGAGGTCGACGGCGGAAATGATCCCCCCGGTCTTCCCGTATTTGTCGGCAAAAAGGGGGAAGTGAGGTGTTTTTCCCCCGCTCCACGGCCAGATCTGCGTCACCATGGGCTTGCCGGATCCCCTGCGTGCCGCATTCACCGGGTGGGTGATAAAGACCCGGCGGCTTGCCTCCATGCATGTGATGAGCAGAACCGAATCTCCCCCTGCCGGGAGGTAGCCTGCCACCGGCTTTCCCACAATATCGTGAGGGGGGGTTGAGGTGCTGCCTTTCCCGGCATGGACAACGAGGAGGTTTCGGTAGCTTACCCCGGATTTAATAAATACTTCGGGAATTTCTTTCTGGAGCGCGGCAAGGAGCTGTTCGCCCTCCGCACTTGTGATGTGGCCCGCGGAAAAGTCCCGCATTACGCCATCTTCAACTGTGACAAGGTTGCAGCGATAGGCGATATCCCCGCTCTCCAGGTCGACCCCCATGCTCTTTGCTTCGATCGGCCCGCGTCCCGTGTAGTACTTCTTTGGATCATACCCGAGGATCGACATGTTTGCGATGTCGCTGCCCGCCTCGAATCCTTTGGGGATGGTGCGCAGCATCCCGCATGCGCCCTCCCGTGCCAGCCGGTCAAGGTTGGGGGTTGTTGCGTATTCAAGCGGGGTCCTGTTGCCGAGTTCCGGGAGCGGTTCGTCCGCCATACCATCGCCGATGATGACGATATACTTCATGGCCGTTACCCCTGGTTCTGTTCAGCGAGCATTGCCGCAACAGCCATGCGCACGCTCTCCCGTGACCCGTGCCGTGGCCTCCACCCCAAATCTTTCATTCTGGCAATGGAGAGCTGCATCCTGGGCACATCGCCGACCCAGCCCCGCTCCCCGCCGGTAAAACTGTACCGGACCCCGGAAAGTTCCATCTCCTTTGCCACAATACCGGCGATCTCCTTCACATCGATCCAGTCCTCCGAGCCGATATTGAAGGTATTGACCACGGCATGTGCATGAGCGGTGGCAAAGAGCATCGCATCCACGCATTCCTGTACCTCAAGGTAGGATTTTTTCTGGTTCCCGTCACCGAGGATCGGGAGCTCGCGCGGGTTGTCCGCCAGCTTTTTGATAAAATCAGGAATGACCCCGTGCCCGCTCCTCGCACCGATGATGTTGGCAAACCGGAAGATCCATGACCTCATGGAGAACGAGTGGCAGTATGCCGAGATCAGCGCCTCGCAGGCAAGTTTGCTCGCGCCGTAGACCGAGATGGGCTCAAGGGGCGTATACTCCTCAGGTGTCGGGAGCACATCAGCCTCGCCATAGACCGTGGATGTGGAGGTAAACGCAATTTCAGGGACCTGATATCGGCGCATCGCCTCGAGTACACGGAAGGTGGCAGTAATGTTGTTACTGACGGGGCCTTCGGGAGCGAGCGCACTCTGCCGGACATCCGGGTCCGCGGCAAGGTGCCAGATGCGGTCAGCGCCCTCAAAGGTGTCCTGCCAGCCGTCGCCAAGCAGGTCGGCAACCAGCAGCGTCACCTTCCCCTTGCCAAGGTGGCGGGCGAGGTTCTTTTTTGACCCGGCACCCAGCGAATCGATCACCGTGACACGGCTTTTTCGGGCAACCAGCGTGTCCACGAGGTGGGACCCGATGAACCCGGCACCGCCCGTCACGATATCAAACATCATAACCTATTATGTCACCCATGCTATAGGATTACTGCTATGTTCATCGGGATCGACCATGGCACCACCGCCATGCGCTTTGCCTGCGGGTCTGGTGAATTCAAGATCTCGCGGGAGGCGGCGACCTCGTTTTCCTTTTCTGACCTTGCTGCACTCTGCTCCCCTCATGAGATCGAAGGGATCGCGCTCACTTATTCCATGGGGGATAATTTCTCAAAAATTACCTCCATCCGCACCGTAAAAAACCGCGGGCTTGTGAGCCGCGAGGGTGCCGGCGAACATATCGGCGGGGGAACGCGGGTCTTTGATGAAGTGAAAAAGAGCGGCGTCCCTGCTGTTGTGGTCCCGGGGCTGCACCGCGGCTCCCCCACCGACCCGCGGTTCAGGGCCTACTCGCACCAGTCGAGCGGAGAAAAGGTCGGCATCGCCTATGAAGTCTGCCGTGCGCTTGGCGGCGACGTGGTCATATCCGACGTGAGCTCCAACACGGTCACGCTCCTTGTCAGCAGCGGCAGGATCGTCGGCGCTTTTGACGCCTGCATCTTTGCCCCGGGAGTACGGCACGGCGCTCTCGATGTCAGCGCCCTGCGCAAAATTGATGCGGGGGAGTGGACCGCAAACGAGGCATTCCAGCACGCAGGTGTTGACTTTACGATGCCCAAACGCGAACGGATGCGGACGATCGCGATGTTTGCGGCAATGGAGTGCGCAGCAATGCTGGTGCTGAACCAGAAAGCGCGTGTCGCACTCGCCGGCACCCTCGCACCCGTGATTGCCCCGGCAGTGGAAGCACACCTGAAGAGAGACGTCGCCGTGTATGACGAGTGGTGCGCTGCACGGGGGCTGGCCCGGATCGCCCATGACGTTTTTTCGGGGACGACCGATATTCTCGGGCTCGGTGTGGATCTGTAGATTTATATCGATTAATCATGTAAGATTAGTGGGGATTTTTCTTGAGAGAGCTGCGTATCCACGGCAGGGGCGGGCAGGGATCCGTCACCGCTGCCGAACTGATTGCGGTCGCCGCATTCGAAGGCGGCGTCTTTGCCCAGGCATTTCCCGCGTTCGGCGTCGAGCGCCGCGGGGCACCGGTGCAGGCATTTGTCCGGTTCGATGACAAAAAGATCCGGAAACGGAGCCAGGTGTATGAGCCTGATTACATCATTGTCCAGGACAGCACCCTGATCAAGGATGTGAACGTGTTTTTGGGCGTGAAAAAAGGGGGCATTGTCATTGTCAATACCGAAAAAGTGCCGGATTACAAGGTGCCTGAAGGCGTGAAGCTGATCACGATCGATGCGACCTCGATTGCACTCAACGTGCTCGGGCTCCCGATCACCAACACCTCGCTGATGGGAGCATTTGCCGCTGCAACCGGCGAGATCAAATTCGCCGCGCTCGAACATGCACTCAACCACCGGTTCCCAAAAGAACTGGCGGCAAAGAACATCGAGGCGGCCCGGCAGGCATTCGATAAGGTAAAGGGGGGAAAATAAATGGCGCTTGCAATCGGGTGCCGGGCAAAGCCCGGAAAATCCCGTGACAATAAAACCGGTTCGTGGCGGGTCTTCAAACCGGTCTTTGACAAGGAGAAATGCACCAAGTGCGGGCTGTGCATGACGCTGTGCCCGGAGGGCTGCATCCACCAGACGGACGAGGAGTTTGTCGAGCCCGATTACACGTACTGCAAGGGCTGCGGGATCTGCGCCGAGGAATGCCCCGGCGAAGGGATCGCAATGCTGCAGGAGGAGAAGTAGATGCTGGAAATTACTGAAGGTTCGCACGCGGTGGCTGAAGCCGTCCGGCTCTGCCGCCCGCAGGTGATCTCCGCTTACCCGATCACCCCCCAGACCCATATCGTGGAAGCGCTCGCCGACATGGTCGCAAACTGCCAGCTGGACGCCGACTATATCACCGTCGAGAACGAACTGTCCGCCCTTTCGGCATGTGTCGGGGCGAGCGCGGCAGGCTCCCGCGTCTATTCGGCAACAACCTCGCAGGGGCTCGCCCTGATGTTCGAGGTCTGCTTCAACGCGGCCGGCATGCGCCTGCCCATCATCATGACGATCGCAAACCGGGCGATGGGCGCACCGCTCTCGATCTGGAACGACCAGCAGGACTCCATCTCGCTGCGCGATTCGGGCTGGCTCCAGTTCTATGCCGAGGACAACCAGGAGGCAACCGACCTGCACTTTATCGCCTACAAAGTCTGCGAGGACCACTCCGTGCTGCTCCCTGCCATGGTCTGCTTTGACGGGTTCATCCTCTCCCATGTGTACGAACCGGTCGACATGCTCTCGCAGGAGGACGTGGACAAATACCTCCCGCCGTTCACCCCGTACCAGCGGCTCGATGCGGCCGACCCGATCAGCTTTGGCATGTACGCAACGCCGGACTACTACCACGAGTTCCGGTACGAGATCAACAATGCGGCAAAGCGGGCAAAAGAGGTCATACAAAAAGCGGGAAAAGAGTTTGGTACCATGTTTGGCAGGGACTACAGCGCCCTTGTCGAAGGCTACCGGCTCGATGACGCCGAGACCGCGATCGTGGCGATGGGCTCCATCTGCGGGACGATCAAGGATTCAATCGACGAGATGCGGGCTGAAGGCAAAAAGGTCGGGCTTCTGAAGCTCCGCGTCTTCCGCCCGTTCCCGTCAGAAGAGATCGCACAGGCGCTGTCAAAAGTGAAACGTGTCGCGGTGCTGGACAAGAACATCTCGCTGGGTGCAAAAGGCGCGGTTGTCATCGAGGTCAGGGACGCGCTCTACGGTTCCGCAACCCCGGTCAAGGGATACGTGCTCGGGCTTGGCGGAAGGGACGTGCGCAAAAAGGACATAAAAGAGATCGTTTCGCTTGTGGAAAAAGGGGTCGGGGACCAGTTCTTTGGCCTGCGCAGGGAGTTGTTGTAGATGGTGGATAAAACGCTGGAATTATTCGACTGCGGGCACCGTGCCTGCGGCGGGTGCGGTGCGGCGCTGGCAGCACGCCTCGTCATGAAGGGTGCCGGGAAAAATACGGTCGTTGTCTCCTCGACCGGGTGCATGGAGGTGTTCTCCACACCCTATCCGGAGACTGCATGGAAGGTGCCGTGGATCCACTCGCTCTTCGAGAACGCGTCCGCCGTGGCATCCGGGATCGAGGCATCGTTAAAGAAACAGGGCAGGACGGAAAAAGTCATCGTCATGGCAGGCGACGGGGCGACCTTCGACATCGGGATGATCTGCATCAGCGGCGCGTTTGAGCGCGGCCATGACTTCACCTACATCTGCTATGACAACGAGGCGTACATGAACACGGGCATCCAGCGCTCCGGCGCGACGCCCTACGATGCGTCCACGACGACCAGCCCGGCCGGCTCGTGCTCGTTTGGCAACAAGCTCCAAAAAAAGGACATGCCCCAGATCATCGCGGCGCACGGCGCCCCGTACGTCGCAACCGCATCCATCGCCTACCCGGCTGACCTGATGCAGAAGATCGAGAAGGCGATCAATACGAAGGGGCCCTGCTACGTGCAGGTGCACGCACCCTGCTGCACCGGCTGGGGGTTCGAGGGCGAGCAGACGATTGCAATCGCAAAACTCGCCATTGAGACCGGCCTCTGGGTCAACTACGAGATGGTCGACGGCAAGGTCGGCAAGGTAAAAAAGGTCGTGAAAAAACCTGTCGAGGAATACCTCAAGACCCAGAAGCGGTTCCGCCACCTCTTCAAGCCGGTGCGGCAGGACGCGGAGATCGCTGTGATCCAGGCGATGGCTGATAAAAATTTCGAGAAGTACGGCCTCGAGATCAAGCTGAAGAAAGAATAATCACCCGTTTTTTACCATATTTTTTCCATACCATTTTTTTACCATCTGCGTTCCGAGATGTAATTTTTCCATCCGTAATGAAGCATACATTTTGACGTCGTTATGCTCGAAAAATTTTGACGGCCGGCTCATTCCCGTCAGCCAGAGGGTATCCCGACGCGGTGCAGATGTACAGGGAAAGAC
>Ga0209253_10001670_pt1 | contig 19523 bp, 13 predicted proteins | sample FrelakmetBRP12BR_FD_187145 | JGI IMG/M metagenome (GOLD analysis project Ga0209253, IMG submission 187145) | Freshwater lake sediment microbial communities from the University of Notre Dame, USA, for methane emissions studies - BRP12 BR (SPAdes)... | ecosystem: Environmental > Aquatic >... | reverse complement strand
AAAACGAAGTTGCCAAACTTATCAATCATTCCAAGTGGGGCAGCTAATAGTAATCCCACTGAATATTTCGAATCCAAGGAATTAAAGGATCTTATTTTTAAGTTGAAAGGGGAGTTTAATTATTTAATCTTTGATTCCGCCCCTATCACAACATACCCGGATTCATTGATTCTCGCATCCCAAATGGACAGAATTATTCTGGTCGTTCAAGCTGAAAGAATGCGCTGGGAGGCAGTCCAAAAAGTAAAAGAGCAATTAGAATTGATTCACGCAAACATCCTTGGGGTTGTATTGAATAAAAAGAAATATGTTATTCCAGAATTTATTTATAAGCGCTTGAAATAGTTACGGCTATACGGGAGCCGTGAGTTCAATACAACTCAAAGTGAGGAAATATCTTTTGCAAAGAAAGGGAGGTTGAAAGTAGAAAATGGAAGGCTTTATTTCAACAGATAAAGTGCCCGTCGGGAGAATGGAAGAAACAGCGCAATCCGCCAAAACTGAACTGTTGGATTACCATGCCGGCTTATTAATCCAGAGGGCTGAAATTGAAAATATTCTTGGCACTATGAAAGAACGGAAGATTAGTTGGTCCTATAAAATAATAAAAAGGTTTATAGATATAATTGTCTCGCTTTCGGTTTTATTATTCACTTGGCCAATCATATTTTTCATTTCACTATACATAAGAAAGGCCTCTCGCGTGCCTACAATATTTAGACAAATTAGGATTAAAAGGAATAGAAGAGATAACTTAATTCCGAAATACTTTTTTGACCCTAAGTCAAGACAGTTTTTAGAAGACAGGAGAAAATATCGTGACCCATTTAGGACATTCTATAAAGAGAGAAGGAAAATGAATCCCGGGAAATTATCTTATCTCTGCCCAAAAGATAAAGTGATGAAACCTGATCGACGGAAAATCGATCTATTAGGAAAACCTTTTACATTTTATAAATTTAGAACTATGTATTCAGATGCAAAGGAACGATTTCCGGAATTATACGCTTACAAATATACAAAAGAAGAGATTAAAGACATGAAATTTAAAATTGAAAAAGATCCGAGAGTACCTGAATGGGCTAAATGGTTAAGACAGACTAGTTTTGATGAGTTGCCTAATTTCATAAACGTTTTGCTCGGGGATATGAGCCTTGTGGGGCCAAGACCGGACATCCCTGAGATGGTGAAATATTACACGGATGTTCAGAAAATAAAATTGCATGTAAAACCTGGCATTACTGGACTGGCCCAAATAAAGGGCAGAGGCCATCTTTCCTTTCAGGAAACACTTAAATATGATATTGAATATGTACGTAACAGGTCTTTGATGTTGGATTTAAATATTATCGCAAGAACAATCCTGACACTTTTTACTGACAACGGAGCATTTTAACTGAATTGGTAGATTTGCTATAAATTAGATATTGCTTCTCGCGGATGGGGACATCTGGATTTAATCGTAGAAGATCAAATATATTGGAAAAGAAGTTTTTTTGCCGCCTTAGACTTATTCATTGGTTCTCATTAGACCATATTAGCCCGTGATAAGCGGAATTTATTTATTCGGTTAAGTTTTTTATGTCTTTTTTGTCGAATAGAATAGCTTATATTGTTCTGGGCATTATTTTCGGTGCGGTGATATTAAGCCTGCCGACTAAATTGGCCATCGCTTTTGTGCTGGGCTGCCTAATATTTGTGGTTATTCTCATAAGAACTGACATCGGCCTGTTATTAACAATCGCGGCGTTCCCCTTTGAAATTGCAGGTAATTTTAACTTAGCCGGACCTGATACTGCTTTTCAGACTATTTCGGTTGTTAAAATACTTGGTATTTTTACGGCTGTCTCTTGGTTAATACAGTTTGTCAGAAAGAAAGATAGAATTCTCATCACTCCTCAGCTTATAGTTATAGCCGGACTTATCTTGGCAGGAATAATCTCTATCTACTTTGGAACATATCATGGAGAATTTTATACCAAAAAAGCGATGAAGTATTTATCCATGTACATAATATATCTTGCGATATTCTTTATGATGACTAATATTCTCAAGACTAAAGCATTATTAAAAAAAATTATTGTCGTGTTGATATGTATAGCTGTTATCGCTTCCCTGTACAGTTTTGTGCAACGTTTTGTGCCAGGATACCAGGTTGTAATTACTTCAAAAGAGGACGATTATTACAGATCTCACGGTGCAATAGTAGATCCAACTGAGATGTCAACCCTTGGCTTTAATGTTATCAGGACATCGTCCATCATGCCACATCCGGATGCATTTGCCCTATTTTTAGCGTTAACCATCCCTTTGAGTTTTTATCTGGTCGAGATGTCAAAATCATTGGTTACAAAATGTGGAATCGGGTTCACATTAGCGCTTCAATTCTCAGGTCTGATGTTAACATTTTGCAGAGGTGGTACCTATACAGTGATTTTAATATTGACATTGATGATAATTAAACGCGTTATAAAACCCTCGTGGGAAAAAATATTTATTCTTTTATCTGTTGTTGTATTTATGATTGTTATAATGTCTGGTTCAACTACAGCAATCAACCGCCTGTTTGCCCCTGGGCATGTGGCAGAAGCCTATTCTTTTCATGGAAGGGTAGATTTAATGCTTGCTGGGATAAGGATGTTCATACACAATAACTTGATTGTCGGGATTGGCATGGGCAACTACGATTATAATTTGCCCCTATATAGCAAAATCCCTTATACTTACGAACCCACGAATGAATATACAAGGATATTATCAGAAATGGGCATCCTTGGAGTACTCCTTTCGCTTGCTCTTTTCATGCTCACGTTTAGAGATTTCAGATCAGCAAGAAAAAGTTTTAAGAAAATTGGTGATCTGTCCATGTACCACTTAACAAATACATGCATGGCATGTTTTATTGGATTTTTATTCTATGGTTTTTCCCAGGTTACTCTCACAAGAAAAGAACTGCCCATAATTATGACGTTAGCCATCGTTCTGAAACAGTTTTCATGCAAATCAGGAACTGTGGTCCAGGGTAAGGATAATGGTTTATCAAAACATGCTCCGGTATTACGTCAGTAAGTTGAATAGGGTGGGGAGTATAGAGTGATGGTAATGACTCGGTATCTATTGTCTAAAAGGTGTGAGAAGGTGGGTTCTACTTTTATAGTTATGGTTCTCATCATGATAATTTCTGAATGGGCATGTCCCGTTGGAATAAAAACAATATATGCCCTTGATGATACAGTGATATTGTCAGACTTTAATTTTGAGAAAGATAAGGGAAAATGGTGGGTATATAAGGGTGAGCTGTCTATAACCAAGGATCCCAAAAACATCAAAGAAGGCTTAGGCGCGTTGGAATGGCGCTATAAGATTCGTAACCAGAAATGGAATCTGCTATCCAGAGTCAAGATTGACACAACTCAGTTTAAGGGAAAACAGGGATTGGTTTTTTGGATTAAGTCGGATAGAGCTGCTCCATTACTTTTCCAGTTTGTGGAAAAGGATGGAACTAATTACCAATATTTTAATCCCGGAAAACCGGTGGAATTGGAGTGGAGGCTTTACGAAATCAATTTTGATGAATTCATTGTCGATAAAGATACACCGGATGAAAATAATGCCCTTGATCTCGACCAAATTGATCGGTTAGAGATCGTTGAAGTTGCCGGTTTTTTTAAAACGTTAAGTGAAGGACCCAGGACAGTATGGATAGATGACGTTAAAGTTGTAGGGAAAGAAAAAATGACGGATGGTCATATTGAAACAGAGTGGCCTGTTAAAGTAACAGCAGGGGTCAGTTCCGTGCAAGGGAAGTATGGTAAGGGAATATTAATTGATGCGGAGCAAGCAAAAGTCGTATTCCCTACCCGTAACAATCTAAACCCGGATGAAGGCACTATAGAGATGTGGATTAAACCGCTCTATAATCGGGAAGAAAGGAAAAAAACATTACTAAGCTGTGAGAGTCCTCCTGATTTATTTGGCAGGGCAGGAAATAAAATACAATTTTATTTGCAGGGAGGGAGCCTGACTTTTCAGGTACATAATTCAGTCCTTTCCAGTCCGGTGCCATCGCGAGAGAGAGAAGGATTTTATTATGTAGCGATAGGCTGGGATTACCAAGGAGCTGTTTTGTATGTTAATGGGCTGAAAGTTGCTGAAACAAAGGAAATAAAGAATCTGGGAATACTGTCAAAGGAAATTGTTGTTGGCAATCTAAGGAATGGGACTGCGCCGAGCCAGACCATTATCGATGAATTGAGAATCTCAAGGGTAAAACGGTCCAGAGAAGATATTGAAATTTCATCCAGGAATTCCAGGGAATTTGCCCGGGATAAGGATACATTATTTCTGGCTCATTTTAATGAAGTGCTGCTGCCGGAAATAGATGTCAGACGAAAAGATTTCAGGAGAGGGGAAAAGATATCCTTTGAGTTAAGTATCCCCACTCCTGTTTTTAGTCGGGAAATCCAGGATAAATATACACTTCAGTTTCAAGTTCTTGATCAATATAACGTCGTTGCGCAGGGAAAGAAAGTAATGACATTGGCTATGGGAGATTTATCTGGTCAAAAGAACCATGCTAAACTTGAAATTGACAGTGTACTAAAAGGCGGTAAGTATAAACTTCGGTTAAAACTATTGGCCGGCGAGGACTTGCTGAACAAGGGAGAAGAACTGTTTTCGGTATTTCCTCTCTCTGAAAAAGATGAAGGAAAAGCCTCCGTTCCCCCAAAGGAAATAAGAAAAGAATGGTACAACAATGTGCAGGTATTCGGCATAATTCCTCTGCCGGTTGAGGAGGCAAAGGCATTCAATATAACCGTAAATGGGGCATGGGGAGGCAGCCATACGGCCGATCCTGTATTAACCAAAGAAGAATTTTCACCAGCTGTAAGGAAGAAATATAAAACTGATTCTGAATTTGTATCTGCAATGCATGATAATGGGCTTCTGGCCTCTGCAGGATTGGTTGCAGCAAGCGGGAATAATACATCAATTAAACAACACCCGGAATTGAAGAAAGCCATAAGCAAAACAGCTCAGGGGAAAGACGTCATTTCCTGGTTAGAAGATTCTTATATAATGTCTTCCAGTAATCCAATATGGTACAATTGGATGATTTATCTTGGCAAGAAGGCTATTGATGCAGGGGTAGAGTTGGTTATGTTTGATGATGTTCAAGAATTTCAATTTCCACTTCATGGGGGGTTTGACAGCTACAGTATTGATGAGTTTAAGAAATATCTGCGCTCAAACTTTACAGTTACCGAGCTGGGCTCCAGATTCAGAATTGATGACATCGATAATTTGTCGGTGGCGAAGAGGGTCACTGATAAAGCAGGTCAAGACTATGAGGCCAGAATAAAAGCAGATCCACTTGTAGGTGTTTTTGCCCGTTTTCATGAAGAGAGAAATTTTGAAGCGAAAAAACATATAATCGAAAGTTTAAGAAGATACGCTGAAAAAAAGGGGAAAAAAGTAGCTATAGCTGCAAATATTATGGCTCTGGGTACTACCCGATTTGATGGTTACTGGTCAAAGGGACTGCACTTCAGTGAGCTGGTTGATTTCTTTGCTTATGAAAGTGTCTATTCTGTCGGTGGAAAACAGGTGATCGATATGCCTTTGCCTCGGGGGAAATGGGTGGCCTGGGAAAAATTGAGCGGGGCAGCCACAAAAGGTCCTGCTGTGCCATTGCTGGCGGCAGAAGCAGTTGAAAAACTGCAAGGCAAAGACATTAGCAATTACCTTTATATACTCACTGCAGAAGCCTATGCCAATCACGGAGCCCATATGCTGTGGTATGCGCCTTCCTATGGACTTGGCAAGCAGTGGAGAAAATCCGCTGATGCTGCAGGTTTTATTCTGGAACATCGTGACCTTTACGGAAAAGAGCAGTCTGAGCGCTCTTCGCTGGCCGTCCTCTATTTGTACTCTGAAGGAATGAAGACAAAGACTTTTACGTACCTTGGTCTGGCTCAGGCATTAGCTGATTCCAATCTTCCATTTGATGTTGTCTTCTCTGGGGATGGTTATTACCTCAGGGATACGTTAACACTCCAGGAGCTGATTACCTATAAATTGATTCTTATCCCCTCTGTGGTTGATATTACAGATAGGCAGAAAGAGATAATAAAAGAATATATAGCTCATGGTGGAAGGGCGGTCGTCTTCGATCCTTTTGAAATGAACATTTATCAATCAGAGGGAGAAGTCAGTTTTGGGAAGGGGAGCGTCATCATTATCCCACCAGTAAAAGTCAAAGGGAAGCCGGAGGATTCAGGTACTGCGTACAATCTAACTTATGATGACTCAATAAGAAAAGACATAAAAAAGACGGTAAATAAGTATGTCGAAGATGAAATTATTATCAATGATTCGGACCGCAAGATAATTGCCTACCCTTATCATCAGGCAAACGCTAAGAGGATGATAATTCACCTTATCAATTATGATCATAATTTTAAGAATGATAAGGTTAGGATTAAAAAAGATATTATGATAAAAATCAAGAAACCTGATTTTTATACTGAACGAAGCAAAGCTTATATGATTTCCCCAGATTTCAAGGGAAGAATTACATTGCCCGCTATTCTTAGAGATGGATATATCGAACTCAAAATTCCGGAACTCAAAGTATACTCTATAGTTATATTATGAGATGTAGCAATGGGAAGAAAGAAAACGTATTATCGAGCGAATTAGCATGAAAATTACTTTCGTTTATCCGGATATACTACCCTATCTCCCTTTTTGGAAGGGCTATTATTACTGTGGTATTGGATCCCTGTCCTCGTTTCTTAAACATCATGGTCATCAAACCTCTCTGATTCATATTACCCAACATATAAGTAAAGAGGCCTTTATTAAAGCTGTCCTTAATGAAAATCCTGGACTAATAGGGTTCTCTTCCACATCACACGCATTCCCAATTGTGAAAAGGCTTGCTGCCTGGCTTAAAGAAGAGAACATACCACTGCCGGTTATATGCGGCGGGATTCATCCTTCCATATCTCCCGATGAAGCCATAAACACAAAAGGTATCGATATGATTTGCAGGGGAGAAGGGGAAGAACCCCTGCTTGAACTGTGCAATAAATTACAAAGAGGTGAAGACGTCAGGAATATTCCGAATATCTGGGTTAAAGATAATAATATCATTAATAAAAACCCTTTAAGGCCGCCTTGTCAAGACCTGAATGCACTGCCTTATCCTGACAGGAATATTTACAAGTACGAGGATCTTTTTCATGAAAGACTGGGTGAAGCATCGGTCATCATTTCAAGAGGTTGCCCATATCAATGCAGTTACTGTTGTAATCATGCATTGCGTGGACTTTATGATCAAAAATTCAAACATGTCAGGTTCAGGAGCGTTGATAATGCAATAGGGGAGCTTAAACAAATACTGAAGGAATTTTCTTTTATAAAGGCAATACATTTCGATGATGATATACTTTTTTTAAATAAAAAATGGGGAACTGAATTCATGCTAAAATATAGAAGCGAAGTTGGGGTGCCCTTTCGCTGCAATATGAGGCCTAATTTGGTGGATGAATATAAAGTGGGACTTATGAAAGAAGCAGGTTGTTTCCAGGTTGTAATAGGGCTTGAAAGTGGCAATGATTACATAAGAAATGAGATCCTCAATCGAAATTTGAGCAACGACCAGATTATAAATGCGTTTCATGTGTTAAAAAAGGCAAAACTTCAGACAAAATCTTTTAATATGGTGGGGATCCCATGTGAGGATGTCAAGTCGATTCTTGATACTATTAAGTTAAATGCAAAGGTTAGAGTTGATGAAATGCAGGTAACTATATTTCAGCCTTACCAGGGGACAAAGCTCCATAATTTGTGTGTGCAAAAGGGATATCTAACAAAAGAAGAGTTAGCTGAAGATTTCTTTTCGCCATCTCCGTTGATGTTAGACACTGTTACTCATGAACAGGTCTTAATGTTTCGGCATTATTTTAAAATCTATACAAGAATGTATCAAATGCTTTACTTGTTGCCAAAAGTCTTGTCGGGCGCTTTGGTAAATGTTACGGATAGAGTTTTGTCTCTAAATTATATCCCCAAAATATTAAATAAAATCTTCCCCGCTATAAATTCTGTATATAGACTAATACAATACAAGACGAGATAAGAGGGGAATAATTGTCTCGTTTATGCTATGTCTCATGAATATATCATCTATTGATAAGATAAAGGTTATGCATCTTACAAATAACATTGGCTACGCGTCAAGTGTTGAGCGTTTGATCCTGATGTTGGTGGAAAAAATGGACAAGTCGAGGTTCGACCTAAGTGTAGTGTCCTTGACCGAACCCGAACGTGTATCTCAAACTTTTTTGGAAAGTGCCAGAACCTTGGCATCCAATACTGACCTCATTCCATGGAAAAGGTCCAAGCCTTTCGCCAGGTCCATTGTTAAATTAGTCAGTCTCATAAGAAAACATAAAATTAATATTCTGCATACACACGACGTGAGGACAAACCTTGTGGGCCTGATTGCAGCAAGATTGACGGGTGTAAAGGTTGTTGCGTCGGTCCATGGATGGGTGATGGATACGGTCCCCTATTTATGGAAAATCTATCAGCATTTCGACAGGCGGGTTATTACCTTATTTGATCATATCATGGTCGGTTCACATTTTCTGAGGAATGAAATAATTAAACTTGGGATATCTTCCAGTAGGGTAACTACTATTCACAATGCCATCGATACTGTAAGCTCGGACTTAACTTCCTCTCCAATGAACTTCAAGAGGAAATATAATCTTAATTCCAGCGATATACTCATTGGCACGGTGGGACGGATCAGTAAGGAAAAGGGACATAAGTATTTTCTGGAAGCATCAAAGATGGTGCTTAAGGATTTTCCTGATGCAAAGTTTTTAATCGTGGGAGAGGGTGAGATAAGAAATGAACTGGAACGGTTTGCTGAAGAGCTAGGCATCGCCGATAATGTTATTTTTACCGGATATTATAGGAACCTGTCCGAGGTACTGGCTGCCATTGATCTTTTTGTTATACCATCCCTTACAGAAAGTCTCCCCCTGGTTATCCTGGAAGCCATGGCCGCAGGTAAGCCTGTCATCAGCACAGATGTCGGCGGTATCCCGGAAGTTATCATTCATGGAAAAACAGGACTCCTGGTAGGACCGAAAAAAAGTATGGAAATGGCTAATTCAATTACCCTTTTGTTAAAAAATAGTGAAGTTATGTTTAATTTGGCGAAAAATGGCAAGCAGCTAGTGTACGATGAGTTTTCTGAAAAAAGCTTTGTAGGAAAGACAGAAAGCCTTTACTCTCATTTAGATGGCAATAAAAGATCTTTATAATATTCTGCCTTATTATTTCAAAAAGAAACAGCATTGTTAAACACTTATAAAAGCTGTTGTCATTTTCATGAAATTTATAGGCTTCAATATTTTGCTAAATAGCAATCATTTCGGGAAGAGCAAGTTAAAGAACATTTTGAACAGTTTGGATTTGATGGAGATAAAGGATAAGGGGAGTCGATTTTCGTGAGATATAGCCGAGTATTCTTAGTACGGACCAGCCTTCAGTTGTTTGGTTCTTATTTGCCTATAGGGCTAGGTATTCTTAGTGAAATTCTCGGGGAAAAAGGGATTGACCATGAGGTCATGGATATGAATATAGGGTATAAAACGGCTGATCTCATTGCGAACATATCTGATTTCAGGCCTGACCTGATAGGATTTAGTTTATTATCTGTGGGCTACAAGAAAAACTATGATTTGATCAGGAAAGTTAAAAAGAAATTTCCGGATATTGATATTGTAGTGGGCGGCCCTCATATTTCCGTGTTCAAGGAAGACATTCTTAGGGAATGTGACGCGATAAATTATGCCGTATTCCGTGAAGGGGAAGAAGTTATTGATGAATTATGCCGCGGGAAAGAATTGAAAGATATTAAAGGTCTGATTTACCGCAGTGGCAATGAAATAGTTTTTGCTGGAGAAAGGAGTCCCATTACTGATCTGGACCGTTTTCCTTTCCCGAAATATAGGAAGTTTCATATGAATAAGTATGAAGAAATAATCCCTGTATACTCTTCTAGGGGGTGCCCGTATAAATGCACTTTTTGTTCGGTCCATCATGTTATAGGCAGGGGGTTTAGGGCCAAAACAGCCGAATACGTATTCAATGAACTGAAATATTGGTACGACCAGGGCCATCGTCACATATACTTCTTTGACGATGATTTTTCACAGGATCTCGACAGAATTTTCAGATTATGTGAATTGATCAAAAAAGAAAAGATGGATGATTTAAGATTGTCATGTACTGATGTCAGGGCCGACAAGCTTAATAAGGACTTATTAAAAGCTATGTGGGGAATTGGGTTCAGGGATGTCGATCTTGGTGTTGAGGGCGGCAACAACAAGATCTTGAGGTCTATCAGAAAAGGTGAAACCATAGAGAGAATAGAAGAAACTATCAGGGACGCATGTGATTTAGGCTTTAATGTTCAATTATTCTTTCAAGTCGGTTTTCCGGGACAAACCGTTTCAGATATTGAAGATGCTGTTGAATTCGCCCTTAAATATCCAATTAAAAGGGCGTATTTTTTCAATACGGTTCCAACGCCAAACACGGAATTGTACGAATGGGTAATAGAAAACAGCAGGTTATTAGAAACACCTGGGGAGTATATGAACGGGGCATATCATGCGATCAACAGGCCTCTTTTTGAGACAGCAGAACTGTCTTTGGAGGATAGAAAAAAGATGTTGGATTATACAGGAAAAATATCGGTATTGACAGTGAAAAATTACTACTCGCGAAAATTCGAGGGATATGGATTATTGGGGAAATTATTAGTCGGTATCGGTTTCAATGCGTTTTTTATAAAACTGAGGGAAAATACCAGACTCTGGAAGCTGGTGTCCGATGTCCCAAAACGTCTTTTTAAAATATGAGCGGGCTTTAAAGACATGTCTTGGGTCGCTTAAGGACTATACTGAAATGATCCAGACTGATGCAATCAACGAAATAACCGGACCGGATACTTACATAGCAATATCTTTGATTCTTTAGTAATATCTTAGCTTTTTTACCGTACATTGGAAACCAAAAAGCATTGAAAAATTATCATAAATCTATATATGGTTACGAACTGCGTTATGCTTATCCGGTCCGGAGCAGCGGTTTATATCTTTTAGGGCACACTTTTTAAGATGATAATGAAGGTGTCAGAGACTACTCATGAACAATCTTTTAAAAGATATTATAAGTTCTAAAGGAGCAAGAGATGTTCTGGTCGTATCCGTCGGCAGGGCAGTAGCGTCCGGTCTTGGATTCCTGGCAACTATTGTATTAGCCAGGAAATTAGGACCCAAAGACTTTGGTCTGTTCTCGCTGTCATTGGCAATCATGATGGTGATTTCCGGTATTACCGGAGGAAGCATAGATCAGGCTATCGTAAAGTTCTCTTCCTTTTATCTCAGGAAAGACAGGGAAAGAGCTGAATCGATTTTCAAGACAACCTTCAGGTTAAAGATAATCATAGCTTTCATTCTGTTATTTGCAGGTTTCATCTTAAATAAGCCTCTTTCGCAAGTCGTATTTAATGATTCAGGATCTGGAAATCTGATAAACCTTTCTTTTATCGGGGCAATTAGCATTACCCTCCTCGGTTTTGTGCTGGCATTTCTGCAGTCGCATCAAACTTTTGGCAAGCACATCTTTCTGGAATTATTAAACAACATAATGAAGCTTGGCTTCATAGGTATCCTTGTGTTGGTAAATGTGTTTAATCCGGTCAGTTCGATGGCCGTTTTCGCTGGGGTTCCTTTTCTGACTTTCATGCTGGGACTGAAGATTATTCCACGGGATTTTCTTCAAACAGGGAGTTCACGGGAGAATTTATTGCCCGAGATTATCCATTTCAGCAAATGGATAGTTCTTTCTTACGTAATCTTTGCTCTGTACAGGCGCATGGATATCTTTTTACTGAACTACTTCACTGAGTTCCAGACGGTGGGGGTATATACCGCAGCGTTTAATATTGCATCCATTCTTGATCTGGTGGCACTGTCACTCTTCGTAGTGATTTTCCCCAAAGTCAACAGGTTTACGACAAGGAAAGAATATGTAAATTTCGTTAAAATGTTCTTGATAGGAGCTATCCCACTGTATTTTCTTGTCTGCATTACGTTATTGTTAGTGTCAAGGCCCCTAATTGCCACGTTCTATACGAACGAGTTTATCGGTTCTGTCTCCATCCTGAGAATACTTGTGCCCGGTTTTGCCGCCTATATCATCGCGCTCCCTCTCAGTGCGATAGTCCTCTCAAGGAACAAACCCCAGTTATTAGTTGCACTCGACTTTATCGCTTTATTAATTATATTTTCAGGAGGGATATTTCTTGTCCCCATATACGGGGCAGAAGGCGCGGCTGTTGCATCCCTTATTTCACATTTACTCTTTGTGGTACTCATCATAATTTGCATCATGAACGAGATAAAGAATATTCCTGCTGAAGAAAACGACCCTGTTACCGCTGGGTAATCTGACTATGAGAAAGAGAAACAGCTGTCTCTGCATGTGAAAACATTATTATGAAAATGGTCATTAGATGGATTCTTAAAAGGATACTATATGTTGGAGGGCACCGTGCTTTTCCCAAGAAAATAAGAATATTATTCTATCATTCAATTGATAATAGCGGTTCAGATATATCGACTTCTGTAGAGATATTTGGAAGGCAAATGGCTTTTCTCAAAAAAGAGGGATATACTACATTATCACTGTTGGATTATGTGAACAATCATTACCCCGAAAATGAGCCATCTCAGAAGTCAGTAATTATTACCTTTGATGATGGTTTTAAAAGTATCTATCTTCATGCCTTTCCAATTTTGAAAAGATATGGCTTTACAGCCACTATCTTTCTGACCACTGATTATATTAATGCTTCAGCACATTGGATTAGCAGAGACCTGGATTTGATAGAGGATAACATTTTCAATTCATCGATAAGGAAAAAGGATCTTCAAAAAATCAAGCAAGCTTCCAGTTTCCCTTTACTTTCATGGGGTGAAATCAGTGAGATGAGCGACTACGGGATCGAATTCGGCTCTCACACGGCAAGCCATCTGTGGCTGGGGAGAACCACCCCAGAGAAGACAAGAGAGGATATTTTAAGATCCAGGGCGATTATCGAGGAAATGCTTAATAAACCTGTAGACTTTTTTTCCTACCCTTACAGCGACTATACACTTGAGACCAAGGAGATTGTCAGAGAACTTGGCTTCAGGGCCGCATGCGGGGGAGACCCGAGGGCGGACAGATTGGCAAATGACCTCTACGGGATCAAGAGGACAGGCCCTGCACCTATGGAGAGTTTCTTTGAATTCAAATTCATCTTTTCACCTGCGTATGATTGGTATATAGGTATGATAGGGTGGCTTAAAGGTATGAAGTAAACTGAAAAAGGACTGGAGGTCAAGTTTCTCATAACCTTGTTACTCTATTAGGCTAAAAACATTCTATGTGATTTCTTATAGGAAGGTGTTAATTTCCTATAATCACGGATGGGTCTATCGGCAACTTCATCGCTCCATGCTACAGGAGATACGGAAGTCCCGAGAGGCAAGTGTTGAGAGACAGAAGGGAAAAAACTTTATTGAAATCTTCAAGGGGTAAAAACAATGAAGATAGCATTAGTTTATCCGGATACTATCGGTACAGGAAAGGACTGGCATGGTCTATACAATCATGGGATAGGCTCCCTATCGGCCATTTTGAAGGGGGAGGGGCATGAGGTCTCCCTCTTGCACATAATCAATCCTGTAAGTAGGGCAGAGTTTTTTGCTTTCCTTGAAAGGCATATGCCGCACGTGGTCGGCTTCTCAATTACCTCGCACCTTTTCGACTACGTAAAGCGCTTAAGTAGATGGGTAAAGGAACATTCCAACGCAATTGTAGTATGCGGCGGGATACACCCTACATTAATTCCAGAAGAGGTTATAGAAGAGGTGTCCATAGATGCCGTCTGCGTAGGCGAAGGGGAGTATTCCTTTCTTGATTTTTTGAGATACGTGGGGAAAGAGACTGACAACAAATATATTCCGGGGATTTGGCTCAAGGAGAATGATAGGCTCTACAAAGGTGCGGCGAGACCCCTTTCGAGTCTCGATGACTTGCCCTTCCCGGATAAAACCATATTCAATTATCAAGAACTGACCTATGGGAGAGAAAGTGCCGGAATATTTATGGCCTCAAAAGGATGTCCTTATATCTGTACCTATTGCTGTAATGAAGCGGTAAGGAAGCAGGCAAACACCTCTCAGCAGCCATATGTCAGGTTTAAAAGTGTTGACTATATTATCGCAGAAATCGAGGATGAATTAATAAAATATCCCTTTATTAATGTCATAGGCTTTGACGATGATATTTTGCCTTTAAAGCTTGATTGGTTTGAAGAATTTGTAAGGAAGTATAAAAAAAATATAAGTCTTCCCATGGTATGTAATCTCAGACCGAATCTGGCTACAAAAGAGAGATTTAAGCTGCTTAAGGAAGCAGGTTGTATTCAGCTTTCTATGGGAATAGAAGCAGGGAATGATTTTATCAGAAACAAAATACTCAAACGCAATCTTTCAAAAGAACAGATTGTCAGTGCTTACCGTTTATGTGGAGAAGCAGGGATAAAAATGTTTTCATACAATATGGTGGGGTTGCCTTTTGAAAATATATCTATGATGCTCGAAACCGTTAAGATAAACGCTCAGGTGAAAACCGACATGTGCCAGGCAAGCATTTTTTATCCTTATCCTAAAACTGAACTCTATGACTTATGTAAGAGGGAACATTTGATTACTGACCGGTATGGTAAGTTCAATAATTTTTTTATGAATACCTCGCTTGATTTTACCTTAATCGAAAGAAACCAGATACGTTTTATGCAAAGATTTTTCAGGGTCATTGTATTGGGATATCGTTTTATCTATAAATTACCGCAGAAAATATCTAAATATGGTGAAGCAATTTATGAGGCCTTTCTCTCCTCCAGAGTTACAGCAATATTAATTTACCCTGTTCTTTTAATAGCCTACCGTGCCATGATGAGTAATAAAATAACCAACAGGGCGGGAAGATGGATTCTAAGAAATATATTTGAAAATGCTAATAAACTAGTTAAATCAAAGACCTCAAAATAGAAAAACACCTTTACCCAGCGTTATCATCCCTATTCTTTCTGTAAAGGCTGGTACAAAATGGAGGGAGTCTGATATAGGGGAACAAAAATGGTACGTGACACACTAAAGGTCAACGCGTTAATTATCATGTGAGAAATCTGATGTTGCAGCCTTACTCACAAGACAGTCGGTTTATAGCAGCAGTAAATTCATAATTACGTTAGTACAAATGATAAATCAAAAGAAAAATTCTGTGCTCCTTTCTATTATAATCGTCAGTTATAACACAAGGGATGCACTGGAGAGGTGCATAAATTCTATATATAAAAATATTCATGATATCTCTTTTGAAATTTTTGTATCCGATAACAACTCCGGTGATGGCAGTGCGGATATGATCGATACAAAATTTCCTCAAGTTAAGCTTTTAAGAAATAATGATAATCTGGGGTTTGCGCGGGCCACTAACAAAGCAATCGCCATTGCTCACGGCAGGTATATCCTTTTGCTCAATAGCGATACCATCGTTCTGCCTCGGTCTTTAAATAATATGGTCAAATTCTTAAGTGACAACCCTGATGCAGGAGCCGTTGGTGCAAAGATGTTATATCCAGACCATACGTTACAGAGGACTGCGAGAAGTTTTCCTACACCGATGGCATCTTTTTTCGGCAGAAAGTCTTTTCTAACGAAGATATTCCCTGGTAATCAATATTCTAAGAGATATATGGTGACTGATAAAGAGGACAGCAATAAACCTTATGAGGTTGACTGGGTCTCTGGCGGGGCAATGATGGTTAAGAATGAAACTGTAGAGCACGTCGGCGTATTAGATGAGAGATTTTTTATATACTGGGAGGATGCAGATTGGTGTTTCAGGATAAAAAAGAACGGCTGGAAAGTGTTTTGTATCCCTTCTGCCCCCATAATTCATTATGAGGGGGAAAGCAGTAAAAACGACAGGTTAAGATTGATTATTCACTTCCATAAGAGCGTATATATGTTCTACCGTAAGCACTATATTAAATCTCATTACAGTATAATGAATATTGTAGCGGTTTTAGGTCTTACCCTTAGAGCTCTATTAATATACATATATCGTTCTTTTGATTTCACAAAAAAAGTATAACAGAGCAATAAGAGTGATATAATATGAGAATTGGAATCAGTGCTGAATTTATTAGTATGAAATCCGGAGGACCTGAGAGTTATATAGCCAATCTGCTTAAGGCTCTGATGATGATAGACAATAACAATGATTATAATCTATATGTAATTAATCAGGAGGCACTTAGCGGTTTAAATATACCGGATAATTTTAATATATGCCCGCTAAAGCTTTATAATCCATGGATTAGAAATACAGTCATTATGCCCATTGAGCTTGCAAGGAGGCCAGTGGACATTTTGCATGTTCAAAATGTCGTCCCTCTCGGTTATCGCGGTAAACTGGTAGTTACTATTCATGATATCTCCTTTGAAATTTATCCGGAGACCTTTCCACGAGCTATGAGATTAAGATTATCTATGCTGGTTAAGAGTACAGCTCGAAAGGCTAATTTAGTATTAACCGGATCAGAAAATACAAAAAAGGATTTGGTGGAATTGTATCGGATACCTGCTGAAAAAATAGAAGTCACCCCGTATGCGCATAACAGGATTTACAGACCCGTCAAAGATCAGGGGCAGATTGAAAGGATAAAACTGAAATATGGAATTCATGGAAATTTTGTGCTATATGCGGGTACCCTTCAACCCCGAAAAAATATAGTAGGCTTGATACAAGCCTGGGACATAGTGCGGCAGAAGTATAAATTGAAATACAAATTGGTAATTGTTGGTAAGGCGGGCTGGCTGTATTCAGACATACTTAGAATGATCCAGAATCATACTCATTCTGAAGACATAATTTATGTGGGTTATATAACGGATGACGAAATGCCTTTTATTTTCAATGCTGCTGATGTTCTTATTCATCCTTCTTTCTATGAGGGGTTTGGTCTTACTGTCTTGGAAGCTTTGGCATGCGGGGTGCCGGTTATTGCCTCCAATAATTCTTCGTTGCCAGAAGTGGTAGGTGACGCGGGGATACTCATTGATCCTTACAATCATGAGGAAATTGCTGATGCCATATATAAAATAGTCACTAATCCTGAGCTTAGAGCTCACTTGATTAGTGAAGGTCTTCAAAGGAGTGAGAAATTTTCGTGGGAATATACAGCCCAGAGGACGTTGGATGCCTACAAAAAGACGTATCTGAATTAACCTTTAAGTATGGATAAAATATTAGAAAAGTTAGCCTGTCCTTCATGTAATCGCAGCGTAAGATTAGTCGATAAGCAGAACATGTTGATCTGTATTGAATGTGGTAAGCTTTATGAGATAAAGGGAAAGGTTCCTATCATGCTTGACGATGCAAGCAAAGAAGAACTAAGAGGGTATTTAAGTTCCGTGGAAGGCAAGCAAATGGTATCTGAATATAATAAAAAAGATACATTTCAAAAACTATATAGGGCAGCTGTAAAAATTACGGGAGGGAGTGACTTCCATATCCCAGTCAAAAAGAAATTTAATGAAATAATTAATTCGACCGGACAACATGGCTTCGTGCTTGAAATCGGATCAGGCATTCACAGACTGCACGAGAAAATTATCAATGTTGATATCGATCTTTTTAAAAACGTTGATGTTGTTAGCAACGGGGCCAAACTCCCTTTTCTGAATGAATCTGTCGATGCTATTTTTATTCTTGCAGTTCTTGAACATACCAGGCAACCTCATGCAGTTATTCAAGAGTGTTATAGAGTTTTAAAGAGAGGCGGAACTATTTATGTTGAAGTACCTTTTGTATTTAGATGCCATTCTTATCCGACGGATTTCTGGCGGTACTCTTTGCAAGGGTTGGAGGAGTTATTCCGGGACTTCGATAAAGAGGAAGATGGAGTGTGTGTAGGGCCCAGTTCGGGATTATTGACGTTTCTAACACATTATGTAAGTCTATTTTCTTTTTCGAATAACAATTTAATAAACAGACTGCTAAAAGGGTTAACCTTTTGCCTTTTTTTCCCAATAAAATATCTGGATATATTTTTGTTAAAAAATAAAAGAGCGCATGAATTAGCTGCTGGTCTTTATTACATGGGAAGGAAAAGATAAACACTTCTTTCGTGGAAAGATGGTGTCCTCCCGGGGTTTACCCTATCTATGCATTCAATAAACGCGGAAAGTATAAGGTTGAAAGCTACTAAAAAAAGGTAAAATTGTTAAGATGGGTACTAAGTATCAATGGCTGTCCCGGAGTTTGGACTGAATCTTTTGGAGTTTCATATTGATTGACAGCATCATTTGCATGTTTAAAATGAAATGTACAGGTTAAACAGAAAGAAAGCTCTATGGAAAAAAAGGCCTTGACTATGGAGACTACGTGGTAACTGACTCACAGTTTATCCGCTCAGCAGACGTGGAGAATCTTCTTGGGGACAGCAGTAAAGCACAGCGAGAACTTGACTGGAGATACACTTTCTCCTTTGATGACCTTGTTCATGAAATGGTAGAAGAGAACATTAAGTTGCTCAAAAAACAGATGGAAAGATATACTTAAAGAAAAGTCCAAGAGAAGGATATCATTTCAGGTATAAACAGATTAATTTGGTATCCCGCTATTCCTGTTAAAAATAGTTCTTAAGCAAATATAAACTAATCAGAAATTATGAATGCAATTATTCTCGCGGGCGGAGCAGGAACAAGATTAAGACCCTACACCACGGTTTTGCCAAAACCTTTAATGCCTATCGGGGAATATCCAATTATTGAAATTCTGATCCGGCAGTTAAAATCATATGGGATAAGGAAGATAACCATCGCGGTGGGGTATCTCGCTTCCCTAATTGAGGCTTATTGCGGAAATGGTAACAAATGGGGTGTTGACATAAAATATTCATACGAAAAAAAGCCCCTTGGAACAGCAGGCCCAATTTCATTGGTTGAAGATTTTCATTCCGCTGCCGTTATTATGAATGGAGATCTTTTAGCGAATATGAACTTTTCGAAGATGATAGAGTTTCATAATACAAATTCCCCAATCGTGACAGTGGGGATGTTTAATCGGGAAGAACACATTAATCTGGGCGTCCTCAAAACAGATAAGAATAACCATATTCTCGATTATATTGAAAAACCAGTGAATCATTATAAAGTTAGTATGGGAATATATATTGTCGAGCCAGATATCTTAAATTACGTGAAAAAAGATGAATATTTAGACTTTCCTGACCTCATAAAATTATTAATTAATAAGAAACATAAAGTTTTGGGATATGAATTTAAAGGGTTATGGCTTGATATAGGGAG